>Ga0172380_10008290_pt1 | contig 11417 bp, 10 predicted proteins | sample Leawe162metaG_FD_119747 | JGI IMG/M metagenome (GOLD analysis project Ga0172380, IMG submission 119747) | Leachate microbial communities from a municipal landfill in Southern Ontario, Canada - Leachate well 162 metaG | ecosystem: Engineered > Solid waste > Landfill > Unclassified | place... | reverse complement strand
TGAGCTGATATGTCCGGCATCACGCAGTCGAGTATAAATCAACGATGAAAAGACTTTGTTTTCTTCGGAATGCGTGCTGTGGTAATTGTCGAATGCCACGCCGAATTCGGTAAAATCGGCCAGGTGTTCCTTGCCGATGCGCTCGATTAACGCTTCCGGCGTAATGCCTTCCCGGTCGGCCCTGAGCATAATCGGCGTGCCGTGCGTATCATCCGCACAAACATAATAACAGCGCACACCGCGCTGTTTTTGAAAACGCACCCAAATATCGGTTTGAATATATTCGACCAGATGTCCTAAATGGATGGGACCGTTGGCATAAGGCAATGCGCTGGTAACGAGGACTTTTCTGTTTAGCAGGGTTCTATCTGACATGGCGTAGTGCGAATAGTACGAAGAAAAAATGAACATTATTGCATAAAATCGATCTTGCTTCAGGGCTAATGGCATGCATTTATTGATCTGAAAGCGCAGTCAGCAGGATATAGAACCAAAACGTTATTTGTAATGCTTGTTAAATTATTTCATGCCAAAATATGCGCCATTTTACGCACCAGTCGAGAAGTTATGAAAATTGCTATTTTATCGCGCAACGCCAAATTATACTCAACGGCTCGGCTGGTTGAAGCCGCGGAAGCGCGAGGACATCAAGTCCGGGTCCTGGATGTACTCCGATGTTATATGAATATTACTTCGCACAACCCGTCCATCCATTACCGGGGTGAAGACTTGACCGGATTCGATGCCGTTATTCCCCGCATCGGCGCTTCAGTCACTTTTTACGGCACCGCCGTATTAAGGCAATTTGAAATGATGAACGTCTTACCGCTCAATGAATCCGTCGCGATATCGCGCTCACGCGACAAATTACGCTCCACCCAGTTACTGGCAAGAAAAGGCATAGGCCTGCCGGTAACGGGATTTGCGAAAAACCCCGATGATATTACCGATTTGATTGACCAGGTCGGCGGCGCGCCGCTGGTGATTAAATTACTGGAAGGCACGCAGGGCATCGGCGTGGTATTGGCGGAAACCCACAATGCCGCCGAAAGCGTTATACAGGCTTTCATGGGACTAAAAGCCAACATCATGGTGCAGGAATTCATCAAGGAAGCCGGCGGCAGCGATATCCGCTGTTTTGTGGTCGGCGATAAAGTTGTTGCGGCGATGAAACGGCAGGGTGCAGAAGGTGAGTTCCGTTCCAATTTGCACCGCGGCGGTTCCGCATCATTAGTGCGATTGACGCCGGAAGAGCGCTCGACGGCGGTGCGCGCAGCGAAAATAATGGGCCTGAATGTCTGCGGGGTCGATATGTTGCGCTCCAATCATGGCCCCGTCATCATGGAAGTCAACTCATCGCCGGGGTTAAAAGGCATTGAAGCAGCCAGCGAAAAAGATATTGCCGACCTGATTATCCAGTTTATTGAAAAGCGCCTTGAAACCCTGGAAACCGCCAAAGATAAATCATCATCGAAGACGCGCACTCGCGGCAAGGGTTAAATCCGCAACTGTTTGTATAACCACCTTCTTACCTCAATCCAAACTACTTTTCAAAAACAAACGTAACTATTCAGCCCCTTGCTGTAGGGCGTGCTGCGCGCGCCATCAACGGACTGGCGCGTTATCCACTCGCCGGAGAAGGCGCGCGCAACACGCCCTACGCTTCAGGCAAGGATCTGAGCAGTTACAAAAAATCCCTCATACCGGCAGGGATGACAACGCGGGCCGAAGCATCTTGCTAATCAAGAAAACAAATGAGTCAATTCCACCTATCCCAGCAAGAAACAACAGGATGGACGCCTGACTTACGAAATAACTACGGCATGATCAACTTCACAAGTATCATTTAAATCCTATACGACAAGCTATCAAGCAGCTACTATAGGCATCAGCAGCAATTAACTGAACTCTTGCCATAAATTATGCACAAAACTGGACAATTGATGCAAATAGCCACGCAGGACGGCGTCCAGTATGCTTGGCTAAGGCAAGGGCTGAACGACCTTGAAATGGCTCAGATATTGCTCTCCTCAAAAAAATGCGATGGCGCCTGTTACCATACTCAGCAATCCGTTGAAAAGCTGCTAAAATTTATTATCAGCAGCACAGGCCAAGCAATCAAATCGACAACATGCCTGGGCATCACCTGGCAATATGTCCTAACGACTCGTTAAGTGATATTAAAGACAACGACTAGGCTAATAAAACTAATATGCACAACAACCCGACAAAAAATCCTGGCTTTACGCTTATAGAGCTTCTAGTGACGATGTCGATCGTGGGAATTGTTTTGTCCATAGCCGTTCCCAGCTTCAAAGATACCATCCGTAACAACAGGTTGACCGCAGATGCGAACGAATTGATCACCTCACTTAATCTGGCACGCAGTGAAGCGGTAAAGCGCGGACAATCTGTAGTGGTAAGAAGAATCCCACCCCAATGGGAAAACGGCTGGCAGGTGTTTGTGGATGTCAACAACAACAATGTCTTTGATGACAACGGTAATACTACCCTTTGCGAAACCGGCGAAGATTGCATACTTAAGGAACATGAGCAGTTACAAACAGGATTTACCTTAAGAGGCAATAACAACTTTACTACTTATATAAGCTATGGTGCAAACGGCACCAGCAACATGGGCAGCTTTGCTATTTGTGATAATAATGACGGCAACGATACTGCTGAAGCAAACACGTCCAGGCTGATTATTGTTAATGCTGTAGGAAGGATACGCATGGCGGCAGATAGCGACCACAACGGCATTCCTGGTGACAATCCTGATGGTACAGGCACAGAAATCTCCTCGTGCAGTGATTTTTAAGCTATGAAACAAAGCTCTGGATTTACCCTGATCGAAGTTTTAATCGCACTGATTATATTATCCGGCGGCCTGTTAGGATTAGCAGCGATGCAAGCGGCCAGCCTACAAAATAACCAGATTGCTTATAACCGCAGCCAGGCCACCCAACTGGCTTATGATATGGCCGACAGAATGCGTGCTAATGTCGCCAACACACGCTTCCTGGCGCTAAGCACCTATATGACTATTGTCCCGAATGCGGCGTTGAGTCAGGGTGATTGCGTGATAGCGAGCGTTACTTGCTCATCTACAGATTTGGCGCAAAATGATCTTTATGAATGGAACGAGGATATCAAAGCCGCGTTACCGGGCTGCATTAACGCCAATTGCGGAACCATAACCTTGAACGGGAATATTTTTATCATCACCCTCACCTGGGACGATAACCGTGATGGCGATATAGATGGAGACGGCGGTGCCGCCGATGGCGATATAGATGGGGATGGTGACACTGATGATGACCCCCAATTTCAGATCAGCCTCCAATTATAGATTCGTCTGAATTAAAAAATTTAAGCATCTTTCGTGATGCCCATAGCACATTGATCCAATCCTATTCCGATTAGGGTATGTGTTTTATATTCAATTAACTGAAGTCTTGTAAATTCACTACAGGAATCCAATTTGCCAATGAACGCTTATCTGCCTATGCGGGCGCGCAGCACATTTCGAAAACAAACCGGCCTGACGTTGATAGAAGTCATGATCGCCATGCTGCTCGGGGTATTCCTGATCGGTGGGGTGATACAAATCTTTATCAGCACCAAACAAACTTACAGAATGCAGGAAAACCTGTCAAGGTTGCAGGAAAATGGCCGTTTTGCCATGGATTTTTTAACACGGGATATTCGCATGGCTGGCTACAGGGGGTGCAGTGGCAGACCCGTGGTGCACAATATCCTCAATAACCCCACGGGGTTTTTGTATGACTTTAATACAGCAATCAGTGGATTTGAAGCAACATCGGAAACAGCATGGACGCCGATAATTGATGCAGACATCACTTCGCCTCTCGGGGGCTCCGATGTAATCACTATTCGTCGGGCTGCGAACCAAGCGTTTACCGTTGACGACCAAGCGGAAACCACCTCAAGCCTTGCCCTACAAGCGGCAGCCGCCACTGTCGCAAACCTGACCTCCGCAGGTTTTTTAAAGTCTGATGGAACAAATAACTGCAAGATTGCAGTAGTTTCTAACTGCTCGGACGCTACAGTCTTTCAGGTTAGTACAATAGAGGGAAGAGTGCTTTCACAGGCCCCTGCAGGCAATTGCACGGCCGATCCAGGCCCGGGAAACGCAACAACTAATCTGAGGCGGCGTTATGATATGGGTGGCCAAATCTATACGATAGACACCATCAGCTACTACATAAGGCTCAACCCCAACAACCAACCCTCGCTTTATCGGCGGGTTGGTTCAGGTAACGCTGAGGAATTGGTGGAAGGCGTAGAGCAAATGCAGATCGTGTACGGTATAGATGCTGAAGCCAATAGTCGCCAAAATGGCGACGGCATACCTAATTATTACACCAGCGCCGCCGCCATAAACCCTGGGGGAGGCGCTTTGACGCCTAATATGGATCAAGTTGTTAGTGTACGGGTCAGCCTCTTGCTAAGGACAATTGAAGACAACTTAACCGAAGCACCCGTTCCGTATTCATATAACGGTAACACGGGTATCGATCCTCAGGACCGCCGCATCAGGCGTGTTTTTTCCTCAACTATTTCCGTGCGTAACCGTTAATGACAGAGGCCAGTATGAACATACCCTCACCTATCTTTAAACACCAAACCGGTGCAGTATTGGTCATTAGCTTAATCATGCTGCTATTACTTACCTTAATCGGCGTCAGCGGAAGCCAAAACACCAGCATCGAAGAAAAAATGGCGGCTAATGTATTGGATCGTAACATCGCCTTTCAAGCCGCTGAAACAACGCTTAAAGCAGCAGAAAACGCTTTGCTCGACACACCGCCAGTAGTGACGTTTACAGGCACTAGCGGTACTTATGCCAAAAATTCAGTAATTCCTATGACTACTGCGGTCGTAATGGATGATTTTTGGAGCACTAACCCTGTTATCACTTATCAAGAGAGCCGATTAGAAAACGGGGCGCTTAACAATTATCCGCAGGCCTATATTGTCCAGGATATGGGTGTGTCGGGATGCCTTAATCTACCGTGCAGCGGACCTCATATTTACCGGGTTACCGTAAGGGCGACAGGACGCTCTGCGAATACAGTAGTCATATTACAGTCGTTTTTCAAGGCCACGCCGGGTTAACCTGCAAGGCTTTTTTAGCGTGCTTAATGTTAAGCATGGCGTATTATGCTAAAACCTAAGGGCAATGTAATTATTCAGACCCCTCCGACATTAAGTCGTCATTCCGGCAGGGATTGCCGGAATCCAGAACACAGGGAGGTGTTCGTAGCTTGCCATCCATGGCTTCTGGATCTCGGCAATCCCTGCCGATATGACGCCATCTCTCTTACTTAAGGAGGGGGGGGCTGAATACTTACAGGGCAATCCGTACACAAATACACACAACTGGCAACGCGTCTATGAAAAGTCGCTTACCGTCATAACAATATATCGCCTACCCTGAGGTAATGGCATTTTGGAAAGGAAAATACAATGCGTAGCAAGATAAAATATAAAATATTATCAATACGATACCTTTTCTTGTTGATGATAATGCAGACTCCTGCCTTCACCGCTCACGGCGCTATCTCCCAACAGCCACTTTTCTACTCAGCCAGCGTGCCGCCTATCGTTATGCTGACCATAGGCCGTGACCATAAACTGTACTATGAAGCCTATAATGATGCCTCCGACCTTGATGATGATGGCGTGATTGATGTGGGTTATAAGCCTGGGATTGATTACTACGGCTATTTTGACTCGCACCGTTGCTACGACTACAACACCGCCTCTAATGGATACTTTGAACCTAAAGACGCCACATTGGATAAAAAGTGTTCAACGGTAGTCGGCGCTTGGAGCGGTGATTTCCTTAATTACCTGACAACTGCCCGCATAGATGCTTTGCGTAAGGTACTTTACGGGGGCTACCGAAGCGAAGATACCACGTCCTCTACAGTGCTTACCCGCTCCTTCATCCCGCAAGATGCCCATTCGTGGGGCAAGGAATATGATCCCGCCAACAATCCCAATTACCTTATTGCTGACTATACCCCGCTTAGCGAACCTGAACTCGGGACAAGACATCTTTTTGCAAATGTCTCCCTGAGCTATACCGGGCAACCGCTATTGCGCGTACTTAACGATAGCAAATACCGGGTATGGGAGTGGGTATCCATTGAACGGCCTGTGGCGGGTACAAAATGTCTGCATGGTGGTTCCGGACCGGATTGTGCGGCAACAGGCACAGCGACATGGACTGTCGTGCCTAGTGCGGTTTTGAGCAATTTAGTACGAAAAACCTATAAAACAAAAGATAGCAGTTTCCCTTCACATCCTGAAAATAAGGATGAATTTAAAACATTTATTAATAATTATGATGAGAATTTAAAAGGCACTGACTCACTCACCACGCTTGAGGCTAACGGTAACCCTTATCGCACAGATGGATACCTGACCATCGTCAAGGGCAAAATTACTGTACCTGTCTCAGGGAGTTATAAATTCTCTGTGGATGGCGATGATGCGGTGGAAGTTCTCATTGGTGGCAGCGTTATTGCCGGGTCTTACGGTGGGCATGGAACCTGTGGTTGTAATGACCATAATGGCACGAAGTATTTAGAGGCCGGCACTGTATACGACATTGAGTTTCATCACGAAGAGGCGGATGGTGGCGATAGTTTTGTATTGCGCTGGGAAGAACAAAGTACCCCAAACTCTAACATAACAGATTACAGCGTCAACGTTAAAGTCTGCGTGGATGGCAAACTTGAAGCCAATTGCAAAGCGTATAGCGATGGTTCCACGACCACGTATAAACCCATCGGCTTATTACACACCTATGGCGAAGATGACTTGATGGCTTTTGGTTTATTAACCGGATCGTATAAGAAAAATACCTCTGGCGGTGTTCTTAGGAAAAATATATCCTCTTTTAAAGATGAGGTTAACCTGACGACGGGCATATTTACCAATACGAATGGCATAGTCAGTACGCTGAACAAGTTGCGTGTTGTCACCTTCCGTTATCCAAGCACCTCTAATTATGATTATGCATCAGGCTGGATAACGACCCGCCCCATTAACGAAGGCGAAGCCGCCGAATGGGGTAATCCAGTCGCCGAAATGATGTATGAAAGCTTGCGTTATTTAGCAGGCAAAGCCAGTCCAACAACGGCGTATAAGATAACCGCAACAGATACGCCGGATGCCACACTAGGCTTGCCATTGCCGAATTGGCTGGATCCCTATCAATCGACGGCTTCTGGGGGCGGTGGCTTTGCAAGCTGTGCCAAACCGATGCAGTTGGTTATCAGCGATATCAACCCCTCTTATGACACCGACCAATTACCCGGCAGTTATTTCAATACATTTTCCGGTGACTTAACAGGTCTCGATGTCTCTGCTCTTGCGGATACGATTTGGGATGCAGAATCTGAAGCCGACACCGTATTTATAGGCCAGTCCAAAACAGTTAGCGATGGGGCGCCTACCGCAAAATCGGTAGATAGCTTCAAAGATATTCGTGGGATGGCGCCGGAGGAACCCACTAAACTGGGTGGCTTTTATGCGGGCAGTATTGCACTGCACGGCAGGCAAACGGATTTGCATACTGCCATTGGTGACCAAAAAGCCGAGACCTTGGCTGTTGCCTTGGCGTCGCCGCTGCCCCGCATAGAGATACCGGTTGCAGGAAAAACAGTCACGTTGGTGCCTTTTGCAAAATCGGTGGCCGGCTCAAGCATTAATGCAAGCTCCTCAAACTTTCAACCGACTAACCAGATTGTTGATTTCTATGTTGAAAAAATCGTCAATACAGGTACCGGTAATATCGATGAGTCAGTTAATGGCGGACGTGCTTATGGCAAGTTCCGGATCAATTATGAGGATGTGGAGCAAGCAGCCGACCATGATATGGACGCCATTGTTGAATATACCTTTACTGTCAATGCGTCGAATCAAGTGGTGGTTGACCTTAACTCGACTTATGCTGCGGGTGGTATTGTCCAGCACATGGGCTATGTTATCTCCGGTACAACGCATGATGGGGTTTATCTGGAAGTCCGCGATAAAGACACGACAAGTGATACGGATTATTTTCTTGACACACCGCCGGGACAATTACCCGGCGGCACTTGGGCAGATAGCGCTGCCCTACCATTGACCACTTCCAGAACCTTTACACTGGGATCGACGACCTCAGCAAGCTATATCAACCACGACCCCCTCTGGTATGCCGCAAAATGGGGTGCAAGCGACAAAAATGATGACGGGATACTGGATGTAAACGAATGGGATGTCAATAGTGACGGTAAACCGGATAATTATTTCCTGGTAACCAACGCCGGTAAATTGCAAGAGCAGCTTAATAAAGCTTTCGCAAAGCTGTTGGACAAATCCAGTTCTGCTTCTTCGGTAGCGGCAAATGCTACTCGACTGGACACCGGCACGCTGATTTATCAAGCTAAATTTGACACCAAAAGCTGGAGCGGCAAACTGCTGGCACTCAGTGTCAATGCCAGCGACGGCTCTGTTGACACTGCACACCCGAACTGGGAAGCCTCCGAAAAACTGCCTGCCCACGGCAGCCGCAAAATTTATACTTACAATCCACAAGCCACAGCAGCACCGTATGGGATACCTTTCTTATGGAATGATCTCGTCAAGGATGCCGATGTGATTTCACCCGCTATCTCACAGCAGGCTTACCTGAATCAAGTGGATGGAGCGACTGATCTCATCGGACAAGAAAAGGGTGAGCTTCGCCTCAACTGGCTGCGTGGCGACACGACCAATGAGGCGCTCAATGGCGGCCCATTCAGGGACAGGAAGACCGATTGCAGTACGCCACCGTGCGTGCCTGCTTACAATTTATTGGGTGATATTATCAACTCCGACCCTGTTTTTGTCGGCATCCAAGATTATGACTATGACGTGCTGCCTAATCCCGAAGGTGAGAGCTACGTCGATTTCCGCAATAATTCAACGTATAAAAACCGTCGTCCCATGCTCTATGTCGGCGCTAATGACGGTATGTTGCACGGTTTTGACGCCAGAAAAAACGCCGAATCCGTCACCACGGGTGGAACGGAAGTTTTTGCCTATGTACCCAATGCATTATTCCCGAAACTAAGCAGCCTGACTTCACCTGCCTATTCTCATAAATATTTCGTCGATGGCCTGTCAACGTCTAGCGACGCTTATCTTGACGGCACTTGGCGCACTTTGCTTGTCGGCACTACCGGTGCAGGCGGACGGGCGGTTTTTGCGCTAGATGTCACCTATCCCGATGATTTCAGTTCCAGTAATGTGCTATGGGAGTTTACTGGAGACGACGATCCCGATTTAGGTTATACCTTGGCGCAACCGTCTATCGTCAGGATGAACGATAACAGTAACAGTAACAGTAACAGTTGGGTGACTATTGTTGGAAACGGTTATGATAGTGTTAATGGCCATGCTGTATTGTTTATTCTCAATGCGAAAACAGGTGCGGTTATCAAAAAAATAGATACGGAAGCGGCGATCCCAGTAACAAAAACGGGCTTTCCTCACCTCTTGTAGTAGATATTGATAACGATCATATTGCCGACACTATTTATGCGGGCGACTTGTATGGCAATTTATGGAAATTTGATGTCCGCGCTGAATCTAAAGATGGCTGGGGTATAGCATCGGGCGCCCCATTTTTTGTTGCTTGCGCTGTAGCTGGGCCATCATGTGACCCGGCTGATCGCCAACCTATCACCGCTAAGCCAACTGCGGGCGCAGTGGATGCCATTCAGGGGGACGGTATTATGCTTTACTTCGGTACCGGCAAATACTTTGAAACGGGCGATAATATCATAGGCGCAACTCCGCAAATGCAAACGTTTTATGGCTTGTGGGATAAAACCACCAAACATACGCTTGCCGACCCCATAACGGATCGGGCAAATTTGCAGGCACAGCAAATTACTTTCGAAGGATACCCCACGACAGTGGGTGGCACAACCAGCTCTTTATTGCTTAGACTGGTTTCAGAAGAACCCGTATGCTACGCCCATACCAGTAAGGACTGTACAAGCACCAGCCCTCTCAAAACAGGCTGGTTGCTTAATTTGGCCCCACCCGATAATACCGCTAAGAGCGAGCGCGTTATTAGCGCCCCACTGGTGCGGGGTGATTTGATCATCTTTGCTACCCTTACACCCAATCCAGATCCCTGTGAAGCCGGTGGTACAGGCATTTTAATGGAATTGGACGCCACTACGGGTCAAGCCGCTTCAGGAAATCCTGCCTTTGACGTGGACAATAATGGTATTGTCGATAAAAACGATGAAGTGGTAGTTGATGGAAAAGTGCATGCGCCATCAGGTGCTGACCTGGATATAGGTATTTTTAAAACGCCAGGTGTCATTGAATCGCCTACCTTACCGGTAGAATACAAGTATGAAAGCGGTTCAACTGCTGCAATTGGCGTTGTAGTCAATAGGAATCGAATCCCTAATCGTAGATCTTGGATGCAATTGCGTTAGTTTGTGATGAGTCGGGTCGGGCAACCATTACATTTAGGTGCCTTACGTGGGGCCGATCAAGCCGGGTAGGTCGGGCAATGCTTTTCTGCCCGACGACTTAATATTACAGGGGAGGGGGAAAATGAATGCAAAACAATTAGTCATTAAATGCTTTGCAAAACAAACAGAAGGTGTTTGGGTGGCTGTGTGCCTGGATTTTTGCCTGGCAACTCAGGGCAATTCGCTTGATGAGGCCAAGCGCAAACTGGAAGAACAAATTTTTTATTATGTCAGTGAAGCATTGCAAGACCAGGAATACGGCAGCCAATTACTGAGCAGACGCGCACCGGTGTCGTCATGGATTGAATATTATTATATCTGGATGGCCAATAGGATTTACCACAGCGCCAGCGTTATTTTCAATGAAACCCTGCCACTTCGACCCGCATGAGCGGGGAAAACCCGCCGATAACCTGCAAAGAATTAAAAGCGATATTAGCTTACCTTGGATTTGTTTTCGACACCCAAAAAGGCTCACACGAACAATGGGTTTTAATTAAAAACAACAGAAAATATAAGGTCACTGTCGATTGCCCCAAAGCGCCTTTTTCGCAAGAACTGATAAAAAGCATGGCTGCCCAAGTGGGATAAACCAAAAAAGACTTTTACGCCATTCTTAAGAAACTTTAACGCTTACATCAGCCTAAAGCCGGTCGGGCATGCTGTTTATGCCCGACATTCCCCTGCTTCGAAATGTCGGGCAAGGACAAGCTGTTGCCCCCAACGCCTACGCCAACCGCGTTGATGAACCGGGTCGGGCACATGCCGTTCGCGCCTTTATGCCCCAGAGGGTACTGCGGGTACGACACCCATCCTGAACATGGCTTGTAAATAAAACCACCCTCGGTAAACCGGGGGGCG
>Ga0172380_10008289_pt1 | contig 11417 bp, 3 predicted proteins | sample Leawe162metaG_FD_119747 | JGI IMG/M metagenome (GOLD analysis project Ga0172380, IMG submission 119747) | Leachate microbial communities from a municipal landfill in Southern Ontario, Canada - Leachate well 162 metaG | ecosystem: Engineered > Solid waste > Landfill > Unclassified | place... | reverse complement strand
GTCTATTACGACTCGGTCTACCTGCTGGCCAATAGCGCGCCCCTGCCGCCACCCGACATCCGCCCCCACGGCAAACGGATCCTGGAAGACGATGCCGGACCCTATGCCTGGATCGAAAGCTCCACGGTCCAAAACGAGGTCGTGGGCCACGGCCAGGCCGCGTTCAAGTCCACCGGCAACAACCACTTCACCGCCGAACTGGGCGTGGTCGGGGATTATCCCGATCAGTTCCGCCACATCGTCCTGTGGCTCTTCCCCATCGGCCGGGAAGCCGACCTCCAGCTCCAGGTCCAGGTCGACGGCACCTGGGGCAAACGCTGGGGCTTCGACGCCGGGCCGGCCTACAACGGCTACGGCTGGACCATGGAAGGCGCCACCGCCAACCTCAAGCCCGGCGCATGGCAGGAAGTCGAACTCGACCTGATCGCCGATCTGCGCATCAACCCCGGCCAGCGGATCACCGGCCTGGCCTTCTCCTCCGACGGCGGCGATGTCTATTACGACGCGGTCCAGCTGCATCCGAACCCGACACCGGCGCGCAAGCCGGCGTTCAAGCCGGTCGGCAAGCCCGTACTCGAAGACGGCGTCGAGCCCTATGCCTGGGTCGACGGCACCGAAACCCAGGATTACCTGGTGTTCCATGGCGCCAAGTCGTTCCGCTCCACCGGCAACAACCACTTCACCGCCGACCTCGGCGCCGCCGGCACGGCCCCGGACCAATACCGCGGCCTCGACTTCTGGGCCTTCTTCATGGGGCCCGAGGCCGACTTGCAGATCCAGGTCCAGGTCAACGGCGCCTGGGGCAAGCGCTGGGGTTACGACGCCGGGCCGGTCTACAACGGCTACGGCTGGGCCATGGAGGGCACCACCGCCGGCTTGCCGAGCGGACGCTGGACCCACATCCGGCTCGACCTGCTCGACCAGCTCCACCTCGCCCCCGGCGACCGGATCACCGGTCTGGCCTTCTCCTCCGACAACGCCGACGTCGTCTACGACAGCGTCTACCTGTTGCCGGACCGGATGCGCTGAACCCGCCCTGAACCAAACGGCCCGCCGGGGTTGCCGAGGCGATGCTTTTGCCTCGGCCCCCGGCCCGGCCGCCCGAACAGCCTCGCCGGCCACCCGCCCGGAGCATGGTCGACCACAGCCGGATATAAGGAAAAGACATGCCGACCGTCCCGTTATCGCGCCGAATCTCCATCCTGTCGCTCCTGATCGGTCTGCTGGTCATGCTGGCGGCCTTCCCGGCGATAGCCGCGGCACTGGTTCCGGACAAGACCACGATTGCCGTGGGCGAGACCACCTATATCAAGCTCGAATCCGGCACCGCCTTCGCGGTGAAATGGACGGTCGGAGCCGAGTTGCAAATCCTGGCCTCGGACAGCGACGGCGCCACCGTCAAGGGCGTGTCCGCCGGGACCGGCGTGGTCAACGCGAAATGGCTGACCGGGAAGAAATCGACTTTGATAACCGTGACCGATGCCAGGACCAAGCCGACCACGACCGGCGGGCGGGTCGGTGCCGACGTCAGCGACCCGGACATGCGCCGTATCGGCGAATTGCTCAACCGCTACAAGGACGGCCTCGGCGCCCTGGAATCCCGTTTCACCAGGCAAAGCGGCGCCATCGAAGCCGCGAAACCCAACCTGGGCGCCAGCGACCAGGGCCGCCTGGTCGCCACTGCGGAATCGTTCTTCCGCGAATTGGCCGGCATGGGCTACAGCCTCAAGGACCTGCAACGCTTCCGCAACAACTTCATGGCCGCCGGCTCCGGCGGCAGCCCACTGTTCCCCGGCCAGGGCGACTGGGACCGCGCCTTTCTCGGTACCGAACGCGCCCTGATGATGGGGCGCGCCATCCAGGTCCAGCAACTGTGGCAGGAAACCCTGCAAGACACCTTCCGGGACAACCCCAACGCCGCCGTATTCGGCGAAATCGACATCGGTTCCTGGGTGAAAATGCAGTTGTCCGGCCTGGGCTTCCCGGCCGACATCGACTTTTCCAGCGTCGCCATCGATCCGGCCCTGAACCGTGCCCTGGTCCAGAGGTTCGAGAACAAGCTCCGGGAGCACACCGCCCTCGACATGGTCCAGGCCGATGCCTTGCTCACCGCCCACGGCCAGGCCACGCCGGACGTGTTCATCGGCGACTGGGGCAAGACCTTCGCCGAACTGGACATGCTCAAGCGCTCCAAGTGGAAGGTGCTGAGGCCGGTGTTCGACAACGGCGCGCTAGTCCGCATCGACACCGTCGAAAGACCCGGCGCGCAACTGTTCTGGGAAGTGGCCTTCCGCAAGCTCGAAGCCGCCCAGGCCCGGAGCGGCGGAAAGCTGCCCCACGAATTGCCGAACCCCCACCAGTTCGAGGTCGACCATCCGAAGATGGGCTTGGACAAGGAGCCCATGCTGTCGCTGGAGATGCTCCGCCATGGCATCCACGACATCGAGCATGGTCCCTACTCGCGCGGCCAGCAGTTGATCAAGATGCTCAAGTACGCCGAACGCAGCTATTTCATGAACAAGAAGGCGGTCGCCGAGTCCGGCTTCAACCCTTATGACAACAACGACCCGCTCCTGGCCGAGGTCGCCGACAAGGTAATAAAAAACAAAGACAACCCGGACCTGGTCTCCGACCTGCTGCGAGGCCTGGCCGGGGAAAACATCACCGAGGCCAACGTCGAAGCGGTGACCGACCGCCTGCTCGCGCGGGCCAAGATCGCCATGCACGACAACGCCACCCGCGCCTTGGCCTTCCGCCTCGGCAAGATCGCCAAGACCGACAACGAGGACTCTCGGCAATCCGAGCTGGACAAACTTTGGCATGACCTGGAAACCGAGATTCGCACCTACCAGGACAGCGTCGGCCATCCGCCCGCCGTCATGGTGCGCACCCTCGAACTGGTCAAGGCGGTGATGGAAGGCAAACTGCCGGCGGCCGAGCTGGAAGCCAGGTCCGACGAGCTGCATCGCCTGCTCAACGACGCCTACAAGCTGCCCGACACGGTCGTCGACCGGATCATGGTCTCGGATGCCTACATCAAGGTGCGCAACCTGCTGCGCAAGCTGGGCTGGGTCGAGGCCCAGGTCGACAAGTTCGTCGAAACCGCGCGCAAGAAGTATCCGGGCGGCGCCCAGGTCCACGACGCGGTCAGGCAACTCAACGACCAACTCAACAAGACCACGGCCGGCTCCGGTCTGCTCAAGGCCAGCGACTGGGCCGACAACGCCTTCACCGTCTACGAGGCCTACATGGGCGGCGGCAACCCCGACGAGGCGGTATGGAACGCCTCCCTGGCGATGGGCCGCATCGGCCTGCAAGAGGCCTTCCCCAGCCTGGCCATCCCCCTCTCCATCTACGACGGTTTCCGGAGCGGCTCGCCCAAGCCGGTGGCCATGGCGGTGGCGTTCTATTACTTCCCCTTCGCCGGCCAGACCTACATGGTCAGCCAGCAGTTGCAGCGGGTCGACGTCGCCCTGCGCGACGCCGAGTTCTACGGCGCCCTCGACAAGGTCATGGCGGTCACCGACTTCGACACCAATGGCCGCATCGTCCGCTTCCACCTCATGCAATCGACCGGCAAGCAGGAACTCGACAGCGCCGACATCCCGCCCGGCAACCGCCAGGCCGTGGTCGACCTGTTCAGTCGCCCCGACAGCACCTTTTATACCGCGGCCAATTTCCGCTATTGGGCTTCGCTGGTGCCGAAGCAGGACGACCGCTACGGCCGCTACGAAGACAAGCTGCAAAAACTGCGCCGTTTCTTCGCCTACAGCGAAGATGTCCGCTATGCCACCCTGATGCTGGAGAACTTCAAGGGGCAGTCGGGCAAGCTGCCCAGCGACAAATACGCCGCCGAGCGCCAGGCCGCCCTCGAAGGCATGGAACAGCAACTCCAGTCCGCCGTCTGGATCGCCATGGCCGACATGCTGGAATCGTCGGCGAAATCGGTCCGGTCGAGCGAACTCGAAGCCAAGGTAAAGAAATTGGAAGACGATCTCGACCTGGGCGACAGCGCCCTGGGCAAGGGCAAGGGACTGGTCTCCAGCATCAAGTGGGAAATCCGCCAGAACTCCAGCCTGTGGAGCGGCGAAAACCCCTATGCCGTCGGCGTCGTCTACGAGAAGTACCTCAAGGCCTACGAGCGGGTCGCCGGCATCCGCGACGAAATCATCCTCAGCCTCTGGAACAAGCACTACGGCGTCGATTACCCGGCCGCCCAGAGCGCGCCGATGAAAATCCTCCTGCTCGGCGGTCGTTCCGGCGCGCCCCGGTTGAGCGGCGTCCCCGAGGCCGACCTCGCCCTGGCGGAACAGACCCTGGCCAGCCACCGCCAGCGCGGCGACAAGATCCGGGGCGATCTGGAAAGCGCCCTCGGCCGTCCCCTCGACGACGGCCGCGACCGCGGCCATCTGAGCGCGCTGGGCCATCGGCTTCGAATGGGAGCACCTGCTCGACGACTGCCCGAACCGTCTCAACTACCAGGGCAGCGAGGAAACGCAAGCCGCCATGCGCGACCGCCAAGCCAAGTACAAGGCCTATCTCGCCAAGCTGGCCGAAGGCCGTCCGCGCGTTTTCATCGAAGGCGATGCCCTGGTCGCGGTCGGCAAACCGGCGAACCTCGGCGTCCGTAGCGAGAATCTCGACGCCGCCGCCCAGAACAACGTCATCTACGTCTGGCGCGAAGAGGCCATGCGCGGCAAGCTGGAGAGCAAGGGCGACCGCGCCGTCTTCACCTCGCCGGCGCCCGGCGCCTACAAGGTATGGGTCGAGATGCGGCAGACCGGCAAGACCGCCGCCACCAAGCTGGCCGAGGCCTTCCACGAAATCAAGGTGACCGAAGCCGGCAAAATCGGGCTCGCCATCGTCGGCCCGAGCAGCGGCGAGGTCGACCGCGCCCTCGCCTTCTCGGCCGAAATCGGCCAGTCCGAAGGGGCCCGGGAAGGCCTGCGCCTGGAATGGAGCGCCGACGGCCGCCGTCTGGGCAGCGGCTCCAGCGCCAGCTTCGGCGCTTCCCAGCCCGGCGCCTACCGCATTGCCCTGGCGGCCTACCGGAAGGACGGCGCCGGCAAGGAAGTCCAGGTGGCGCGGGCCGAGCACACGGTCACGTTGAGCGCCAAGCCCAAGGATGACAAGAAAGCATCCGAGCCCTCCGCCCCCGCCCCAGGAACGGCGACAGCGACGACGCCCAACGACACCGTCGGTGGCCGCAAGGTCACCGACCTCGCCCGCGTCACGTGCGGCAACCCCACCGGCGTGTTCGACAAGGAACCGTTCAACGGTCTGCAACTGCGCTACGGCATCGGCGGCGTCTGCGCCGGCCCGAACAAGGACAGCGAGGGCTTCACCCGCTCGCGCGGTTTCGACATCCTGGGCATTACCGGCGACACCATCACGGTCTCGGGCAGCAGCGCCCCATACAAAGCGGCCTGCTACAGTTGGGCCGGCAGTTTCTGGTTCCAGACCGAGGTCAGCCTGAGCGTCGGCGACCAGACCAAGACCTGGAGTAGTCCCAAACCCTGCAACCACAAGTCCGACGAGGTGTACAGGGTGTCGCAACCGGGCCACGCCTTCAACCTGAGCCTGCCGGTACCCAAGGACAAGGCCGAAGTCGAGGTCTCGGTGTCGATCAGCCAGACCTTCGTCAATCCGCGCTTCGGCGACCGCGGCTTGGTGGTCCGAGGCTCCGGCGGCCATGTCCGCGAAGTCGCGGGCGCCTTCCCGCAGGGCGGCAAGGACGGCGCGCCACCGCCGCCGGCCCTCATGGCGACCCTGGAGGGGCCGAAAGAAGCGGTCAAGTTCGGCCAGCCCATTACCCTGACGGCCCAGGCCGAAGGCGGCAAACCGCCGTACAGCTACGCTTGGAGCGGCGCCTCCGGCAACGGCGCAAGCGCCCGGCTTACCGCCAAGAAGGCGGGCGAACTGACGGCCGAGGTCGCGGTGAACGACAGTGCCGGCCAGACCGCCTCGGCCACGATCAAGATCAAAGTGGAAGCGCCCAAGGTCGTCCTCGCCGGCCTGCCCGGAAAACCGGTGTATGGCGGCAACGCCCGCCTGACCGTGACCGGCCTGCCCGGCCTCGCGGTCCCGGCCGAAGCGCCGACGCCGGCCGCCGCGCCCCAGACCGCGGCAGCCTCCGGTTCGGCGCAAGCATGCACGCCGGGCGCGATCTGCCGAGACCTTTGCGCGGTGAATTACTGCTCATGCATTTGCCCGCCGGAGGAATGGAAACCCGGGCCAGCCCATTGCAGCGCGGAAGAGGTGGCCTCATCCAAGCGGCTCTGCCGCCATCACGGCAAGGAATGCTACAGATGCCCGGACAAGGCCCCGCCACCTCCGATCAGCGCGACGCCGCCGCCCGCCCCGGCGACGCGTGACGACGCCGGAACCCCGAAATACCGGATGGTTTGGCAATCCAGCCCTGGCCTGAGCTTCGACCCGGCCAGCAGCGAGAACGGCGCCACCACGGTCAAATTCGACCGCATGGGCGAGGTGAAGCTATGGTGCGAGATCCAGACCGAGGATAACGGCGCCTGGGTCACGCTGGCCGAAACGGAGCAGCAAACCATCGAAGTGGTGGCGCCCGCGTTCCGCCTCGACTTCAGCCCGGCCGACGGCCAGGCCAAGGTCGGCCAGGAAGTGCGCGCCAGGGTGGTCGCCAAGCCCGCTGTGCCGGCCGAGCTGATCGACTACCGCTGGTTCGACCCGGCCTCGTCCAACCGCATGGAATACGCCGCCGGCGAAATCGGCTTCAAGGTCAAGGACACCAAGCCCATCGCCCTCAAGGCCCTGGCCCGGGTGCCCCACCACGGCGACGAGATCGCCGAGATTACCGGCGGCTATACCGGCGTCGGTTACGACGTGCGGATCGGCGAAGCGAAAGGCTCGGGGCCGCAATTGCAGGTCTGGGTCTGCGACACCCAGTTCGGCAACGCCAGGAACTGCGGCATGAAGCCCATCCCGCAAGGCCAGTTCGCCACTTTCCAGGACATTTTCCTCAAGGCCCAGGTCAGCCCCGCGCCGCCTTCGCCGCGCTACCGCTGGTCGGTCGACCCGGCCGGTTCCTGCGGCCAGCCCGGCGCCGGCGACGAGATCAAGCTCAATTGCGGCGACACCGGCAGCTATACGGTCCGGCTGAGGGTGGTCGACGCCGACGAGCTGACGCTCGGCCAAGCCGAACGGACCGTGAGCGTCAGCGTCGGCGGCAACGACGTCAAACAGGCGCCGCGCGCGAAAGAGGCCCACGACAAGATGCGCCAGGCCGAGCAAAACGCCCAGGAAGGCAAGCTGGACGAGGCCATCGCCCTCGCCACCGCCGCCGCCGGCCTCGACCCGAGCAACGTCGAGGCGAAACAGCAGGGCCAGCGCTGGAGCGACGAACGCCAGCGCGTTCTCCAGCAGATCGACCGGGCCAAGGAGGCGCTACGGCGCAACCAGCCCGACGAGGCCCGGAAAGCCGTCGACGCCGCCAAGCGCCTGCAACCGAAGTACCCGCCGGTGCTCGACCTCGAGCGTCAGGTCGCCGACCGGCGCAATACGGGGGCGAACGACGCACCGACCCCGACATCGGGTAGCTTTACCCCCGTTGCCGGCAGCCAAGTATCGGGCAACCAAAACGAGACCGTCACCCTGGACAAGCTCGGCATCGTCGGCGCGAAAGCCATTCGGCTGGAGATTTCCGAAGCCAGCTCCTTGACCGCCGGCGGCAAACCCGACTCGGCCCGGGTCGGCGAAGTGGCGTTCTGGTCCGGCGCCCGCCGCGTCCCGGCGGGCAGGATCGGCGCCGAATCCACCTATGGCGGTTTCGCCCCCGAACAGGCCGGCGACGGCGACCCCGCCTACCGCTACCTTTCCCAAGGCGGGCGTGGCTGGGCCTCGGCCGACAAGCGAACCGGCGAAGCCACCTGGCTGCAATTCGACTTCGATGCCCCGGTCGATATCGACCGCGTGGTCGTCACCACGGCGCCCAGCGCCCCTTACCGGCTGCATAGTTTCCAATTGAGCGTAGCTGGAGCCGGTTCGCGGCCTCAAGCGGGAATGGCGGCGGATCTGGCCGGAACATGGTCGATCGTCGCCAATGGCTACACCGGCAAGCTCGAATTTTCCGGGGCCGGCGCCAGGCTCTCCGGCCGGGTCTGGTTCGACGTCCATCGAACCTGGGAAGACCTGCGCGAGATCGTCTTCGACGGTCGCACCCTGCGCTTCCTCCGTCCCGGCCCGAGCCAGCGCTACACCGGGGTGTGGTCCGGCAACGAGATACGCGGCAGCTTCGACCAGGGCGGCGCGGGCAGCTACGCCTGGTCCATCGCCCGCGTCGGTCCCGTCGCGGGCGGATACGATGCCCCCGTCGACATCGCCGGAAAATGGCGGAACAGCGACAGCACCATGACCCTCGACCAAAGCGGTCGTAGCGTCACCGGCCGCTACACCAACGACGGCGGCGAGATCGTCGGCGAGATGAACGGCAACGTCCTGGAAGGCTACTGGATCGAGAACGGCGCCAACGAACGCTGCGCCACGGCCAGAAATGGCCGCTACTACTGGGGCCGCATCCGCTGGACCTTCACCGGCGACAAATTCACCGGCGCCTGGGGCTACTGCGACAAGCCGCCGACCAGCGGCGACTGGAACGGCGAGCGCATCGGCGCCGCGCCGACGGGCGCCGGCGTCAACCTGGCGCGCGGCAAACCCGCCAGCCAGAGCAGCACCTCGCAATGGTCCAACCCCAACGATGCCCAAGGCGCGGTGGATGGCGTCATCAATGGCGGCTACGGCTTCCACACCAACAACGAGGCCAACCCCTGGTGGCAGGTGGACCTGGGCGGCAACGCCGCCATCGACGAAGTACGCCTCCATAACCGCCTGGACTGTTGCCGCGAACGCGCCCGCAGCGTGCGAATCCTGCTCTCCGACGACGGTCGCGCCTGGCGCACGGCCTATCGCCACGACGGCAGCCTCTTCGGCGGCAAGGACGGCAAGCCGCTGAAGGCGCCCCTGGGCGGCGCATCGGCGCGGTATCTGCGCTTGCAACTCAATGAAAGCAACTGGTTCCACCTCGACGAGGTCGAGGTCATGGGCCGGATGAGCGGCGCCGCCGCGACCACGACGCCGGCGGGTCGCGACTACACGGCGCCACGGGACCAAGGCCCGTCCGGTCTCGCGCCGCCTCCCGCCGCCGCCGGGGCGGCGGGTTCGAGCGAAACCTCCGACGAGCTGCTCAATGCCATAAAATCGCTCAAAGGACTATTCGGAAAATAACAGTGTGAAACCCCGCCGCGCAGGTTACCCGCTCTGGCTGCTCGCGGCGGCCGCCCTGGCCTATCTGAACGCCCTCTCCGCCGGCTTCCAGTTCGACGACTTCAACGTCATCGTCGACAACCCAGCCGTCCACTCCCTGTCGGCCTGGTGGCAGGGCATGCCGGGGATCCGGCCGCTGCTGAAGCTGTCCTACACCCTGAACTGGCTGGCCGATCCCGGTCCGATGGGCTTTCATGCCGTCAACGCCCTGCTCCACCTGGCCAACATCGCCCTGGTCTGGCGCCTGACAGGCCACCTGCCGATCCCGGCCGGGTCGGAATCGACGCGGGTCCGCATCGTCGCCACCCTGCTTTTCGCCCTGCACCCGATCCAGACCGAATCGGTCACCTACGTCAGCGGCCGATCCATGAGCCTGATGGCCGCCTTCGGCCTCGCCGGCCTGATCTGCTGGCTGGAGGCGCCGCCCCGGACCCGCCCGCGGCTCTGGCGCGGGGCCGCGCTGGTGCTCTTCGCCGCCGCCATCCTGACCAAGGAAGTCGCGGTCGCCCTGCCCCTCACCCTGCTCTTGTTCCAGCGCGAAGGCCGGTCCCTCGCCCCGCTGGTCTTCGCCGCCCTGGGCCTGGGCGCGCTGTTCCTGCTGTTCGGCTACCAGCGGTTGCTGTCCGAACCGATGCCGCGCGGCCTGGGCGCCAACCTGTTGTCCGAGGCCAACGCCATCTACTACCTGCTCGGCCAGTTGTTCCAGCCCCATGCCCTCAACATCGACCCGGAACTGCCCGAGCTGTCGACCTGGTCGCTGTTATCCGGCCTGCAAGTAGCCGGACTGGCCGGCGCCATCGGCCTCGCCTGGGTTTCCAGACAGACCAGGCCCTGGTTGACCTTCCCGGTGTTCTGGTTCGTCATCCTGCTCCTGCCCACCCATAGCCTGATCCCCCGTCTCGATCTGGCCAGCGAACGCCATCTCTACCTGGCCGCCCTCGGCCCCTACTGGCTCGCCGCCATCGCCGTCGCCGCCCTGCCCATTCGGTCCTGGCGCATCGCCGTCGCGGCGCTGGCCCTGGCCGGCATGGCCTGGACCCACCAGCGCAACCTCGACTACCGCGACGAGATCGCCCTTTGGCGACAAACCCTCGCCATCGACCCGAGCAACGCACGGGGCTGGAACAACCTGGGCTGGGCCTATCTCCTGGCCGAGCGCCGGGACGAAGCCAGGCAGGCCTTCGAGCGCACACTGAGCCTCGAACCCGGACACGAACAGGCCCGGAGCAACCTGCGCTACCTGGAGGCGACGCCGTGACGGCGGGATGAGGCGGCGGGAGGGTAGCGGTTGTTTCACGCCAAACCGGCATCGCTCTGCTATGATCCGCCCGCGGCGATTGTCCAGTCTCCCTGCCGCGCCTTTCAGTGGTCGAACCACCCACCCGCATCCGCCCAAGACTGGCGCCGACGAGTTTCCCGGAAAGCAAATCCGGGCAGGCGACAGGCCGATGTAGTTTCCGGAGTTTTCATGAAGTTTTCCGATCTCGGCCTCGCCGAAGAAATCGTACGTGCCGTCACCGAGCACGGTTACACCACCCCCACCCCCATTCAGGCCCAGGCCATTCCCACCGTTCTGGCCGGCGGCGACCTCATGGCCGGCGCCCAGACCGGCACCGGCAAGACCGCCGGTTTCGTCCTGCCCATCCTGCAACGCCTGATCGACAAGCCGGCGACCCCGACCACGGGCCGGCATCCCGTCCGCGTCCTGATGCTGACCCCGACCCGCGAACTCGCGGCCCAGGTCGAGGAATCGGTCAAGACCTATGGCAAGCACACCAAGATCAACTCCATGGCCATGTTCGGCGGCGTCAGCATCAACCCGCAGATGATCAAGCTGCGCGGCCGCATCGACATCCTGGTCGCCACCCCCGGTCGCCTGCTCGACCACGTCGAACAACGTAGCGTCGACCTCTCCAAGGTGGAAATCCTGGTCCTGGACGAAGCCGACCGCATGCTCGACATGGGCTTCATCCGCGACATCAAGAAGGTTCTCGCCCTGTTGCCGAAACAGCGCCAGAACCTGCTCTTCTCGGCCACCTTCTCGGACGAGATCAAGACCCTGGCCGACGGCCTGCTCAACAAGCCGGCCCTGATCGAAGTGGCGCGCCGCAACGCCACCGCCG
>Ga0172380_10008288_pt1 | contig 11418 bp, 9 predicted proteins | sample Leawe162metaG_FD_119747 | JGI IMG/M metagenome (GOLD analysis project Ga0172380, IMG submission 119747) | Leachate microbial communities from a municipal landfill in Southern Ontario, Canada - Leachate well 162 metaG | ecosystem: Engineered > Solid waste > Landfill > Unclassified | place... | reverse complement strand
CTGTGCTGCCAGCATGTCGGCCTGGCGCTCCGCTGGGAGGGCGAGGGCGTCCGCAGCCGCGGCCTCGCCGCCGACGGCCGGGCCATCGTCCAGGTCGACCCGCGCTACTTCCGCCCGGCCGAGGTCGAGACCCTGCTCGGCGATCCGTCCAAAGCCCACGCCAGGCTGGGCTGGAAGCCGACCACCACGCTCGAGCAGCTGGTCGACGAGATGATGGCCCACGACCTCGACCTGGCCAAGCGCGAGCAGGTGCAGCGGCAGGCCGGCTTCCGCGTCGACGCCAGTCGCGAGTAAACGCCATGTCCGCCGCCGTCATCCATGCCAGCGCCATCGTCGATCCCGGGGCGGTCATCGGCGACGGCACGCGGGTGTGGCATTGGGTGCACATCTGCGCCGGGGCGCGCATCGGCACCAACTGCTCGTTCGGCCAGGGCGTCTTCGTCGGCAACGTCAGCATCGGCGACGGCGTCAAGGTGCAGAACCACGTCTCGATCTACGATGGCGTGACCATCGAGGACGAGGTCTTCTGCGGCCCGTCGATGGTCTTCACCAACGTGCACAACCCGCGCAGCCACATCGTGCGCAAGCACGAGTACCGCCAGACCCTGGTCAAGCGCCGCGCCTCGCTCGGCGCCAACTGCACGGTGGTCTGCGGCGTGACCATCGGCACGTGCGCCTTCGTCGGCGCCGGCGCCGTGGTCACCCGCGACGTACCCGCCTATGCCCTGATGGCCGGCGTGCCGGCGCGGCGCATCGGCTGGATGTGCGCCTGCGGCGTGCGCCTGCCCGAGAGCGCAACGCCGACCTGCCCGGCCTGCCAGGCCGCCTATCGTGTCAGTGACGGGGTCTGCGCGCCGTGCTGACGCGGCACGGCGCCGCAACGCGGCCGCTGCTGTCGATCGCCATCCCGACGTGGAACCGCCGGGCGATCCTCGATGACTGCCTCGACGGTCTCGCGCAGGCGCTGGACCGGCTGGCCGCACGCTGGGAGATCCGTCGGCTGGTCGAGGTCGTGGTCTCCGACAACGCCAGCGACGACGGCACCTGGGAGCGGCTCGGCGAACGCGTCGCCGCCTTCCCCTGCCCGCTGCGCCGCTACCGGCACGGCACCAACCTCGGCGCCGCGCGCAACCTCATCAGCCTGCTCGACCGGGCCGATGGCGACTACTTCCTGTTCATCGGCGATGACGACCGTCTGGTCGAGGACGGTCTCGACGGGCTGCTCGCCGTGCTGCAGCGGCGACGGCCCAACGCCGTCATCCAGATCGACGAGCCGGGAGCGCGGCGCATCCGCTGGACGGACATGGCCGGGGCCTGCCGCTGGTTCGACAGCTACGGCAACGCCTACTGCGGCTGCATCCGCCTCGACCTGGCGCGGCAGGCCTGCGCCCGCTTCGCCCTGCACCACCACATCCCCGACTTGGTCTGGCCGCAGACCGCCTTCGGCTTCCTCGGCATGCATCTGGCCGGCGGTGGCAGGACGGTCGCGTTGGTCAACTGGCCCATCGGCACCTCGCCGCTGTGGGACCGGCTGAACGTCGCCAGCACCGGCTATTTCGCCAGATCGATGTGCGATCTGCTCGAAATCGCCTGGCTGGTGGAGCGCGCCTCCGGCTGCGGCGCCGGCCTCGATCGGCTGCTCGCCCCACGCAGCCGCTTCCTCCGCCACCACCTCCGCGGTCTCGCCCGGATGGCCCTGCTCGGGCCATGCGATCGGCCCGCACTGGAGCACCGCCTGGCGCATCTGCGCCGACGGATCGGCCCGCGCCTCCTGCCGCTCGGCTGGCGAGTCCGTGCGGCCACCTGCCGTCCGCTGTCCAGCCTGCTGTGGATCGCCGCTGCGCTGACACGGGGTGAACCGCCCTGGGCCGCGCTGCGCCGTCTGCGCAGCGAGCAGGCCGAGCACGGCCGCCGGCTGGCGCAACGACAGCAGGCCGGCGTGCGCCGCGGCGACCAGTTCAGCCCCGCCGCCGCGGACAGGACCTGAGATGGCACCAGCCCGCTTCAAGCTGCCAGATCCGGCGGTCCTGTGGACCATGGCCGGCCGCGTGGCCAGCGCCATCGGCGGACTGGCGGCGATCCCGCTGGTCATCTCCTGCCTCTCGCAACAGGAGCAGGGCCTGTTCTACGTCTTCGCCAGCCTGCTCGCCGTGCAGACGGTCGCCGAGCTGGGCTTCTCCACCGTCGCCATCCAGCGCCTCAGCGCCGCGGTCTCGCGGGCCGACGGTACCGAGGGCGGACTGGGCGGCATCGCCGCGCTGCTCCGCCTGACCCTGCGCTGGTACCTGTGGTCGAGCACGGCGCTGCTGCTCATCCTCCTGCCGGGAGGCTGGCTGTTCCTCGACCTCTTCGTCTCCGGGATGCCGCCGGACGGCTGGTCGGGACCATGGCTGCTGCTCGCCTCCACCACCTGCTTCTGGCTGCTCGCCTCGGGCTGGTCGGTGGCCGGCGAGGGTCTCGGGCGGATCGCTGCGGCGACCCGGGCCAGGGCGGTCGGCGCCATCGTGCGCAGCGCCCTGCTCTGCCTGCTGCTGGTCCTCGATGCCGGACTGTGGGCGCCCGGGTTGGCCACGCTCGCGGGCATGGCGGCCCTGCTCGTCGCCCTGCTGCCCGAGCCGGCCCGCGCGCTGCGCCGCGCCCTCGCCGGCACCGGCGGCGAGCCGGTGCGCTTCCGCCGCGATATCTGGCCCTTCCAGTGGCGCATCGCCCTGAGCTGGGTCTCGGGCTTCTTCATCTACCAGTTCATGGTCCTGGCCGTCGCCGCCGGAATCGGCACGGTCGCGGCCGGCCAGTTCGGCGTGGCCCAGGCCGTCGCCGCCGGGATCGGCAGCATCGCCAGCTCGGCGCTCTCGCCGCGACAGGCGACCTGGGCGGCATTGGCTGCCGTCCGGGATTTCGCCGCCCTCGACGCCTCCTTCCGCGCCTCGCTGCGCACGGCCGTGGTGCTCGCCACGCTCGGCTCGCTCGCCGCCTTCGCCGTGGCCTGGGCGGTGTCGTCGTGGCACCAGGACATGGCCGCACGCCTGCCCGACCTCGCCACCTGGGCGCTGCTGCTGCTGGCGCCGGTGGCCAACCAGTACGTGACCGCGGCGGCGACCTACCTGCGGGCGCATGGCCGCGAGCCCTTCCTGCCCGCCTCGATCATCTTCGCCCTGACCATGCTGCTGCTCTCCATCCCGGCCAGCCACCTCGGCCTCGCCGTCCTCGCTGGCGTCTATCTGGCTGCGACCCTGCTTTTCGGCTGCGCCTGGGGCTGGCGGCTGATGCGCATCGCGCGGAGCTCCTGGCACGCCTGATCCTCCATCAAGACTGGGGCGGCGGCACTGGACGCTGCGCGCTGTCGGGACAGCATGGACCGGCGCATGTGCGGCCTCATCGGTTTCCTCCTCGCGCAGACCGGATCTGCCGACCTGGAGCCGCTGGTCGCCAGCCTGCGCCACCGCGGCCCCGACGGCACCGGCGTGCTGCGCTGGCGCCCCGGCGGCGCGGCCAGTCGCGATGACGGCCCCTGCCGCGTCGCCCTCGGCCACACGCGCCTCGCCATCCTCGACCTCTCGCCGCTTGGCCACCAGCCGATGTCGACGCCGGATGGCCGCTGGCATCTGGTCTACAACGGCGAGATCTACAACCACGGCGAACTGCGCACCGAGCTGGAGCAGGAGGGCTGCCGCTTCGCATCACGCAGCGACACCGAGGTGGTGCTGCACGCCCTTGCAACCTGGGGTCCGGAGCGCGCCCTGCCGCGCCTGCGCGGCATGTTCGCCCTCGCCCTGCTCGACACGCAGGAGGGCCGGCTGCTGCTCGCCCGCGACCGGTTCGGGATCAAGCCGCTGTACCTGTGCCGCTGGCGCGATGGCCTCGCCTTCGCGTCGGAACCGGGACCGCTGCGCGCCCTGCCCGGGGTCGACGGCGAGCTCGACGCGGCGCGCGCCTGGGACTACCTCGCCGAGGGCCTCACCGACCACGGCGACCGCAGCCTGCTGGCCGGCATCCGGCAGGTGCCGGCAGGGCACTGGTCGATGGCGACGGTCGACGCCCCCGCGGGGCTGTTCGACTTCCGCCGCCATGCGCAGCCCGCCGCGGTCGCGCCGGCCCTGTCCTTCGCCGACGCCGCCGACCGCCTGCGCCACCTCCTCCTCGACAGCGTGCGCTGCCACCTGCGCAGCGATGTGCCGGTGGGTACGGCGCTGAGCGGCGGCCTCGACTCTTCGGCCATCGTCTGCGCCATCCGCCATCTCGAGCCGGATCGGCCGATCCACACCTTCAGCTATATCGCCGACGACCCGGCCCTCAGCGAGGCGCGTTGGGCCACGCTGGTCAACGAGCACGTCGGGGCCATCGCCCACCCGGTGAGCGCCAGTCCCGAGGCCCTGGTCGAGGAACTCGACCGGCTGATGGCGGCGCAGGGCGAGCCCTTCGCCAGCACCAGCATCCACGCCCAGGCCTGCGTCTTCCGCGCCGCGCGCCAGACGGGCGTGCCGGTGCTGCTCGATGGCCAGGGCGCGGACGAGCTGCTCGCCGGCTATCCCTGGCACCAGGGCGAACGCCTCGCTTCGCTGCTGCGCCAGGGCTGCTGGCTGCGCGCCCTGCGTTTGCTGCACGCCCAGGCCGGCTGGCCAGGGCGGAGCCGGCGCGAGGTCCTCGCCCGCGCCCTGCGCCGGCTGCTGCCCGGCTGCGCCCGCCTGGCCCGCACCAGCGGCCGCCCGTCCTGGGCCCGCCTCGGCTGGTTCCGCGAGCGCGGCGTCGATCCGACCACCGGCCACCAGCCGCCTGCCGCCCGCGAGACGCTGCGCGCCGCCCTGGCCTGGGAACGGGACACGTGCGGCCTGGCCCAGCTGCTGCGCTACGAGGACCGCAACAGCATGGCCTGCTCGGTGGAGAGCCGGGTGCCGTTCCTCGACCTGCCGCTGGTCGCCTTCGCCGCCAGCCTGCCCGAGGAGCATCTGGTCGGCGATGACGGCTCGAGCAAGCGCCTGCTGCGCGCCGCCCTGCGCGGCATCGTCCCCGACGCCGTGCTCGACCGGCGCGACAAGATCGGCTTCGCCACCCCCGAGGCAGCATGGCTGCGCCAGCGGCCCGACCTGCTGCGTGCGGCGATCACGCGGGCCGGCGAGGTGCCCTGCCTCGATCACGATGGGGTGGCGGCGCTGCTCGAGGGTGTGCTCACCGGCCGCCGGCCGGCTGGGCACCTGGCCTGGCGCCTGGTCAACTTCATCCGCTGGCGGACTGCGCCATGATGCCGCGGTGGTTCCTGGACCACCGCGGCCTGCTAGGCTGCCGGCCATGAAGGCAGTCATCCTCGCCGGCGGTGTCGGTTCGCGCATCAGCGAAGAGTCGCTGCTGCGGCCCAAGCCGATGATCGAGATCGGCGGCAAGCCGATCCTCTGGCACATCATGAAGATCTACAGCGCGCATGGCGTCAACGACTTCGTGATCTGCTGCGGCTACCGCGGCTACCTCATCAAGGAGTACTTCGCCAACTACTTCCTGCACACGTCCGACGTGACCTTCGACATGGCCAACAACCGCATGGAGGTGCATAGCCGCCATGCCGAGCCGTGGCGGGTGACGGTGGTCGACACCGGCGAGAAGACCCTGACCGGCGGCCGCATCCGGCGCATCGCCCCGTACGTCCAGGACGAGAAGGAATTCTGCCTGACCTACGGCGACGGGGTCGGCGACATCGACATCACCCAATTGATCGCCCGCCATCGCAGCCGCGGCCTGGCCTGCACCCTCACCGCGGTGCAGCCGCCGGGCCGCTTCGGCGCCCTCGCGATCGACGCGGACAACCGCATCACCACCTTCCAGGAGAAGCCCGACGGCGATGGCAGCTGGATCAATGGCGGCTTCTTCGTCTGCAGTCCGTCGGTCATCGACCACATCGCTGGCGACGAGACCGCCTGGGAGCGCGAGCCGATGGAGGCCCTCGCCCAGCAGGGCCAGATGGGCGCCTACCTGCATCGCGGCTTCTGGCAGCCGATGGACATGCTGCGCGACAAGCTTCTCCTCGAAGAGCTGTGGTCGGGTGGTCGGGCCCCGTGGAAGACCTGGTGATGGCCGGGATCTGCGCCGGCTTCTGGCGCGGCCGCCGCGTCCTGGTCACCGGCCACACCGGCTTCAAGGGCTCGTGGCTGTGCCACTGGCTGCTCGCCGAGGGCGCCGAGGTCTCGGGCTTCGCCCTGGCGCCGGCGACCCGGCCGGCGCTCTTCGATCTGCTCGGACTGGCCGGACGCCTGCACCACCGCCTGGGCGATGCGCGCGATCCCGCCGCGCTCGCCGACGCCGTGGCCGAAGTCCAGCCCGAGGTGGTCTTCCACCTCGCCGCCCAACCGCTGGTCAGCCTCGGCTACCGCGAACCCCGCGCGACCTGGGAGACCAACGTCCTCGGCACGGTCAACCTGCTGGAGGCGGTGCGCGCCACCCCCGGCATCCGCGCCGTCGTCGTGGTCAGCTCCGACAAGTGCTACGAGAACCGCGAGTGGGCCTGGGGCTACCGCGAGGACGACGCCATGGGCGGCCACGATCCCTATTCGTCTTCAAAGGGCGCGGCTGAGCTGGCCGTGGCCAGCTGGCGGCGCTCCTTCTTCGCCGGCCCGGGCGCCTGCCGCATCGCCTCGGCGCGGGCAGGCAACGTCATCGGCGGCGGCGACTGGGCGCCCGACCGCATCGTCACCGATCTCATGCTGGCGATCGCCGCTGGCCAGCCGCTGCGCCTGCGCCAGCCCGGGGCGATCAGGCCCTGGCAGCACGTCCTCGAACCGCTGGGCGGCTACCTGCACCTGGCCTGGCGGCTGTGCCAGGCGGACGGCCAGGCCCTGGCCGCCGGCTGGAACTTCGGACCAGGCGATGCCGACATCGCCACGGTCGAGGAGCTGGCCCGGATGCTGATCGCGGCCTACGGCAGCGGCGCCGTCGAGACGACCGGGGGTGCCCCGCTGCCGCACGAGGCGGGCATGCTGCGGCTCGACGGCGGCAAGGCGCGACTCCACCTCGGCTGGCAGGGCGTCTGGGACCTGGCCGAGGCCGCCCGCCGCACCGCCACGTGGTACCGCGAGCAACGCGCCGGCGGCGATGCCGTCGCCCTGGTCGAGGCCGACCTCGCCGCCTACCGCGCCAGCGCCGCCGCGACGGGCGCGCCCTGGGCCCCGGCATGAGTGCCGGACGCATCGCCGAGCTGCGCGCCGAGATCCTCGCGCGGACCCGCGAGCTGGTGGCGCTGCGCGACGCGCCGCCGCCCTTCGTCGCCGGCAGCACCCCGGTGCCGTACGCCGGCCGGGTCTACGACGCCGACGAGGTCGAGGCCGGGGTCGACAGCATGCTCGACTTCTGGCTGACCCTGGGGAAGCACGGCGACGCCTTCGAGCGGGAACTCGCCGCCGTCCTCGGGGTCAAGGGCTGCGTGCTGAGCAACAGCGGCAGCTCGGCCAACCTGCTGGCCTTCGCCGCGCTCACCAGCCACAAGCTGGGCGAGCGCCGCATCCGCCCCGGCGACGAGGTGATCACCGTCGCCGCCGGCTTCCCAACCACCGTCGCCCCGATCATCCAGTGCGGCTGCGTGCCGGTGTTCATCGACGTCGATCCCGTCACCATGGGCCCACGCTGCGACCAGCTCGCGGATGCCTATGTGCCGGGCAGGACGAAGGCGGTGATGATCGCGCATGCCCTCGGCAACCCCTTCGACCTCGACGAGGTCACGCGCTTCTGCCGCGACAAGGGCCTGTGGCTGATCGAGGACAACTGCGACAGCCTCGGCAGCACCTGGGGCGGCAGGCCGACCGGCTCCTTCGGCGACCTCTCGACGCAGTCGTTCTATCCGCCGCACCACCTCACCCTCGGCGAGGGCGGCGCGGTCAACGTCGTGCGCGACGCCAAGCTGCGCGCGCTGGTCGAGAGCTTCCGCGACTGGGGCCGCGACTGCTGGTGCGCCTCGGGCAAGGATGACACCTGCCGCAAGCGCTTCGACTGGCAGCTCGGCGAGCTGCCCAAAGGCTACGACCACAAGTACATCTACAGCCACCTCGGCTGGAACCTCAAGCCGCTCGATCCGCAGGCCGCCATCGGCCGCCAGCAGCTCAGGAAGCTGCCCGGCTTCGGCCAGTCGCGGCGCGACAACTGGCAGGTCCTGCGCCGCGGTCTGGCTGGCCTGGAGGGCGCACTGGACTTCATGCTGCCGGCGCACGCCGCCGGCTGGAGCCCCGCGGGCTTCAGCTGGAAGCCAGGCGGGACGCGCAGCGATCCGAGCTGGTTCGGCTTCATGATGCTGGTGCGCCAGGGCGCCGAGGCGCGCACCGCGCTGGCCCGCGCCCTCGACGCGGCGCGGGTCGGCAACCGCATGTTCTTCGGCGGCAACCTGGTGCGGCAGCCGGCCTTCGTGCAGCTGAAGGCCGACACCATGGGCGCCGGCTTCCGCGTCATCGGCGATCTCGCCGGAGCCGACCGCGTCATGCAGCAGTCGCTCTTCGTCGGGACCTACCCCGGCCTGCGCCCCGAGCACCTGCAGCACATCATCGCCACCGTCACGGCGGCGGTGCGGAGCGGCTGAGTGGACCACCCCGGCTTCCTCAGCGCGGCCGACCTCGCCGAGTCCATCGACGGCGTCGACGGCGCGGTGTTTCGCAACGCCCGCGTGCTGGTCACCGGCGCCGGCGGCTGCCTCGGCGGCGCCATCGCCGAAGCGCTGCTCGCCCTGCGCCGCGGCGGCGTGCCGCTCGAGGTGCTGGCCGCCGGCCGCGATGTGGCGGCTCTGCGCCGGCACTTCGGCGATGCGGCGCGCCTCGTGCCGCTGGACCTGGCCCGGCCGGTCGTCCTGCCCGACGACCTGCGCCCGACCATGGCGGTGCACGCCGCCTCGCCGGCCTCGCCGCGCGACTACCTCGCGCGGCCGGTCGACACCCTGCAGATCAATGCCGCGGGCATCACCGCCATCGCCAGCGCCCTGCCGCGCGGCGCGCGCATGCTCTACTTCTCCTCGGGCGAGATCTACGGCTCGCCCGCCAGCGCGCACGTGCCCACGCCGGAGTCCTATGCCGCCGCCAGCGATCCGCTGTCCGAGCGGGCCTGCTACGTCGAGGCCAAGCGACACGGCGAGGCGCTGATGGCGGCGTGGCAGCGCCAGCACGGGCTGCACGCGCTGATCGCCCGCCCCATCCACGTCTACGGCCCCGGCCTGCGTCCCGACGATGGCCGCGTCATCTGCGACTTCGTCGCCAACGCGATCGCAGGCCGGCCGATCCGCATGCTCTCCGACGGCAGCCCGCGGCGCTCGTTCTGCTACCTCAGCGACGCCACCCGCCTGCTGCTGCGCATCCTCGCCAGCGGCGCCGCCGGCGAGGCGTGGAACGTCGGCCGCGATGCTCCGCTCATCTCCATCGCCGAGCTCGCCGCGCAGGTCGCGCAGGCGGTGGCGCCGGTGGCCATCGAACGCGGCCAGGCGGCGCACGCCACCGGCAGCCCGCAGCAATCCTGCCCCGACATGGCCAAGGCGCGGCGCGACTTCGCCTACGCGCCGCGCATCGCCCTGGACGAGGGTTTGCGCCGGCTCGCCGCCAGCTTCCGCGAGAAGCGTCATGCCGGCTGACCGGCTCAGCGGAGCGGAGGACCTCGAACCGCTCATCGACCTCGGCGAGGTGCCGGTGGGCGGAATCTACTGGCCCGGCCCGCAGGGGACGCCGATACGCGCCCCCCTGCGCCTCGGCCGCAGCCGCGGCAGCGGGCTGGTGCAGCTGCTCGACCGCTACGACGCCGCGCTCTACGGGCAGTACACCTTCTCGGGCGAGTCCTCGCCAAGCTACCGGCAGCACGTCCTGGCGGTGGCTGCGGAGTTCGCGCGCGGGCTGCCGCCGACGGGACGCATCGTCGAGATCGGCGCCTCCGACGGCGTGCTGGCGGGCTGGTTCCAGGAGCATGGCTGGAACGCTGGCGGCATCGAGCCGAGCGGGCTGCTGGTGCAGGCCGCCGCCGCGCGCGGCGTGGTCATCGCACAGGGCTACGCCGATCTGGCGTGGGCGCAGCGTGAGACGGCGACACACGGGCCGGCCGTGGCGGTGGTGCTGCGACACGTCCTCGAGCACCTCGACGATCCGCAGGCGATGTTCGCGGCGATCACCGCCCTGTCCGACGGGCGGACCCGGCTGCTGCTGGAACTGCCCAGTCTCGAAGCGATGGTCGCCGGATCGTTCTTCAGCAACGTCTTCCACGAGCATGTCGCCTACTACGACGCGGCTGTGCTCTGGCGGCTGCTCGCTCAGCACGGCTGGGGCGTGGCGCACTACCGCCCGGTCGAGGTGCACGGCGGCTCGCATCTGCTGCACTGCCATCGCGGTCCGCATCGCCTGCCCACGCCGAACCTGCCCGCACCGGACCTCGGGCGCTTCGCCGCCGGCTTCGCCGCCTACCGGCAGGCGCTCGCCGACCTGGTTTCCGCCGAGCTGGCCGCCGGCCGCCGCCTCGGCATCTACGGCGCCTCGCACCGTACCGCCCTGCTCATGCACCTCGCCGGCCTCGACGGCCGGCCCGGCGCGGTGGCCTGCTACGACCGCAACCGGCTGCTGCACGGCCGCTTCCTCCAGCCCAGCGGCATCCCCATCCGCGATCCGGCACTGATGCGCGCCGACGGGATCGGCACCCTGGTGGTCTGCGCCATCGCCTACCAGGACGAGATCCGACGCGAGCAGCAACCGTTCATCGCCGCAGGCGGCAGGCTGGTCCTGGCCGGCGGCGCGCAGCCGCAACGGGTGGCCGCATGAGTGCGCAAGCCGACTTCGCCCGGCGCATGCGGCGTCGCATCCTGGCCATGGTGCATCGCGCCAACGCCAGCCATGTCGGCGGGGCGCTGAGCATGGTCGAGCTGCTCACCGCTCTGTACGGGCCGGACGGGCGTCTGCGCGTCCGGGCTCAGGATCCGGCGTGGAGCGGACGCGACCGCTTCATCCTCAGCAAGGGCCACGCCGCCACCGGGCTCTACGCCGCCCTGGCCGGCGCCGGCTTCTTCGCGGCGGCGGAGCTGCGCGACTACGCCCGTGATGGCAGCCGCTTCATGGCGCACGCCACGCGGCTGGTGCCCGGCGTCGAGGCCTCGACCGGCAGCCTCGGTCATGGCCTGCCCATGGCTTGCGGCCTGGCCTACGCGGCGCGGCTGCAGCAGCAGCCCTGGCGCAGCGTCGCCCTGCTCTCCGACGGCGAACTCGACGAAGGCTCGAACTGGGAGGCCTTCCTCTTCGCCGGGCACCACCGCCTGGAGCGGCTGTGGGCGCTGATCGATGCCAATGGGCTGCAGAGCCTCGGCCGCTGCGACGCCGTCCTCGGTCTCGAACCGCTCGCCGACAAGCTGCGCGCCTTCGGCTGGGGCGTCATCGACCTCGATGGCCACGACCTCGCCGCCGTCCACGCCGCCCTCGACCTCGACCGCCCGGCCCT
>Ga0172380_10008287_pt1 | contig 11420 bp, 12 predicted proteins | sample Leawe162metaG_FD_119747 | JGI IMG/M metagenome (GOLD analysis project Ga0172380, IMG submission 119747) | Leachate microbial communities from a municipal landfill in Southern Ontario, Canada - Leachate well 162 metaG | ecosystem: Engineered > Solid waste > Landfill > Unclassified | place... | reverse complement strand
TGCGCCAGTTCCACCGCGTCGGCTTCGTGCTTCATGTCATCGACTTTGTTGGCGATCAACAAAATCGGCACACGATTGCTGATGCGTTTGCGAATGAGTTGCGCGACTTCTTTATCGAGGGGTGTGATGCCGGTGCGTGCATCGACGATGAACAGAATGAGGTTGCACTGATCGAGGGCCGTGCCGATTTGTCGTTCGATGTCTTCGGTGAGGACGTGGTACTCGGCATTGTCGGAATAGACGCCGTACCCGCCGGTGTCCATGACTTCGCACCATCGTTCGGGGCCGTCCTTGGTGGCCGGCGGCAGTGCGAGTTCGCAGGTGATGCGATCTCGCGTGACCCCCGCGGTGGGATCGACAATGGAAATCAGCCGGCCGGCGAGCAGGTTGAGCAATGAACTTTTGCCGACGTTGGGCCGGCCGACGATGGCGACTTTGGGGAGCATGGGGGTCCAGGGGTCAGGGGCTGGGGGCTGGGGTTCGGGGTTCATTTATTAGCCGCGGCTTCCGAGCCGCGGTTTCGCCAGAGTTCTTCGGCTTCGGGCAGACGCACATACAGCGGCGTCAATGCGTAGGGATCGACATACCGACCGGCTTTCGCGGCGGCGCGGGCCAGTCGCCAGAGCGTCTCGGCGCGAGGCGTGGCGCGGTCGCCGGTGAGGAGCGTCACATCGGCGGGCCAGTCGTATTCGGGCAGATGATCGCCGATGACAGTGAGCGGGCGCTCGGTGCGTTCACAGACCTGCGCGGGGGTGAGCAGTGCCGGTTCAAGTTCGGTGCGCCATGTCTCGCCGTCGCGTTGGTAGAGGCCGGTGAAGCATTGGCCTCGTTTGGCGTTGAGCATCACGGCGACGTACCGGGGCGGTTCCGGGGGGAACTCATCCCGGCCAAGCTCGAAGACTCGCATGGCCGGGCTTGCGTTGCGCACGACGACATCCAGGGTCGGCACGGCGACGAGTTTGCAGCCGGTGACGCGGGCGAACATTTTGGCCATCGTGACGGCGATGCGCAAACCCGTGAAACTCCCCGGACCAATGGAAACATACACCTCCGCCAGATCGCGCGGCGTGAAACCGAACCGCCGCGCCAGGGCATCCATGCGCGGCAGCAATTCGACGGTGTGCCGCTGCTGCGGCGGAAGCGATTCATATGCGAGCAGTTCATCACCCCACCCGACGGCAATACTGCCGCAACGGGTGGAGGTTTCCATCGCCAGGTTGTAGGAAGCACCGGCCATAGCCCAGCCATTGTAGCGATGATTAACCGCAGAGGCACAGAGACGCAGAGAATGAAAACAGAACAGCGGAAAAGCAAAACAACAGAACACCAGGTCTCCCCGACAACATGTTCTGCTTTTTTGCTGTCCTGATGTTCTGCTTTTTTCCCTCTGCGTCTCTGCGCCTGCGGTTAATTCTTCTGCATCAACCGTCCGGCCAATGAACTGAGCAAAAACAGGGCGAACAGGACCACGACGATGCTCGCGCCGGGGGAGAGTTGGCCGACTTCGATGCTGAGGACCAGCCCGCCGAGCGAGCCGATCAGACCGATGATGACGGCGAGGATGAGCGTGCCGCTCATGCGGCGACCGACGGCGAGCGCGGCGGCCCCCGGAATGACAAGCAGCGCGCTGACGAGGATGAAGCCGACCAGTTTCATGGCGACGACGACGACGAGTCCGAGGATGGTGAGCAGGAGGTAGTAGCACCAGGCGGTGCGGATGCCGTGAACCTGGGCGGCGGTTTCATCGAAGGCGAAGTACATGAGTTCCTTGTAGAGCAGGCCGCAGGTGAGGATGACGGCGGCGGCGAGAATGAGGGACATCCACATCCCGGCGGGGCCGACGGTGAGGAGGGAACCGAAGAGCAGTTGTTCCCACGAGACGGTGGCGTAGTGCGAGCCGAATGCGTGGCGATACCAGGGGACGTTGTAGAGCGCGACGCGCAGGTTTTGCAGGACGACGCCGATGGCCATGCCGGCGACGAGGACGATGCCGATGGCGGAATCGGGTTCGACCTTTCGCCGGCGGACGAGGTAGCCGATGCCCAGTGAAGTGAGGAGACAGAAGCAGGCGACGACGGCATCGGTGGCGGCGGGATTGAGGCCGAGGAACATGGCCAGACCGAACCCGCCGAACCCGGCGTGGCTGACGCCCTGCCCGATGAACGCCATGCGTTTGAGAACGACGATGACGCTGAGCAGCGAGCAGACGACGCCGACCGCGACGGCGGCGGCGAAGGCGTATTGCATATAGGGAGCGTGGAAAAGCAGGTTGAAGGTGTGCATGGTTGATGGATCGCAACAATCGCCAGTCTAGTCGTGGCGGATGGATACGGAATCGTCGCTGGGAATTGGACCGAATTCAAAAAGGGTGTTTGAGGAGATTTTTGCTTCAAGCTGGGCGTGGATTGCTTCCAACTCAATCCTGGCGTTTGCCTGCAATCCAAGAGAGCGACCAACGCCCGCGGCATCGGTACTCAGCCGCTGTGCCAATTCGATATGGTATTCCTTTGTCGGAATCTGATCGAGACAATAGGCATGAATGTGCATCGAGTCGCCCTGACGGGCTGGGTTTGCCATATGTCCGAAGTCGAAATTCACTTTCATGTATTCAAGCAGATGATCCTGAATGACGAGGACGAGTTTGTGGTTGAGATGCTCGAATGTATTAATCTTGTGGTGAAGTTGCACCAAAATTGTCTTGGCGGTCATCTTCCAGTTCATTCCAAAACCATCTTGGGATTCGAGTTCTGTTTTTTTCACCGGAATGCCAACGGAATGAAGAAATCGCTGCCGTTCAGGCCAGGCAGTTCCGGTCGTATCAAGGGTTTGCAATTCAATCCCGACGAAATCCCTGACCTTTTTCTTCCTGGCTGAAACGAGAAAATAATCCACTGAACCACCGGGCAAGGCGATTTCCGGGACGATGTGCAATTCGTTTCCCGGCTCGTGAAGCGTTAACAGGTGAATCGCGTCCAGAAAGATTTGCCGGCGTTCCAGAAATCGGTGGGGGCAGATGATGACCGGCTGGTTTTTCCTTCCGTGTGACACCATACATGTGCCGATCAGCACATCCGGATTGCTCTTGCGATTTTTCAAACAAGCGCGATGCAGAAACAGGCATTGTCGCTTGTCAATAATCTTCTTCCAACCATCCTTGGATGACTGGGAAGCGGTTGATTTGCAAAACAGTTCAAGAACTTTGTTCACAGCAGGAATCCACACCTTTCTTGTGCGGCTGCGATATATTCCGGCGAGAGATCAATGCCAATCGAGCGTCTTCCCAATCTATGGGCTGCCAGCATGGTTGTGCCTGTACCGCAAAACGGATCGAGTACGATGCCGTCTTTCGGACAGGTGGCCAAAATCGGCAATTTGCATAGATCTTCGGGGTAGGGCGCGAAATGTTCGCCGCGTTTTTGGGTGTCCTCGGGCAGTATGTCCCATACGTCGCCGGGCTTGCTTCCATTCGGATGATAGCGAAGGAAGTAGAATCCTTTTTCCTGTATCTCCCGCGCTCTTCCCGATACTTTTTCAGAATTGGAATGCGTTGTGCGTTGCTGCCCGCGGATGATCATTCTGAAATCGGCGATTTTTCCATCCTGAATGTCACACAGCATCTGATTGAGAGATGTCATTGCGTTGCGTTTTTCCTCATCGGACAAATGGGTTGATAGTTCAATCTGCCGTTTGTATCGGATGCCGCTTACGCCAGTCGCGGAGACGATTGAACCATTGATGACTTTTGTCTTTTTGGGGGAACTTCGGATCGCATCCGCATCATAGAAGTATCCTTGGGGTGTTTTCACAAAGTGAAACACCAATTCGTGAACATTGCGTAAACGGTCCTTCGCCGTATCGGGGCCTCCCTTGACTTTGTTCCATATCACGCTGTTCCGCATGATCCAATTTTGCTGATCCATCAATGCGATGGCGACCCGCCAAGGAATACCCACCAATTGCTTGTTTGAATACGAATCTCCAATGTTCAACCAAAAAGAACCCGTGCTTTTCAAAACACGACGGACCTCTTTGAAGATTGCGACCAAATTGCTGATATAGCGTTGAGGTGATTCCTCAAGACCAACACCACCGTGGCTGTACAGGCGGTGGCCCCAATACGGAGGCGAAGTCATGCATAGATCAATCGACTCGTCGGGAAATTGCGAGAGAACATCCCCGGCATCTCCGCAAACGAAGTGCGGGACAAGTGAGCGAGTCGTGAACCACGCCTGATCTTGATTCTTTTTTATTGCCTTGGGTTGGCAAATCATTGCTGACGTTCTCCAAACTCATCGAAGATCGTGGCCGGGCGAGAATAACGGCCCGGATGCGAATAGGCCAGTACGTTTTCGGTAACATGCGGGATTATATCGTCAAACTCCTTACCCATTGCCCCCTCGCCTCAACGTGATACGATAATTCCTTCGCCCCCTGGAAGTAGTCCCGGAGGCAACAAGGAGCGGTACGTTGGCCACGACACAGCAGATCATCGAGCGGCATGACCAATACATGACGCATAATTTTTCGCGGTATCCGATCGCCATCGCCGAAGCGAGCGGCTGCGTGCTGACCGATGGGGACGGCAAACAGTACCTGGACCTGTTCGCCGGATTCGGCGCGGGGATACTGGGCCACTGTCACCCGGACCTGGTGACGGCGGGCGTGAAGCAGATGAACAAGGTCTGGCACGTCGGCAACCTGCTGCACACCGAACCGCAGACGCTTCTGGCCGAACAGATTTCCACCAAAGGGTTCGGCGGCAAATCGTTTTTCTGCCACAGCGGCGCGGACGCCAACGAGGGCGCGATCAAGCTGGCGCGGTTGTATGGCAAACAACACCGCGGCAAAAGCACCGGCGAGTTCGGTCGGTTCAAAATCATCAGCGCGACGCAAAGTTTCCACGGGCGGACCTTCGCCACGATGGGCGCGACGGGCAATGTGACGGTGCGGCAGGGATTCGAGCCGCTGCCGCCCGGATTTGTCAACGTGGCGTTCAACGACATCGCGGCGATCGAAGCGGAACTGGATGAGACGGCGATAGCGATCATCGTCGAGCCGATTCAGGGCGAGGGCGGGATCAACGTGCCGGACGAGGGGTACCTGGCGAAGTTGCGGAAGATTTGCGATGAACGGGACATGCTGTTGATATTGGATGAGGTTTGGACGGGATGCGGGAGGACGGGGAAGTATTTCGCGCATCAGCATTGGGACGTGAAGCCGGACGTGATGACGCTGGGCAAGGCGGTGGGATGCGGGTTGCCGGTGGGCGTGGTATGCGCCGGCGAGCGGGTGTGGGACTTGTTCGACAACACGAAGATGGGGCGGGTGACTCATGCGACGACGCTGGGGGGCAACTGCGTGTCGATGGCGGTGGCGGCGAGGATGTTCGAGGTGATCGAGCGGGACGAGCTGCTGCCGCGCGCGACGCGGGCGGGGGAGGCGATCAAGGCGCGACTGCGGAAGTTCGCTGAGAAACACCCGGTGGTGAAGGACGTGCGGGGCAAGGGGCTGTTCATCGGTGTGGAACTGGACCCGGCGGCCGAGGGCGCGTGGTTCACCAGCGGCAATGAGATCGTGAGCCAATGTTTGGAGCGGGGATTGTTGATTAACTGCACGCACAACACGGTGCTGCGATTGGCGCCGCCGCTGGTGATAACGGATGAGGAGATGGATCGGGGGCTGGAGGTGATGGAGAAGGCGCTGAGCGGGAAATGACGAATGACCCATGACGAATGACACTTTAGCCAACAGCCAACAGCCAACAGCCAACAGGCATAAGAACATTCATTCGCCTGTTGGCTGTTGGCTGTTGGCTTGTGGCTGTTGGCTTGTGGCTGTTGGCTGTTTATCGTCATGCACGGAGAAGAGCAAGACCGACGAGCGCGTTTTGCCGAAGGTGACGGAACTGGGGCCGAACGGGGAGGGGTTGGAGCCGGTGAAGCCGGTGGAGACACCGGGGGAACCGGCGATCAATCCGCGTGCGCGGCTGTCGGTGGAGCGATTGATGTTTCGACGGGGCGATTGGAAAGTGGACGTGGCGTTGCGTTCGCTGGAGGATGCGGAGATTGACGAGTCGGCGAAGCGGGCGTTGAAGATGAGCGGGTTTTATGTGTCGGAATTGCCGCTGGAGCGATTGGGGTTGTTTCGCGCGAATCTGCCGGAGCCGGTGTCGGTGAGTGTGAGTCGGATCATGCCGATGCGGGACTATTCGCCGGTGGTGTTGGTGTCGCGGATCAAGGGGGAGCGCGTGGGTCGCGCGGCGGACGGGGAGGGGGAGTTGAAGGTAGTGAAGATGACGGGGGGCACGTATCAGTTGTTGGCGCGACTGGCGGCGGACACCGAGGGTCACACGCTGGTGGATTGGGTGCCGCAGCATTATGTGCCGAAGATATCGGCGGAAGTGCGCGCGCCGGGCGAGCGATTGATGGACGGGCGGGTGTTTGAGTCGATGCGTGTGAAACAGGTGATCGGAGCGGGGAAGGTGTGGCTGATCTGGTCGGAAGCGGCGCGGGCCCGGAACACGGCGGGGCCGGCGGCGGATCGTCCGGTGGCGGGGGGCATGGAGATGGAGGACGCGGAATCGGCGGAGCCACTTTCAGGGGTGCCGCTGCTGGGAACGATGATGCTCAACGGCTTGCGGGGACAGGCGATGGTGCGGATGGTGGTGGTGGTGTATGTGACGAAGTGAGGAAGAAAGTGGGAAGTGGGAAGTTCAGAAGTTCAGAAGTTCAGATCACGCGTACAATCGCCTTGACTTCCAACTTCCGACTTTCTTCTACTTCCCACTTCCGCCTTCCCACTTCCCACTTTCTTCTTACTTCCGACTTCCGACTTTCCGAATGGGTATGATGAATGTGATGAACGACACACCCACGGGTCAACGCAAAAAGCGTCGCCGATTGAACACGGTGGCCGTCGCGCCGGCGCTGATGACGCTGGGCAATCTGCTGTGCGGGTTCGCGGCGATTTTTTACGCCAGCCGATCCGATCTGCTCGACGGCCAGCCGCTGCGGGTGCTCGGCCACCTGCATCCGCTGAGCATGGCGGCGGTGCTGGTGTTCATCGGCATGGTGTTCGACGCGCTGGATGGACGAGTCGCCCGACTCACCCGGCAAACATCCAGCTTCGGGGCGCAACTGGACAGCATGGCGGACATGGTGACGTTCGGCGTGGCGCCGGCGTTCCTGGTCATCCAACTGGTCGGCATCGGCGCGCCCTTCTTCGCCTCCGACAAGTGGGACAGCTATTTCGACCGCGCCGTGCTGCTGATCGCCGGTGTTTACGCGGCCTGTTGCGCGCTGCGACTGGCGCGATTCAATGTCGAAGTCACCGACGCGACCGAACCCTCTCATATGACGTTCAAGGGCCTGCCCTCCCCCGGCGCGGCCGGCACCGTCGCGTCGCTCGTGCTGCTCTACCAGACCATGCTGGCGCAGGAAAAAGCGGCAACGGCGCGATGGGTCGGACTGGTCATGGTCGCCATCACCCTGGCGGTCGCCCTGGCGATGGTCAGCACCCTTCGGTACTCCCACGTGATGAATCGTTACTTCCGGGGGCGGGGGACGTTCAATTACCTGGCGATGCTGGTGATCGCGCTGGTGCTGTTGCTGACGATCCCGCAATGGTCGATCGCCGGCGGATTCGTGGTGTACGCCCTGAGCGCCCCGGTGGGAAGATTGTGGCACCGCAAATCCCCTGAGATCGAAGCGGAGGAAGCGGAAGCCGAACCAATCGACGACGAAGCGGAAGAGGGGGAAACCCGAAACTCGAAAGCCGAATGATGTTGTGATGACACCCACTTTTCCCTTGACCCCGCCCAGTTCTCCCTTAGCATAGGCCGTAGGGCTTCAGCCCTACGGCCCCCGGAACGGAACACCCCCGGCAAGGACGCACCGATGCACACCCCACGCAAAACTCCCTTTGAAGTCCTCCGCGACCGTTCCCCGGCACAGCAACCGTCTCGCCTGTCCCATCGCCCCGCCGAACCGCCCCCCGCTTCCGTCTCGCCCATCTCCAAAACTTCCGGGGGTTCCGGGGGTTCCGGGGGCAAACCTTCCGGGGGCGGGGGTGAAGTTCGGCTGCGACTGTCGCACAAGACCATCGCCTTCGCCGCCGTTCTGTTCATCGCCCTCATCATCATCACCTTTGAACTCGGTCGCGGCTCCGGCTCCCCGCAACAACAAACCAACGCCCGCTCCACCCAAAAACTCAACGAACTCCGCCAAACCGAAGTCAACGCCCTCCTCCTCCGCACCGACACCGACGCAAGTGAACCATCCCCCAAGCCGGGGCAGAGCGAGTCTTTTCCGGGGGCGAGCGCCGTCCCGGGTTCTTCTTCAACTTCCAGTGACCGGGCCGACCCCCGCGTCCCCGGCTACAACTACTTCTGCCTCGCCACCATGCCCCCCAGGTATCGCGCCGAGGCCGATCGCGCCGTCGCCTTCCTCCAACGCAACCGGGTTGACGCCGCCGTCTTTTCGGTCGATAATCATTGGCTTCAAGTAGTCGCGCTCCGCGGCTTCGACACCGCCTCCTCCCCACAGGCGAAGGATTACCAATCCCTCCTCCGCTCACTGGGTCGAAGCTGGAAAGCCGAGCATCGCGGATGGAGCGACTGGTCCGACCTGTACGCCGTGAAATATCAACCCTGAGGCGTGACCTGCTTCAGCAGGTCACGCTCCCGACCCCCGGTCCCCAAGGATTTCACCCCATGAGTCTCGACTCCAGTCTCAAGTCCAGCGGAAACCTCTCCCAGCACCGCAATGTCCTGACACGCGCCGAACGCATCGACCGTCTGACCAAACGCAAGGCCTTCGACGCCGATAAAACGCTCGGCCTGCCCAAAGTCGCCAACCGCAAGGTCGCCACAGGCAAAAAAGTCAAAAAGGCCCCCGGTGAAGCCGACGCCGCCGCGACACCCGCCGCCGCTCCCGCCGCCGCAGCCGCCAAGCCCGCCGGCAAACCTTCCAACAAAAAATAACCTTCCCCTCGGTGCGTCCCGTCGGCGTGCGGGCTTCAGCCCGCATGGACTCCCCCATCGCTCTCCCCCCAAGGCACGACGCCCCACCAGCGCCGTGCCTGTTCTTTTCCGCCGCCCCTCGCCGCTTGGCATCCCTCACATTACACTACCCGCATGGACACCCTGCCCTGGCATCTGTTATCCGAACGATCCGATCCTCCGCCGCTGGACGCCGTGCGGCTCATCGCCAACGCCGCCGTCGCCGATCCGCGAATCATCGACGAAGTCATCCGCCGCCTCGATGCCTTCTTCGCCGATCCCGCCACTTCTTACGCCGCCAAAACTTTTGAACCCGTCACCCTTCCCGCCGTCATCGCCCACGCCGGCCCACGCCTCCCGCCCCTTGTCCGCCAACGCATCGCCCAATGGGCCGTCGCCAAACTCGACACCGACGCATACAACAACAATGACAGCCAGTGTGAAATCTGGCTCGAAGTCTTCCCTACTCTGTTACCCGATTTCGCCGAAGTCGCCGCGACGCACATCGAACACCTGGCCGATCACAACTCCGACCCGCTCCACAACACCGGCTGGATTTACCTCTGGAACATCCTCGCGCAGGTCAAGCCCGACGCCGATCCCCTCCTCCGCCGACGCATCACCGAACTGGCCGAACGCCTGATCCGTCTGACGCTGGACGGTCACTACGGCGATCGCATCGAGTCCGACGATCTCGAAGACGCCATGTGGGTTCTCACCCTCCACGCCCCCGATCGCATGCGCCCACTCATGCAGCCGCTGCGAAACTGTCTGGCCCGCTACGACTCCTGGACCCGCCGCCCCCACGAAGGGCATCTCCACGACATCAAACGCATCCTCGCCGGCCACCCCATGCCCGACTACGCGCCCATCCACGACAAACCCCAGCCCATTGAAAAATGGTTCAACCACCAATGGAAGTTCCTCGCCAACTGGTACGATCAACCGGACGACGAAGATGACGACTCCGATGATTCCGATGACTTCAATGACTTCGATGACCCCGATGAGATCGACGCCACCGACTTCCTCCTCCCGCCTCTGCACCATGATCCTTCCGACATCACCTGGCCCATCGAACGCGACGCCCCCCGCGTCGGTCGCAACGACCCCTGCCCCTGCGGCTCCGGCAAAAAATACAAAAAATGCTGCGGCCAATAACCCCCCCGCCACCTCGGCACGCCTCCTCCGCCGCTCGCGGCTTATACCTCACGCGGTCAATCTATTCGGATGTCGGATGTACGATGTGCAATGTTCAATGTGCGATGTTCAATGTCAGCAGATGAGACCCGGCGTCTTCACATTGCACATCGCACATCGCACATCGCACATTGAACATTCCGCATCCGTTGAGTCAACTCTTAGACGCGGATGGTATAGCATCCCCCCTCACGTACCGCACGATCCGAACCTCCGCCTCCGTCTCAATCCCCGCCAACTCGTCCAGCATCATCTTCAACGCCGCCTCTCGACTCCGCTGCCCCGATCCCGATCCGATGATCGGAAATGCCACCGATTGGAAACCCCGCTCCCCGACAATCCGCATCGCGCTCCGCACCGATCCGCGAATTGAACGCTCCGTGGCGAACCACCACAAATTGATCCCCGCCACGTGAATGATCCCCTGGTATGGCAGCCGCCCCGCCCCCGTCAGCACCGCCCCGCCCAACGCGATCGGCCCATGTTTCGCCACCTCCCGCAGCGGCCCGCTCCCCCCACGCTTCCTGATCGCACGCGAAACCCCCCCCCAGGCCACAACAACCACCACGGGATCACATTCCGGTTCCACGCATTGACGATCACCTCCACCTCCTGCTCCAGCAAATCACCCTCGACAATACGCGGCTTCATCCCCCGATTATAACCCACCCCTCACCAGACCCATCCCCTGAAACCCGATTTCAGATAGGCAATGGGGATGTGCAATGGGCGATGGGCAATGTGGCGTACCCCCTCGGCCCGCCCGCTTCAGCGGGCGGGGAGTCGTGAATCGCGCATTTTCCATCGGTATTTACCGAACAATATCGCTCCAATGACAACTCGGTTTTCGACGAAAACAAAATGGAACCGATGGCAAGTGAATGTTCTTCACTTGTCCATCTCAAGCCGAACCCGAATCCTTGAAACCTCGGTTCGGAATAAGGCAGCCGGGACCATACTTGGTCCCGGCTGCCCCCCGGAAGAATGACGGCGCGCCGCGTTCGACTTCCGGGGGCCGGCGGCAGGTATGCCGCCGGCTTTTGAAACAGTCTGTTATCCCAAACTCCCGCTGTCAGCATCCCCCCCACCCGCCATCGCAACAAAAAACCCCGTCGTCCGATGACGGCGGGGTTTCACAAAATCCAATCCATCACCAACCGCTCGTTCAGCGATCGCGGCGGCGACGTGCCAGCAACACCGGCCCGGCCAGCGCCAGCAACCC
>Ga0172380_10008286_pt1 | contig 11420 bp, 18 predicted proteins | sample Leawe162metaG_FD_119747 | JGI IMG/M metagenome (GOLD analysis project Ga0172380, IMG submission 119747) | Leachate microbial communities from a municipal landfill in Southern Ontario, Canada - Leachate well 162 metaG | ecosystem: Engineered > Solid waste > Landfill > Unclassified | place... | reverse complement strand
TGGCCATGACGGCTCCTAGAAATATTCGGCTTGGGTGGGGACGTGTTCGGCGCTCGGCCGATGTGTCAGGCGCGAGCGGAAGGCCATGGCGCGGGCCGCAGTGACGGGGCCGATGGTCTTGCCGTTCTCCTCGGCGATGAACGCCGCGAACAGGCAGGCCAGGGCGTCAGCGCCGCGCTCAGCCAGGGGCGCGTCCTGTTCCAGCGTCAGCCCTGCGCCGGCGACGCCGGTCAGCGACACCCATGCGCCGAGCTGCGAGGAATAGACGTAGTTCTGAACCGGATCGCCGGCGATGACGACAAGCGCCAGGTCACGCGGCGGACGTGCGCCATCGGTAGCGAAGCCGTCTTCGATCTCAACCGGGAGGGTGACTGTCCAGGGCTCCCCGCCGCCGTCCAGATCGGTGTTGAAGACCCGCTCCTGCTCGTCCGCCTCGTAAGCTGCGGTGATCACCACGTCGGTCAGGCGGCCGAACACGCCTTCGCCCACCATCTCGTCGTAGAAGCTCTGGAGCGCGAACAGGCCGTCCGCGGCTTCCTCCGCGTCCAGGGTGTCCCCGCGTCCCCGCACGCGCGCCTTGCGGTACGCGGCGGTGATCAGCTCGCGGCAGGTGGTCATCAGCCGGCCTTACGGGGCCTGCCACGCGGCTTGGAGCCGCCAGGCTTGCCGTCGCCGTCGTGATCGAACGCCTCGGGCGGCGCGCCGTTGAAGGCGTCCACCTCGAAAGCCGGGTTCGCGAGGAGCTTCGATGGAAACTCCCCGCTCACCCACTGGCCCAGCGGGAACGACAGGCCGAACACTTCACACACGGCGTTTTCGCCGGGCTCGCCGCTCCCGATGAACCGGATACGCATTACGGCAACACGTAGAAGACTTCGACGGTCAGAGTGCCGCCAGCCGAGACGTCCGCGTCGTCGATGGTCCCCTTCAGTTGAAGGAACCCTCCGGGGTCGGTCGTCTGACCGTTGACGTGGAGGTAGGCGGCCTTGCCGTAGTTGGCGATGTTCTTGATCAGCGGCTGCTTGGTCGCCGCCGTGCCAAGCACGATGCCATCGTTCAGCGCATCAACGTCGCTGGTGACGTTGGCGTCGACGGCGAAAATGCCGAAGTCCAGCGTCGCCGTGGAGCCGGTGTCGCAGTCGTCGATGGAGTAGGTGCTTTCGCCGAGGATCTTGGCGTTCGACGGCAGGTAGCCCAGCGTGTAGGTGGACGTGTCGCTCGCCGCGGCGGTGATTTCCACGGTGCGGGAGAAGCATTTGACGTTGCCCCCCTCGCCGTAGGTCGGGCGGGGGTCATTCACTCCCGCGCCCGTCGCAGTCAGGTTTTCAACAGCCATGATGGCGGTTCCTTAAAAATGGTGGGCGACCCTTTCAGGCCGCCCTAGTTGATGGAGGATCAGGAGTCGGCGGCGGCGCAGAAGAAACCAGAGACCATGCCGTGTTGCTTGCCGTTGAAGGCGGTCTTCTTAACGCCTCTCAACTCTTCTATAGCCACGCCGGGGCGGAAGCCGTAGTCCTTGGCGCTGTCGGTCTTCGGGGTCGGCATTTGGCCCCAGGCGATGCCCACGGCTTGCTGTCCGCACAGGAACACCGGGCGCACGTCGGACGGACCCGCGCCGATGCCGTCCATGTCGTAGGTCCCCGAGCCGGCGACGGTGTCGATCTCGGGAATCTCCCGGTGGACCACGCCGTCGTAGATCAGGTCGCCATCCTGGAAGAGCGGGTTGGCTTCCACGTCACGCGGGCGCGCCTCACGGTTCGCCGCGGTGATGGTGGAGTCCGCCTTCAGGTCGCGGAAGGTGCGCGAGCCGTGGAACGCCACGTAGAACTCCTTGCCGTCACCCGTGCGGTGCGGCCGGATGTGCGGGTCGGCCAGCTTGGCGATGCGCTTCATCAGCGACATGGCGGCGGCCGTGCACTTGTCGTCCGTGGTGTCGAGGTTGCCGACCGCAGTGGCCCAGGTCGCCGAGTAGTTCGAGACCAGCTTGCCAAACAGCAGGCGGTCCGAGTTCGCGGCGTTGTAGGCGTTGCGGGCCGTGGCGTCGGACGCGCTCATCGTCACCGTGGTGGAGCCCGTGGTCACGAGCGACAGCATGGCCTCGATGATATCGTCGCGCAGGTTCTCCGAAGACCACTGCTTGAGCATCGCCTTGGCGGCGCCCAACAGGTCGATCTCGGTCTTGTACGACGTGGACTTCGGAACGCGAACGCCGTTGCGCAGCCAATCGACCACGATGGGGCAGTTGTAGTTGCCGAGGTCTTCTTCGTTGCCGTCCAGCACGCCGGAGCCGGTCACGCCCGAATTGGTCAGGCGGGTGATCAGCGGCATGTTGATGGTGGTGCCGGCCTGCTCCTGAAGCTCATTCAGCGCCATGATGATGGCGGTGGGCGCGGAGCCCATGAACTTGGAGAAACCGGTTTCGCGGACGTACTCCTTGAAGTAGTCCTTGCGCCAGACCTGCTTTTCGGAGGCAGTGGCGAGTGTAACTTCAGCCATTTACTTACCCTTTTGGGATGACGGAGTCGAACAGCGCTGCATCCCCAAGGGGAACCGCTCCGATCCCGCCGGCCGAGGGCTGGCCGGTGATCGAGGTGGGCACTGCGACGGGTTGTGGAGCGGCTACGGGAACCGCGGCGGGGGCTTGCGCGGGTTGGGCCTGTTGGCCCGATTGCCACGCGCGGAAGGCTTCGATGGTCTTCGGATCGGTGAACATCTGGATCGCTTGGTCGCGTTGATGCTCGGCGATGGCGAAGCCGTACGGATCGGGATGGGACAACGCCTGCTGGCGGAACACCGGGTCGGTTTCGAACCGTTGCTCGGCCCATTGTTGGGCGGCCCGCACAGCCTCCTCGCCGTGGGTGGCCGTCGCGAGACGCTGCGACCACTGGGCGGTTATGGCGATGCGCTGGGCTTCCTGGTGCGCCTCGTAGCCCTCCAGGTCCTCGTAAGGATCGGGAGCGGGTTGAGGCGGCTGCTGGCGCATTTGCTCTTCGAGGGCTTGTCGCCGACGACGCTCTTCATGCAGGGCTGCTTGCGGCACGTAGCCGGGCGGCACGACAGGTTCAGCGGGAGCAGGTTGAGCCGCTTCCGGCGCGATTGCCGGGGTTTGCGGTTGAGCAGGCTCGGCCGGGGCCGGGTCGCTCGGCGCGCTCGTGAATTTCCCGTCAGGCCCGCGAGCGGGTCCGGCAGGAGCCTCGACGGCTGGCTCTTGGGGAGCAGCCTCGGGCGCGGGTTGCACAGCAGCGGGTTCGGCGCCCTCAGGGGCGTCGAGGAAGTCCAGATTGTCCATGGTGATCCTCGCCTTGACGGTGGCGTACCGAAGCGCCCGTTGACCCGGCGGCGGTCCCTTGAGCTGACGCCCTCAAGGATTGGCGAAGCGCCCGTTGCTCCTAGAAGCCCCCGGCGGCGGGGATAGGTTGAGGCGGTGGCGGGGCCATCTGCTCTTGAGCGAGGCCGGCGGTCTCCATCACGGTCTTGGCGGTCTGCGCGGCCTTCAGCTCGGCGCTGTTCTCTTTTTCGCTGATCTCGGCCTCCGCACCGCGGATTTGCAGGGCGGCTTGCGGGTTGTTCTGCTGCGCCTGGCTGGCTTCCTCGGCGCGGGCTTTGCGCTTTTCGATGAGCGCCCGCTTGTTCGGCATGGCCGAGACTTCCAGCAGGTCCTCGAACGGCACGTCCTGCGGGTAGGCCTTGGCCAGTTCGGCGAGGATCTGAAACTGCTCCTGCTGGATGTTCGCGGTGTCGGGCGTGGAGTCGATGTCGATGTCCACGTCCAGCTGGGCGATGTTGTTCTTCAGGCCGAACAGCGGTTGGCCCGTGGTCGGGTCCATGACCGGCTCGCCTTCCATGGGCTGCTTGGTCTTCGGGTCGATCTGCGGCTGGCCGGTCGCGGGGTCGATGATCGGCGGACCCTTCGGTTGGTTGACGCCGATGAACTCGGGAGAGCCTTCGTCGTCGGTGACGCGCACCCACATCGGCGCGTTCCAGTATTGGCGGGCGCGGTGCCACATGGCCCGGTAGGAACGCTTCTCAAAGTCCTCGATGGCGCCGAAAATGACGCCCTGCTCCACCATGCCGGCCTGCTGACGGGCGAGCAGCGCACGGCCGGACTGCTCGGCGTTCTGCCGGCCCAGCGTCTCGGGGCTTGGCCCCATGCGCTCGATTTCCGACTTGGCCTCGCGCAGCATCTCCATGCGCCCGTTGACCACGTCGTTCTGCGGGACGATCTGCCAGCCGGATGGCAGGGCTCCGTCGGGACGGGCCGCCTCGGCCCTGGCTTCCTCCGCAGAGCCCATGCCAGCGCCCGGTGACGCCTCCTGCACCATGCGGGTATTCAGGTAGTGCTGGATCTTCGAGCGGGACTTGTTGATCTCGTCCTGCGGGCCGCGCATGTCGCGCACGATGCCCATGCGGTTGTTCTTTCGATCGACGTAGATCGAGCGGGCGACAATCGGGTTGGTCGGCTTGCCGAACTCGTCAAGGTACTGGCTGTCTTCCTGCACGAGCGCGCCGCCCGAGTGGAAGATGCAGTGGCGCCAGACGCCGCCCTCCTTGTGGTAGATCTCCACCACGAACAGGCGGCGCTTGCCCTTGTCGACCCACATCACGGCTTCGGGGCGGTCTTCGAAGCTGTCGTCAACCGAGAGCGGCGCGCCGGCTTCGATGGTGTCGGTGATCTCCTTGACCTTGGCGGGGTCGGCCCCGGCGATGGCCTTTACGTCGGCCTCGAACATCCACTTTGCCGAGCCCATCCACGTCGCGTCGCGGAAATCCTTCAGCTTGGAGCGGGTGTCGTAGATGAACTCCGACCAGGGAATGCGGTCCGTGGGAATGTCGCGGTTGGCGTCAACGCCGACCAGGGCCGCGCAGGTCCCCTCCACCAGCAGATCGTTGAAGCACTCGATCTTGGTTTCGTCGAAGCTGTTCTTGTCGGCGATGTAGCGCAGGGACTTCGACGCCACGTCGGCGCTATCTTCGTCCTGCGGGTTGCGTGGGAACGCCTTGGGATCGGTCTTGCCGCGCTGCACGATGCCCAGCGTGCCGTTCACGGCCGGGCGCACGCGGTTGTAGACGTTGTCCGGCTGCTTGCGCCTGCGCAGAACAGTGCGCTCCTCAGCGGTCCACTGATAGCCGTCGTAGTAGTCGCGGTCGATGCCGCTTTCGCGCCGGCTGTCGTAGGCCGAGGATTGGAACTCCTCGAACATCCGCTTGTAGGTCTCGACGCTTGTCGAGGCCTGGGCCTTGGGGGTCACGCCGTCTTCCACGATTCAGCGTCTCCCCTCGGTCTACCCCACAAGTCGGGCGGGTTGTTGTTGGCGGGCGTTGGTTTGGCCATCCACGGGCGCGACATGCAGGCGTATCGCGCCTCATCGGCCACGTGATCCTCGCCCTCGGTGTCCAGGTCTTCGGGCCGATGGTCGTCGTGTTGCAGGACGGGAACGGTTCGGATGAAGTCGCGGCAGGTTTCGAAGACGAACAGTTGTGGCCCGCGTTCATCGCCAGCGATCCTGGCCCGCATTTGATCCCAGCCGCCCATGGCTCCCGAGCCGGGGACGCGCGCATTGTCCGCCGGGCGCCATTGGACGCCGACCCTGCGCATCCGCTCGCCAATTGACGGCCCGCCATCCTCACGGAAGATCGACGGGTCGGCGACGGCGTAGGTGATCTTGTCGTTCAGTTCCTTGGCCTTGATGCCCTCGGCGACCTGCTCGGCGGTCAGCTTCAGGCCCTCGTTCGGCTTGCCGGTCGATCCGTACCACTCGCGGTATCGGACCAGGGCTCCGCGAGGGATGGTCGCTCCATCAACAACGTGATCATCCGACGCGACGGCCCACCAGCCGACACTGAAGGGGCGAGCTGAACCCCAGTCGAAAGAGCGGAATCGCGTCCACAGTGTGGGCACTTCAAATGGGCGGACGACATTGCGGGCGCTCCACTTGTCGAAGAAGGCGCCCTCGATGATGTTCCAATCACCGTCGAGCCAGGCCCTCACCAATTGCGCCGAACCCGACTGCTGAAGCCTGCCGACGTAGAGCGGGTCGTTGTGCAGCAGCAGCGGATTGTCCGAGAGCTTGGCAGGAATGAACACCCGCCCGAGTTCTACCGTCGTCCCGTCGAACGGGTTCTCGTAAGCCTCGCGAATGATCTTCCACGGGCCGGGGTCGATGTAGCGGGCCTTCACCCACGTATGGCCTGGGCCGCCAGGATTGCACGTCGCTCGAAACCCGGTCGGCACGCCAGCCGCGGACCGTAGCGTCGCCTTCAGCTTGTTGACCGGATCTGGGCTAGGGAACTGCGTCAGCTCCTCGATGTAGAGCCGGCTGTAGTCGTGGCCCTGGTAGTTGTCGGCGTCGGCGTCGCGTTCCAGGTAGCGGAAATACAACAGCGCGCCAGACGGCCACACGAACCGGGACTTGCTCTCCTGCCAATCCGCACCGAGCGGCCTGAACAGCTGTTTAGCGCGCTCGATGGTCGGTTCCAGCGCAACCCGCGTGCGGCGGACAAATAGGCCCTTGGCGTCGGCCTTGTAGCGCCTGGCGTGCAGGGCGAAGTCCCCGAGGCTTCCGTCCGTCTTGCCGCCGCCTCTAGCGCCGCCGTAGACCGTTTCGAAAACCGGCGATGTAACGTAGGCGTGCTGCGGACCGGCCTGGGGCCGCCAGACTATGCGTGTCCGTGCTGCGCCATCCATGCGGTCTCCTGCACTTCGGGATCGGCGCTCACGTCGTTCAGCGTCAGCTCGCCTTTGAGTTCTGTGGTGGCGAGGCGCGGGTGGACATACGGAGCCGCAGCCTTGGCAGCCTCGAACTGGTCAGCTGCGTCGACGGCCGGGTCGCGCATCCTGGCCAACATGTACTCCAGCGGGCTTAGTCCGCTCTCCAGCGCCTTGTCCGCTATCTCTCGGGTCTTCTTGGTCGCTGCGCCTTTCGGGCGTCCTGCGCCAGCTCTAGCCCCTCCACGTGCCATTTGATTTCCGCTGATTGAATTCGGTTCAGAACAGCCCCGCCCGATGCGCTATGGCGAGGACCCCCAGCAAAATCACCAGGAACTTGATGATCCCGTTGAACGGGGCGGGAAGCGGGAGGTAGTCGAGCGCCCAAACGAGCAAAGCGACGAGCACCACGACGATGATCGCGAACAGGATCAGGTTCATGGCGGGGGCCTATGGTGCGGCGGGAGCGGGTAGCTCAACCGTCGTTAGTTCCGGGCGCGAAGCGCCGCCGTAATCGCAACATGCAGTAGGTTTGGCCCAAAGGTCAAGCTAGTCGTTGTGTCGCAGCTATTGGGGTGGTTCGGGTAGCGGTTGCCAGTGGGTGGGCTGCTTAGCGGTCGCTGGCGCCGCCGTGCACCACGAAATGGCCCCAAGCCATCGCCCAGGTTGATACTTCGTCGTAGCCCCAAATGTGCGATGCACCAGGGACGCCTTTAGCGACAAAACCACAGCCATCCGGGGCCGGTTCGACAGTGACGCCAGCCGCCTGCATCTTGGCGTTGGCGTTGGCTTGTTCGGTGAATGTCACGGCCTCGGCTCCTTTGCAGGGTCTTCGGATAGAGCAGCGTCGAATAGTGCGCGCAACTCCGCCTCCAGGCATTCCGTCGCTTCCATCGCGTGCTTGGCGAGATCGTAAGCATTCGCAACGTCATCCCCAAAGGGGTCGCGTTGATCCGCCTTGGCTTCGTAAATCGCGTGGCGCTTGCTGACCACCAACATCACTTGGTCGCGCATAACTTCGAGGGCAGCGCGGGCGAGCGCATCCAGGTCGAGGTCCCCGTCGAACTTCATCCCGCGGGGCGTGTCGACTTCCTCAAAATCGTCGCCAACGAACACAGTCATCGGCTCGACTGCCATCCAAAAGCCTTCGCGGTTCGTCTGGAGCTGCTTCGCGATGGCCAAAGCCACGCGCTCGACCATCTCGCTCATTCCGCAGCCTCCAAATCCCGACCGCTCGCCAGATAGGTCAGCCGACCAAGCCCGATCCGCAGACGCTCCTCCAGCATCGCCGTGAGCACCTTCTCGCCGCCGGCCACGTCGCGAACCGTGCGGCCATGGTGGCAGACGGCGACCATCAGTTCCAGAAGCGCCTCGCCGTAGCTGCGGGCGAAGGGCTCGACGAGATGCGCGTCGGCCTTGGCCAGCCTCTGGATCGCCTCCATGGCGCCGATGAAGTCGCGAGATCCGAACGCGCCGCCGCCTTCCATGGTGACCTTGCCGGGTAGCTCGACCCTGGCGGCCTCGGAGCACAGCTCACCGTAGCGCCTGCCCGCCATGACCTCCAGGGCGGACAGCCTGGGCGGCGTGCGGGTGATCAGCCAGGTCAGGCCGTCCATGCGGCGGATGGGGTTTTTGGGCTCGTGCTTGGCGCGTGGCTGCGTGTTCGCCGTCGTCGCAGCTCCGCGCTTGGGCTGGGGCGCGTGCTTGCGGGCCTCGGTCTTCTTGCGGCGTTTTTCGGCCTTCGCGCTCATCGCCCGTCCTTCGGTTCGACGTTCTGAGGATGGTTTTTGTTCATCCCGGAGTTGCCCGTCTTGGTCGCGATAGGGCTCCCATCGGCCAGGCCCAAGGCTGTGGCGACAATCGCTTGCCACTTTCGGTCTCTGGCGTTTGGCCAGCTGTTCCCGCGTTGCGTGTTGCAAGCGCCGTGTTTCAACAGCAGGTTCTCGATCTCACTGCGACCGCCTCGCGCGATAGGGGTCACGTGGTCGATTGTCGGGGCGGCGGGATCATCTGGCCCCCAGGCTGCGGGGAACGGCCTCTCACAGCCGGCGCAAATGCCGTCCTGCGCCCACATCAGCGCATCGACGGCCTTTCTGCGCACTTCGGCGGAGATGCGGTGCTTGTTCGGCCGCTTCCGTAGGTCAATGATCAGCACACCGTTCACCCGCCTTCTCCATCGACGTGCTGAGCTGATGTTCGGGCCTCTTGGGGACCGATCACGGATAGCTCCGGGATGACCTCTTCCTCTCGCCATTGTCGACGCTTAGCTGCGTATAGGGCTTGGAGGTGTTGGGATTGGGAGAGGGTCAAGACAGTCGCTCCGCCGCTTTCCGAGCCCGGCTCATCGCCATGCGGATCGGGATCGCGCGCTTCTCGCAGAGCGCCTTGAGCGGGCCGGGCCTGGGGAAAAACTCGCTGTCCGGCAGGGCCACGTAATCTTCCACGCCCGCCTTCAGCGCCTCGGTCGGCAGTCCCTCCAGCGCGGTCAGGTAGTGCGCCCAGAACGCCGTCCATTCCCGCTCGGAGCGGTCTGCCACGCCGTACAGCGTCACCAGCGGCATCAGCGCAGCCATCACCGCCTTGGGGCCGCAGGGCTGGACGTGGCGCTGGAGCTTTCCAGCGGCCGCGATCACCTCCTGCCGAACCCTGGGCAGCTCGATGCTGTCGGTCAACAGGCCATCCACAGCGGACTGGAAGTCCAAGCGGCTATCGGTCAACCGCCGCCACAGCTCCGGCGTACATTCGCTGGAGGCGGTCTTCGCGAGCGGTTGGTTTGTCGTGGTGAGGTCGGCCATTGGCTTGCCGTGAGGTTGGAGGATCACTGCGGACCCAGTTGCGGAACGCCGCATCCCAGTCCGAACGAGGTGATTTGAACTCGTGGTCCCGCATTCGGGTCAGTGCCCGTTCGAGGTCGCCCGGCGTGTAGCCTTCCGCCTCAAGCTTGGCGGTTGTAGCGGTCGGGCTTGGCCACCAGTCCACCGGACAACGACGGCTTGAACGCGGTTTTGATTTTTGGGGGGTAGCTACCGAAGGTAGCTTAGGGGTTCTTACCTCTTCCGAACGTAGTGAAGGAAGAGAAGCTAATTCTACATGCGCACGTGAGGAGACGGTCCGCGTGACCGTTGACGAGTCACGTGACGTCACGTGACTATCCCGATCTCTCTTTGCCTTTTGACGCTCTGCATCGCTGGCGCGGCGAGCGGCCAGCTTGTCAGCCACAGTCACCTCGTGCGCCTCCACCACGGCCAGGATCATCTCCGGCGTGGCGCCAGCGGCGACCAAGGCACGAACCGTGGCGGACAGGCTCATGCCGCCACCCTCACGGCCATGCGCGCTTCATAGGCGCGCGTTGCGGACAGGACGGCGGTATGGTGGCGGTTGAAAAAGCCGCCTGTGCGGGGCAGGCTGAACCTTTGCAGGCCATCCGCCGTCTTCATGTTTCGGATGAGCCACATCGCCTCTTGTCGAGGGTTCGAGAACTCGCGGGCGCGGCCCTCGCCCAGAAGGTCTTCCGGCTTGATGCGGTGGCGCTTGGCCACGTCCAGGATGATCTGGCGGGCTGCGGGCGGTATGCTGGATAGACGGCTCATGCCGCCCTCGCAGGCACTGGAAACAGCCGTCCGAACCGCTTAGGCCCGCGCTGGTACATGACCTCGGGATGGGCCTGGAAGCCGCCTTCAGCCATCACCGCAGCGACGTGGGCGTCATGGTCTGCGTAGCCGGGCGAGGATGCGTCGGGCCGCGAGCCCAAGCCCCAGCGGCCCAGGATTTCCTGCGTGCTTTTCACATAGGCTGGTGAGCACTCCAGACGCTCGGCGATGGCTTTGCGTGTGACGCCGAGAGCGGTAAGCTCCTCGATACGCACCCGTAGGCTCCGGGTGGCGTAGCGGTTTGAACCTGCGCCGAGGCTCATGCTGCGTTCCTCCTGCCGAGCGCATACCAAGCGCCCACGTCTTCACGGGTGGCGGGGTCGGTGCGGGAAAGGATCTCGGCGGCGTGTTCGTCGCCGTACTGCCACGACAGTCGCTGAGCGGTCAGAAGCTCTGTCCAGCGGCGCCTGCTCTCCGGGGTGTAGCCTTCAACCCCGACGCGTTGGAGGATCCTGTAGGGGCGCGCCAGGCAGGCTTTGCGCACCATCGCGGCTGTCCAGATCATCCCCTCACCTCACCGCGTAGGCAGGCGTGGACCCTCTGACGAACCTCGGCCTGGGCCTTGCGGGCGAAGTGGCTGGAGCCTGAGGCGGCGAGCGCCTTCAGGGTCTCCAGCGTGCGCTCTGGTGGTTTGAGGTTGATCATTCGGCAGCCATCAATTCGGGCTGTTTCATCCACTCGGGGAGCGCAAAGGCGTCCTTGTCAGTACGCACCGGCATGATGATCCCGAAGCCAAGGCTCTTGCCGTACGCGAACACGAACACCGGTGCGTTGAGCGACGTGTCGCCCTTCGTCGGCACGAGATGGCATCCCTTGCCGGAAAAGGGGCCTTCCGAACCAACCAGCGCCTTGGCCATGGGCGTCAACAGTTCCGGGTTAATCGGCCCGTGGGGAGCTGGAACTGGTGACGGCTCCCCTACAACTTTGCGCCAGTCGGGGTATTTCCCGTCGATCAGGGCGCCGATCCATTGGAAGCCGCCCACAGTCGCGCCGGGCTGATCGACCTGGGCCAGGATCGCGTCCGCGTCGATGCCGGTTTCGGGCTCAACGCTGGCTTCGACAAT
>Ga0172380_10008285_pt1 | contig 11421 bp, 7 predicted proteins | sample Leawe162metaG_FD_119747 | JGI IMG/M metagenome (GOLD analysis project Ga0172380, IMG submission 119747) | Leachate microbial communities from a municipal landfill in Southern Ontario, Canada - Leachate well 162 metaG | ecosystem: Engineered > Solid waste > Landfill > Unclassified | place... | reverse complement strand
TCGGTGCTGCAGGGCGCCTGGGAGGTCCACGGCACCAATGGCGTGGGCACCGTTTTCGAGGGCACCTTCACGGCCACGACCATCGTGCCGACGGTCAATCCTTCCGGCACCAGCGCCTTCACCAACCTGGTCCGTGGGCAGTGGTTCCGCCTGGCCTCGACGAGCGGCCCGAACAACGGCAAGTTCTTCAAGGTGTCCAGCACCGTCACGCCGACGGCCGCGCTGATCACGCTGGACGCTTCGACGCCGGCCACAGTGTCATCGAACGAGGCCGGCTGCACCATCCAGACCAGCCGCATCTCGAACGGCATCCTGCAGACTTCCTTCACGTACGAGAAGGAGTACCCCGATGTCACGCAGTTCTTCGTCTTCAAGGGGATGACCCCGGGCAAGATGATGCTGAACTTCGTGGCGGCCGCGCTCACCGACGGCAGCTTCGAGTTCATGGGCAAGACTGCGGTTCGCGGCGCCACGACGATCATGCCTGGCTCGACGGCTGCCTCGCGCACTTACGAGATCCAGAGCGGCGCAACGGGCGTTGGCCAGCTGTGGGAAGCCGGTGCCCCGCTGTCCAGCACGTTCGTCAAGAGCCTGAACCTGACGGTCGACAACGTGCAGCGCAGCCAGGAAGCCATCGCGAACTACGGTTACGTCGGCATCGGTTCCGGCACCCTCGCCGTGACCGCGCAGATGGAGGCCTACTTTGCCAACGGCGATCTGTACGACAAGTTCCTGAACAACGTCTACACGTCGGTGGTGGTGGGCTCGCAGGACCCGGCCGGCAACGGCTACATCCTGACCCTGCCGCGCGTCAACATCCGCTCGGCCAAGATCGTCGCAGGCTCGAAGGACCAGGACCTGATGGCTTCCCTGGAGCTGAGCGCGCTGGCGGATGACGCGAATGCCATCCCTGCTCTGCGCAAGACGATTTTCATCGACCGCGTCGGTGCCGCGCTGGCTCCCCTGTAAGCTGCCGGCTACTCCCTCAAAGGGGCCCTGCAGGGCCCCTTTCGTTTTTGACAGCTTGGAAATGTCTGCTAGACTTTCTGCACTTCAACTGAGAGCCTCCAAATGGACATTTACGCAGCCTTTGCTACCGACGAATCGAAGGAAGAGGACGGCGTGGTCATCTTCCTGGGCAACGGCCAGGACCCTGCCATCGACCCCTGGATTCGCGTTGCGCGCACCGGCAACACGGCGTACTCGAAAGCCCTGGCCCTGGGCTACGAGAAGCTGCAGGCCGAGAAGAAGCTGCAGCGGCTGTCCGACGCTGACGTGGAGATCCGCGCGAAGAACCTGATGATCGAGGCCATGGCCGATACGATCCTCAAGGACTTCGGCAACCTGAAGTTCCAAGGCAGCCCGCTCCTCGCCGACCGCAACGGCAAGCTCCAGGTGCTGCGCGTGAAGGACTTCCGCGAGCTGGTGGCCACCAAGGCTGCCGATGTCGCGCTGTACCGCGTCGAGCAGGTCGAGGCTGCCGCGGGAAACTGAGGGCTTGCCTCAAGTGGCGCCTCACTTGGGGCAAGCAGATCAAGGCCCTGCAGGAGTTCCAGAAGACAGCAGGGTTCACTCCGCAGGCGCTGCTGGACCGCCCCAGGCTTGAGCCTCGTTTGGAGGCCTACCAGGTGATCTACGACCGCCTGAGTAGGGCCAGGCAGTGGTCTGACGGTTCGCCCCAGGCCATCAGCGTCAGCGAGGTGTTCAAGTACTGCGACGGGCTGGGCATCCACTCTGTCGAGTTCCGCGAGAACCTCCTCGATCTCGTCCAGGCGATGGATGAAGAGTTCGATGAGCACATCGCCCAGACGAGGAAGGCCACGGACAACGCGGGCAAGTCTGACGTTGCTGGTCCAAGGTAGGTGGTGGAGAATCAGGCAGACCAACCTTGGCCACTCCAGATGCCCTTGACCACTGAGCAACTGACCTTGAATTGCCTGCTGGTCTCTGACAGCGTTAGCAGGCCTTTCAGCCGAAAGATACTGTCAGCTTCGGCGGCTGTCAGCTTTTTTGCTTTCTTCGGGCATGTACGTGCGCAGTTCCTCTTTGCCTTAAAAGAGTGGGCCAGGTTCTCTTGCCTGGTCACCCATCTGAGGTTGCAAGGCCGGTTGTCGGCCTTGTCGAAGTTCCTGTGGTCAACCTCAAGTCCGGTAGTGGGTACGCCTAAGAACGCTTCGGCCACCAGTCTATGGACGGCCTTTGACCAGCTGCGGCCTTCTTTACGTAGGCCCACCTTCAGGTACCCGTCCTTGTCCTTAAACGCCTTGAGGACCTTTCCTACCCTGCTGGAGACCCTGCCATTCCGAGTCGTTACTTTGCGGGGCAGACTGCGCACCTCTCCCATTGAGCTTACGGCGTACCAGCCCTCAAAGCCGGGCACGTCAATCCAACTTGCCTCTGGCGTTCCCATTGCTCGTTTTTTCAGGGCATCCGAAGATAGCTCGGGCAGGGATTTACGGACTTCCCAGCACTCCCTAAGCGCAAACCTGACTGCTTCGCTGGCGGATAGTCCCAGCCTAACCGCTAGGCCCAGTGCTGCTTCCGTATCCTTCTGGCAGAGCTTTACGTTCAGCTTTTGCATGCCCGTTATTGTACACCTTAACTAGGGCTGAATACAGCTATGGGACCAACTCTCAAGCTCGATATCACCTCGCCAGGGCAGAAGTCCGTCGAGGGCACTACCACTGCGGTCAAGCAGCTGGCGGCTGCTCTTCGCGACTTGCCCAAGGCCAGCGCGGAGCTGCTGAAGCTGCAGCAGGCGCTTGCGGGTGGTGCTGCCGCGCCGAGCGGCCTGAAGGCTGGCGCAGGCGAGATGAAGGAGCTGGTCGGCGAGATCAAGAATCTCGGTGCGCAGCTCAACACCTCGTTCCTCTCGCTCGAAGAGACCATCAAGAAGGGGTGGGGTCGTGCGGCAAAGGCGCAGGCCGAAGGTGAGGCCAAGGTCAAGAGCGCCTCTATCGCAGGTAAAGGCCGTACCGTCACTTCAGTAGGCAGCTTGGGGCAGCCAATCGAGGTACCTCTTGGTTACTTCGCGAAGATGCAGGCGGGTTCGGCCAAGATTGCCGAGGAGGAAGCGAAGGCAGCAGCGAAACGACTTGCCCAGATGCAGGTTGGCGCGCTCAAGATCGCCGAGGCTGCAGCAGTAGAGAAGGCAGCACAGGCTGCTCGACTGCAGGAGATGTCCGCAGGTCTGGCCAAATTTGTGGCCAAGCGTGCAGAGCAGGCTGCAGCTGAGGCTGCGGCTGACTCCAAGTGGCAGGCCAAGATGCAGCTGGGGGCCCTGAAGATCGCTGAGGCTGCAGCTGCGGAGAAGGCAGCACAGGCTGCTCGACTGCAGGAGATGTCCGCAGGTCTGGCCAAGTTTGTGGCCAAGCGCCGAGAGATGGCTGAGGCTGAGGCTGCTGCCGTCTTGGCCCATGCCGCCAAGCTAGATGCTGCGCAGAAGGTACTTGACGCCAAGTACCTGGCCATGAGCCCACGCGCCCAGGCGCGCACGGTGCTTAACGCCAGGTCCAGGCTTGACCAGGGTATCGGGGCTGAAGCTGTCGGTGGGTCATACGGCAGTATGGCGCTGGCGGCTGCCCAAGGTATTACATTCGCGCAGGCCCAGGCTGCCGTTCACACGCAGGTCGGTGCCAGCGGCAACAAGGCAGCCGAGGCCGCGCCCAAGTTCCGCCTGCTGAGCGCTTCCATGAGCGATGCGCACAGCGCAGCTCGTGGCCTGGCCAGTGGCTTCGGCGCCATGTTCCTGACGTGGGGGCGCATCATGCCTCTACTGGCTGGCGCGGCAATCAGCCACAGCTTCGTGCAGAGTTTGAAGGTCGGCGCGGATGTGCGCCAGGACCTGGAGACTGTTCGAATCCTTAGCCAAGAGTCGGCTACGGCTGTAGCAGGGCTGGAGAAGCAGCTCGTCGCCCTCGGTACCAACGGCCCATTCGGGCCGCGTGAAGTTGCCGAGGCCATGCGAGTTCTCTCGCTGGCCGGCTTGTCGGCAACCCAGGTGACCTCCACGATCAAACCGGCCCTGGATCTTGCGGTTGTCGGCCAGACCACGATCGAGAAGTCTGCCTCTGCCATCGTCGCTGTGGGTACTGCCTATGGCTACCAGGCCGAGCAGTTCGGGCTCGTCAGTGACGCGATGTCCAAGGCTGCCGCGATCTCGATGTCGAGCGTGGACGGCATGATGGAGTCGTTCCGTACTTCATCAGTGGTTGGCCAGCAGTACAAGGTTTCGCTGAACGACACGGCTACTGCTCTGGCGTTGTTGGCCAACGTCGGTATCCGGAACAGCGCAGCTGGTACTTCGATTCGGCAGATGTACTCCGAGCTGTCTGGGGCATCGAGCAATACGCGACGGGCGATGAAGGAGCTAGGTGTCGAGGTTATCGACACTGCCACTGGTGGCATGAAGCCTCTGCTGACGATCGTAAAGGATCTGAACGCAGCGCTGTCACCGAAGGACGCGAAAGCCTACCAGCGCGCGATCCAGGATATGTCCAACGAGCGGGGCGCAAAGTCGCTTGTGGCCTTGTTGGAGGCATTTGCTTCCAAGGCAAAGGAAGCAGGCAGTACTGTTGAGACAGAGCTGGAGAGGATCAGCCAGGCCATCAAAGGAGCGCCTGGGTTTGCGGCGATTTCTGCGGCCCAGCTGTCAGCTACGCCCCAGAACCAGATGAAGGCTGTTGCCAGCAGCTTCCAGACTGCGCTGTTCGAGGCTTTCAAAGCCATCGAGCCGACCATCATGGTCATTACTGCCCGGATGAAGGAGGCGTTCGGTAGCGATCAGTTCGTGGGCACGGTTTCGAGTCTTGCCTCGGCTGTAGGCAACCTCAGCGTGTTCCTTATCGAGCAGATAGACCTTCTGAAGTACCTTGCACTCGGCTACGCTGTGTGGAAGGGCGCCTCAGTAGGCATGGCGGCTGTGAACCTCCTCGTGGGTACCGGTACAGCCCTGTTCTACCAGAACGCTGTGGCCAGCGGGGTTGCAGCGGCAGCCGCCGGCACCGCGTCTACTGCTGCCAGGACAGCCTGGCTTTCTTTCCTTGGCCCAGTAGGCATTGCGGTTGGCGCGCTTACTGCTTTGTGGTCGATCTACCAGATCACTTCAGCCCAAGCTAGCGCTGGGGAACTGGATGCGGCCCGGGTGCGTAATGACATCGTCATCAAGTCTCTAACGGACGAGGCGTCGAGACTCGACGATGTCAACAACAAGCTGCGAGTTAAGCTGGGCCTGGAAGCCATAGCTTCAGGCAAGCCTGCGGCTTCAGACGACCTTGGCCAGCTGGAAGACGAGTACACCCGGCTCCAAAAGCGCGAGAAGTTCCTACTCGCCTCTCCGGCTGTAGGGAACGTGAGGGAGAGCAACCTTGCGGAGCTTGCCCGGGTTCGCAGTGACATGGAGAAGATCGGCCGGGAGATGTATGACTACGGCCGCAGGATAGCCGAAGGTACCGTGGCGGTAAGCCAGAAGTCTGCAGAAAATGCCGCTCTGGTGGTAGCCCAGAACAAGGTTTTCGGCACTGAAGGCATTGACAATTCCCGTGAAGAAGCCGCACGGGCCAAGCGTGAAGCAGCCGAGCAGGCCGCAATCGATCAGCGCTTCGCGGCAGTGCGCCGTGAGTACCAGCTTCGGCAACAGTTCATCACTGGCTCACAGAGCCAGGAGGACCAGCTGATCGAGGCTTGGCATGCGGCCAAGTACACCACTGTCACCCAGTACGAGAAACAGAAGGTCGATGCTGCAGAGAAGCTGCACACCCTTGAGCTGGAGAACCTAAAGAAGTTCGTCGACAACAGCAAGGCCCTGATCGCCGCCATGGGGAACACCCCGAAGGCACGAACAGCTGTAGCGGAGCTGGCCACAGAGGCTGAGCGGGCTGAACGCGATATCGCGTTCCGGACAGAGCTGGCCAGGGCTCGCGCGGCCAGGAAGCATCAGGAGATGCTGAAGCCACTCGGCCTGGCTACCCTACCAGACCTGCCCAAGACTCCAGACCCGATTCGTGTTGGTGGTGTCTGGCAGCAGCAGCTCGACGATTGGAAGGGTGTCAAGGAACAGCTCATCAAGGACCGCGACGAGTTCATGACCGGCTGGATCGATCGTGGCCGCACCATGTGGGCAGACTGGCTGACCAACGGCAAGCTCACGTTCCGTTCGCTCGGCGAACTGTTCCAGCAGACGCTGGCCGACATCACGTACAAGCGGTTCATCGCCGCTCCGCTGGCCAAGGCCGGTGAGAGCGTGTTCGACAGCTTGCTGAAGCCGGTGTCGGAAGTGCGACCTGGGACAGGCGAGGCCAGTACTGACTTGCGCCGAGCGTTCGAAGGCCTGAGCACTATCACCAAGGACGTGGGCAACGGACTGCTCGGCCTGGGCAACGACTTCTGGCAGCTCTTCGTGCAGGTCGGCAACGGCCTGGCTTCAATGTTCGCCTCCGGTGGCTCGTCAGGCATTGGCAGCTTCGTGTCGAGCCTGTTCAGTGCCAGCTCGGGTGGTGGTGGCGGTGGCGAGTACATCGACGTGCTGGGGCTGAATGCCAACGGCAACGCCTTCCGCAACGGCCTCTACGCTTTCGCCAACGGCGGCCTGCCGAGCAACTCCGTCATCTCCTCGCCGCACTTCTTCCGGTTCGGCGCAGGAGGCTCAAACTTGGGCGTAGCCGGCGAAGCTGGCGAAGAAGCCATCATGCCCCTGTCCCGTGGGCCTCGTGGGGACCTGGGGGTGCGTGTGCACGGCGGCAGCGGCGGTGGCCAGCAGGTCGTGGCGAAGACCTCGGTCGTGATCGAGAACCACGGTGGCGCCGAGCCCAAGGTCAGCCGTGAGACCCAGCCTGACGGCAGCGAGTTGATCCGGGTGGTGCTCAACGCGACAGCGAAGGACATCAACCGTGGCGGGGCTGTCCGCAAGAGTATGCAGTCTGTGTCCAGCAAGAAGAACATGCCGAGGTACTGATGGCCCTCCCAGAACTGCTGCTGCCCCCCACGCTGCCTGACTTCAAGGCCGCGGGGCATACGGCTACGCCAGAGCCCCTGTATGGGGCGGTTGAGCGCCAGGGGGGCACAGAGCGCAGGCGCCGGCTGTACACCTCCACGCCACGCAGGCTGCAGGCGCAGCTTGAAGTGACGCAGGCGCAGCTTGAGATTTTCGTGGACTGGCACGAGAACACCCTCAAGGCCGGGTCTGAGCCATTCACAGCGAAGGTAGCCAAGGTTGGTGCTGGTGTCGAGTACTGGGAGGCGCACTGCCTATCATTCACAGTGGACCACCAGGAGGGTTCTACGCACCTCATTAGCCTGGAGCTGCGCCTCAAGGGCACGCCTTCGGACAGCCTGCCTACGCTGTCTTCACTGGGAGCAGAGTTCCTGGCCGGGCTCGGTGTGCAGCTGGAGGGTGGGTATGCCTACGGTCTGTCAGCAGACTTTTCTGCGGGGCTTGCTGTGCTTGTCAACGAAGGAGCTGCGCTCTCGGCAGAGTTCCTGGCGAGGCTTGACACGGAGACTTCTGGAGCGCTGGCCAATCCCTCGCTGCTGGCAGAGTTTGCCGCGGCCCTCGACTGCTACTCGATAGTGGGGTCCTCGGCAGCACTTGCTGCGGAGTTCTCTGCAGGGCTGGATGCTTACACACTCGACGTGCCAGCCCTCACTGCCGAGTTCGCGGCAGCCCTCGATTGTTCGACGACAGCGAGCAGTAGCCTCGGTTACCGAAACCCTGCAGCGGTGTTTGTATACGCCGATTACGCTCCCTTCAAACAGAACGTCACAGCAGAGCTTAGGCTCCTGCCTACTGGGGCGGTTTACACGAAGGAGCACACGCTCGCCTACGCCCTGGTCGATTACTTCTACTCCCCGGCTACTGCTGGGGTAGCTGCTGGAAGGTGGGTGAAGGCGGCCCTGGATTCTGGCGATGCTTCTGCCCTATCACCAGCCGTTGGGGTCAGCAGGCAGTTCAACACTACTGATGCCATTTCCTGGGTTATGACAGCCTCTTGGCTGGACCCCAACGTAACTCAGTCGGCGACCTTGACCATCCTGGTGGCGAACGATCCCGACTTTCTGGACGTGGTCAGCACCTTCACAGCCACCATTGAAGCTGTGCACCTTGGGACTTGAGCATGGCTACTTCTTTCTCTCCGGCAATTCACGGCGTCAGTATGAGCGAAGCTCTGCGCGAAGCTGCAACCTACGCGCCTGTGGAGCGGGTTGTACTGCTGACCTACGAGTTCGTGCATTCCGCCTTCACTGAGCGGGCTCTCGTGGTTTGCAACCACGATGAGTTCACAGCCAAGGATGAGGACGGGGTCACTATCACCTTCGCCCCGCTTGCTGGGCTGAAGTCTGAAGGGTTCGAAGAGTCTGACCAGGCTTCGACGCCTCTACTGCGACTGGAGATGGACGGGGTGTCCTCAGTCCTCGTGTCGAAGCTGGACTTGGCTTTGCTGAGCCTTGAGCCTGTCGAAGTCATCGAGCGTGTGTACGTCAGCGATGACACGACAACGCCTGCCGTCATGCCTCCTGCTCGTGCGGTGGTGCGCACGGGCAGTGTCACTGAGACACGGGTGAGCCTTGAAGTTGGTTTTGGCGACCCGGCGAATCAGCCTTTCCCTCGCAAACTGTTCACTCGTGCCGAGTACCCCGGCCTGGCGGTTCAGTGAAGCATTGGGCAGCCCCGCTCATCGGCGCCCCGTACAAGGCAGGTGCCTCGGGCCCGACTGAGTTTGACTGCATCGGTCTGGTGCGCTACTACTTTAGGGAACGCAGGGGGCTGGCGCTACCAGACTACGACCTCGCTGGCGGTACTGCTGTGGAGCTTGCGGCTTTTGTGCGAGCTACTCGGGCCCGTCGAGTGGGCGGTGAGATTCAGGACGAGGACATTGTCACGATGGAGAACTTTCAAGGTCGGCATGTTGGCGTAGCCCTACGCACTGCTGAAGGCCTTGGGCTTCTGCACGCGGCAGGTAACAACGCAAAGGGCTCTGTCGTATGGCAGCCCATGCACACGCTGGTGTGCTACCGGAACAAGCAGGCCTGGAGGCTCTCGTGCAGCAACTGACAAAAGACGCCACGTGTGTGGTTGTGGAAAACCCGATGGTTCCGCAGGAGGCTCGGCCTCAGGCCGTACTGGCTGGCACACTCATCAAGGATCTCGATCCAAAGGGCAAGTTCCCGGCTATCTGCCGCTTGGATGGGCAGTGGATTTTGCGCAAGGACTGGGAGCGTCCTGTACTGCCTGGTCAGCGCGTCGAGTTCTACGTCTACCCGCAGGGTGGTGGCGGTGGCGGGTCTGATGTAGGCCGAACCTTGCTGATGATCGCAGCTATCTACGTGGCTGTGCAGTTCGGTGCGCCTGAAGTGCTCAAGGCTTTTCCCGCTCTCGGACAGTCGGGCGCTCAAGCCCTTTCGATCTTTGCTGCCACTACGTTGGTGAACGCCCTGGTGCCTGTCAGTGCGCCAGACGCCCAAGGCTTCGGTGGAGGTTCAGCTTCGACTACCTACACGGCCAATCTCTCAGGCAACCAGTCGAGGCTTGACGATCCTATCCCGGTTCTTTACGGCCGGAACAAGACGTTCCCCAGCTTTGCCGCGGAGCCTTACTCGGAGTACGACTCCAACGATGACCAGTACTACAACGCGCTGCTTTGCCTTGGGCAGGGTGAATACACCATCGAGTCGATCAATATCGACGACACGAACATCAACAACTTCCAGGATGTGGTCGTCAAGGCAGTACTGCCGCCCGGTACGCTGCCTACATCAGTGGAAGCCAACATCGTCAATGCCCCTGAGGTGACGGGCAACGAAGTACTGGAGGCTCGCTATACCGGCCCTTTCATCGGCAGCCGCCCAAAGACCAAGGCCACGAAAATCAGCATCGATATTGGGTTCAGCCGAGGACTTGCTACCTACAACTCCACCACTGGCGAGCCTGAGAACAAGACAGTCGCATGGCGTATCGAGTACCGGGCTGTCGATGACTTCGGTACAGGCTCAACTGTCGATACACCTGGCGCCTGGACAGTCCTGGCCAGCGAGTCAATGACAGCCGCGCAGACGGAGCCAATTCGCAGGACCTACACCTATACGCTACCCAGCCCGTGCCGCGCACAGATTCGGCTGATCCGCACCAACCCTTTCGACGACAACAGCCGTGTGGCCAACACGCTGGAGTGGATCGGCTTGCGCTGCCACTTGCAGGCGGCAGCTCCTCTGTGTGCCACAGCCACACACATTGAAGTTGTCATGCGCGCTTCGGAGCAGCTCAGCGGGTTGACCCAGCGAAAGATATCAGTCATTTCACGCCGGCTCCTGCGCAAGTGGGCCCCGGGCACGGGCTGGACAGCCTTGCAGGAAACCCGCAACCCGGCTTGGGCGCTTGCTGACAAGTGGACCAACCCGGTCTATGGCGATGGGTACGCGGATTCCAGGTGCGATCTGGAAACTCTGTACAACCTGTCGCTGGTTTGGGACGCTCGGCAAGATCGTTTTGACGGGGTGTTTGACCAGACCTATGACAGCAGCCAGGCTGACCAGATGATCGCCCAGGCTGGCCGGGCTGCTGCGTTCAGACGCAATACGCTGATGACGGTGAGTCGGGACCAGCTTCGAGATCTGCCTGCCACAGCCTTCTCAGCCCGGAACATCAACCCTGGATCGCTCAGCATCGAGTACCAGTTTGCCAATGAGTCAACACCTGACGGGGTGATCGTCGAGTACTGGGATAACCGGGGATGGGACTGGACTGAGATTCTTGTGCCTGCTCCTGGTGTCGTTACGCCAGTAAGACCGCAGCGTTTGCGTCTTTTCGGCGTTACTGGTGCCAAGCAGGCTGAGCGCGAAGGGCTGTACCACATCAGCAATGCCTACTATCGCAGGAAGTACGCGACATTCGCTACCGAGCTGGAGGGGATGATCCCGAGCTTTGGTAGCGCTGTGGTGTTCTCGCCTTCTCTCCCGGGCTGGGGGAAGGGTGGGGATCTGGTTGACTTCAACCCTACTACGTTGGTGGCAACCCTGAGTGAGCCCCCATCCTGGGTTTCCGGTCAGGCCCACTACATCTCTTTTTTGCAGCGGGATGGCTCGTTAGGCCAGCCATACTCGATCACGCCAGGGTCTGACGAGTACAGCGTGCAGTTCGCTGTTTACCCTACTGATCCACTTTATGTCGACGACAGCAGTCGGGAGCGCACCAAGTACCTGATAGGCGCAGGCACAGCCTACCCGGTGGTTCTTCGAGTCCTGTCTATACGCAACAGCGCAGACGCTTCTGGCGTGCGCACTTTCACTGTATCCGGAGTGGTCGAAGATGATCGTGTGCATACAGCGGATATGTTGCTGCTGCCGGTCGATGGCGAGGTGCAAGACCCCACAGACCCAGTCGACGAACCGGCTACCGGCGGGGGTGGAGGCAGCGGCAGCGGCTATGGC
>Ga0172380_10008284_pt1 | contig 11421 bp, 18 predicted proteins | sample Leawe162metaG_FD_119747 | JGI IMG/M metagenome (GOLD analysis project Ga0172380, IMG submission 119747) | Leachate microbial communities from a municipal landfill in Southern Ontario, Canada - Leachate well 162 metaG | ecosystem: Engineered > Solid waste > Landfill > Unclassified | place... | reverse complement strand
TTGAGCGCGTACTTGGCGGCCACGATGAACAGCACCGCCATGATGCCGACCGTGAAGAACGACAGGACCGACGCCTTGGTATCGGCCATATCCATTTCCATGCTTTCAGCTCCTCGGCCCCGGTTTCGTGCGGCCGGTCAGGCGCCGCACGAGCTGCGCTGCTCCGGTCCGCGCCGGCGCGAGCCCGCCGGCAGGATCCGCGGAAGGGGTTTTGACGGGGGGTATGTCCGCGGACATACTCGCCGATTGGACAGGTTCCAACAGGTCCCAGGGACCTGGTTGCATGCAATTCGGGCAGTAAAGTGACGCGATAACGGCCAAGAGCCGCCGGGGATCGGAATCGATCTCGACGGTGGAAGTTTTGCCGCAGTAGCGGCAGCGCGCTTTCCAGGATGTATCTTGGTTCATGCAGCCTCCTCGAGTTCAGACTCCGGTTCCAGGTCGCCCAGATCGCCCCAGCCCGGCCCGTGTTCGGATTCGAGGCTCGGGTAATAGATCGGGAGGTCCTGGTCGATGTTCCAGTAATAAAAACCGTGCTTATCCTCGGGCGGGATCTGCTGCTCGAGGACCGGGTGGGTGTTCTTGGCCAGCGTGACGCGGTCGTCCTCGCGCAGCAGCCGGAAGGCGAATACGTGCTCGGCTTCGCTCATCAGGACCATCGGGATAAAGGTCGGGCGCTGCGCCGAGGCCCAGGTGCCGATCCCGCGCTCGCGGCCGGTGGTGTACAGCAGCGATAAATAGCGCGGGTAGCCGCCGGTCTCGGGTTTCAGCAAATACACTTCGTCGATGTAGACGACGACGTTGCCGGCGTTCCAGCACTCGAACAGAACCTCATCCCAAAATTCATCCTCGCGCTGGGTGGGGTCGCGCTTGACGCGGGTCCGGACCGGTTCGCCGTTGCGCAGCAGCTTCTGGCTTTCGCGGTCCCAGGGCGCCAGGCGCCAGCGTTCGATCGACTCCGAGCCCTTGGGATCGCAGACCACCAGGCGCTCGACGCCCTGCAGCAGGTCGCGGGCGGCGAAGGTCTTGCCGGACTTCGTGCGGCCGGCGAGGAAGACGCGCTCGTCGGTAGCAATCTCAATCGGCTGGGGATCAGTCACGTCGGACGTACTCCATCACCGCGCGAATCAGATCGCGCCGGCTGGCGCGGTCCTTGAATTTGCTTTCGAGCCGGCTGGCGTCCGTGGGCAGCAGCTCGTCGCCGATGTCGGCGATCGTCTGGGCGAGCTCGGCGAAAACGGCGTCCGGGATCGCCTGGATCCCGATCATCACCGCCATGCGCGCGCCGGCCGACAGTTTGAATTCCTTCGAAGCCCACACAATGATCTGGTCGCGGGTCAGCAGAACTTCAGCCACCGTTCGCGTCTCCCATCAGGCTGCTGATCTCGGCCGGCGATATCGACTCGCCGGTGGGCGTATATTCCTTGACCGGGGTCCCTTCCTCCTCGTGGTGGCCGTTGCCGCCGTCGAGATCTTCCGGAGCGTCCTTCAGGTCGTCGGGCGTGATCGGCAGACGCTCCGCCGGCTTTTTGACCGGCCGGAACGGAACCGTGTTGTCGCTCTCCGCTTCCTCGGCTTCTTTTCGGACGGCCATAACACGCGAGATCTGGACGCCCCAGGCAACAAAGGCGGTGACCAGCATGAGCGGGTCGGCGTAGGTGGCCAGCATCTCGGAGGTTTCCGGCGTCAGGCGCTCGAGGATCCGGCCCATCGGGTCCTTGATTTCTTTTTCCAGCGTGGGGGAGGGGCGGGCCTCCTCGCCGACTCCGATCACGACCGCGGAGACGAGCATGCGCGTGATCGCGTTGGCGGTTTGCTCGGCCTGCTGCAGGATCTCTTTCTTCGCGCGCTGCGCGGCCACGCGTTCCGGCTGCTTCGCGGGCGCGGCGTTCTTTACCCGAATAGGTCGAGCTTTCGACTTCGCCGGCCGTGGCGCCGATGCAGGAACGGTTCCGGCTTCGCCGCCGGTTTTCGCTTCGCCGCCGGCGCGGGGGAGAAATTGTCCTCGGGGCCCGCGGACGGGTCCGCTGGGGGCGGCGGGTTCGATTCCAGTGCTGGGGGATCCGGTATCGGCAACGGCTGGGGTGATTGGGGCAAGGGTGTCGGACATTCTTCCTCGTTGGGTGAAGATAACGGCGGCGCCGGCTCAGCCGGCGGATCCGGTTGGACGGGTTCCGCGGGGGGCGTCGGCGCCGCCACTGGTTCGGGATTGTCGCCCACTATGTTCGCGGTTTCCGGCATGGCTACTCCCATCTGCAAAACAGCGCTCTGTCGGCCTCTACTATTGCGCGCCTAATTTTTAAAAGTCAAATGCTTTTTATTAGGCGGCTATTTTTCGGCATTTTTCCATTCGGTGATCTTGTTACGCCTGAGTGTGTAGATCGCCCTGGCGAGCTTATTGCTCATCGGCTGGCGCTCGCGGGCCACGTTCGCCAGGTACGCGGGCGTGTACGGGTAAGCCCGGTTCATCGCGGCCGCCAACTGCTCGCCGACCACTTTGCGACCGGCCAGCTTAGGATTTTCGGTCAGCAGGCACTGGAGGTACAGCAGGGCGTCGTCTTGCTCGACAATGGTGTTCATATCCGCACCTCTCCGTCCTGGTCGACGTCGCCGGCCTTGCGCAGGTGACGCTCCAGCACGTCGAATTTCTCCGCGGCCGGCAGTTGGTCAAAGTACACCGGCGGCGCCGGCGGCGGTTGATTGAGCCAGGCGTTGAATTCCGCCTGGCCACCGTTGAAGATCGACATATCCATTTTGCCGGCCGAGCCCGGCAGGGTGATCGTGCTGGCGAATTGCCACCAGCGCCAGGTGGTCACGCCGATCGGCACGCCGGCGGACTGTGTCAGCGGGCTTTTGCCGATCACCAGGTCGCGCAGCAGCTGATCGAATTCCGCCCAGGTCTCGCACACCAGGTGCTCGGCCGGAATGCGCGGATAGATGGCCAGCCAGGGCGGATCCTTTTTCTTCAGCTTGTAGGAGCCGCCGCCGTAGGTCAGCGGAAAGTGACAGTAAAAATAATTCTCGAACGGGATCTTGTACGCGTCGGCGACCGGCTGGATCAGGGCGTCGAGCTCGTCGGCGTTGCTGTTGATCTTGGTCGGTGTGCAGTTCCGGACGTCCTTCCCCTCGCGGGTGCGGGCGATGTATTCCCAGTACTCGGTCCAGTTCGCCCAGTTCTGTTCCCAATCCAGGGCAACACAATCGGGCGCCAGGCGCTTGATCTGCCAGTGGAAAAAATCGAATTGGAACGGCGCCGGCCGGGTCGGATCCGCCCAGTGGTACAGCCCGGCTTTCAGACCGGCGGCGCGCCAGAGGTCGCAATAGATCGCGGGCGTGTCCACCCACTTTCCGCCGACCGTGCGGCCGTCGACTCCGCCGCCCATGCTGGCCTTGAAAACGCCCAGCTGGAAGCCGTGGTCCTTCATGGCGGCCAGGCGGTCCGGCGAGAAGATGCCGGGCAGGTAGTTGCCGGAATAGTGATCACTTGCGAGAATTGGATAGTCCATTTTTACTCCTTCCCGCGATTTAATCTTTTCGTCATGGCTTCCCCGGCAAGAATAAAGAAAACGCCGAGAGCGATTCTCCAATCCACAATCAGCAAATAGAAAAAGCCGAGCAGCTCAAAAGCCAATGCGAGAATCGACAAGCCAAAACGAACAATCGATTTTACAAAATCTTCTCGGGCGATATCCTCAATCATTTTCGCTTTCCTCCTCGGGCAGGTTGGTTTCCAGGTCCTCCGGCCGGCAGCCGGCGGTCATCCAGTGCGTGCAGAATTCGACGTTGCCATCACAGCCACATTCGCAATCCTTGCCGCAGTCCGGGCAGGTGTGCATGGTTATTTCCTCACGCCCTGAGCCGCGATAATAATAATTACCAGCAAGGAGAAAACCATCAATGCAATTTCGAGAGCGTTGGACACAGTTCCTCCTTCCGGCGCCGATATTCATCCCGTGCCGTACAAACCAGATTCCGCCAGGAAGGTTCCGCCCACTGGTTGTGCCCGATCGGGTGCAGGCGTGCGGCGTCCAATGAGAAAATCATCGGACCGGCTCTCCTCACAATTTCCGTGGGGGGAATTAAAGGGGGGGCGCCGGGCGGGCTCTTGGGAGCCCGCTGGCGCACCTTCTGGTTTTTAATCTGGTTCTTACTCTGGTATTTAAGTTCCTTTAAGCGCTCGCGTGACCCCGTGTCATTCTGACCTGGGGGGTCGGGTCGTTCTGACCTGGGGTCCCGTGTCATTCTGACCTGGGGTCCCGTGTCATTCTGACCTGGGGTCCCAGCGCATTCTGACACGGGCTGGCAGCCGGCGGATCCGCAGGCGATGCCCCGGTACTGGGTATGTGCGCGGACATGGTGGGGCTGTTGAAGGCTTTCCAGCGCCGGCTCGGGCTCCGGTTCGTCGACGGCTTCCTCCTGCGGCTCGGCGGCCGCCATGCGCCGGCCGATGTCCGCCGGCAGGACGTCCAGGCGCTCGAGCGCGTCGTAGTCGATCGTGTACCACTTGCCGTTGACGTTTTGGGTTGGATCCGGACGGCTGAGAACGACGCGCAGATCGTTCTCGAGGTAGGAAACGATCCGCTTGATCGTCTCGATCGACCAATACGGGAAATGCTTCTCCACCCACTCGCGGAAGGTGTTGCGCACCCACCATCGATCCTCGAAATGCTGCTCCGCGGCCCGTCCCTGCTCGGCGATCGTCAGCCAAAAGTTCAGCTGCTGCATGAAGATCGCGGCGTTGAGCCCGATCGTGCAGGCCAGGGATTTTTGGAAGACGGTCGGCGACTCGCTATACAGCAGGCGTGATTCTTTTTTCATCGGTCGTTTTCTCCTCGGCCCCGGGGGTGGTGAAGACAATCAGATCTTCCGCCGGCCGCGTGAGCCGATCGGATTCGTGGTAATAGATCATCGTGTTGCGGATGTCGTTGTGCCCGGCCATCGCCATCGCCTGTAGGGGCGTGGCGCCGTGCCGGATCGCATTGGTGATCGCGCTGTGGCGCAGGCTGTGGGCGGTCTTGCGTGGGTTGTTGATCCCGATTTTCCGCTTGCGCCCGAGAAACATGATCCGGATCCGGCTGAGCGCCAGGCGCCGCTGCATCTTGGTGTGCCCGAGATCGAGGCCGATGAACAGCGCGCCGGCGACGGGGCCCGGCCTTACGGCCAGCCAGTCGCGCAGCGCGTTCTCCGCCGGCGCCGGCAGGACGGCGAAGCGGTCTTTTCCGCCGCCGCCCTTGGCCATGATCCACAGGACCATGCGTCCGTCCTTGGTTTCCAGGTCGCTGACGTCGGCGTGGTGGACCGCCATCTGCCGCAGGCCGCAGTAGGCCATCAGGCAGATCATGGCGCGATCGCGGATCCCCATCGGTGTGGAATTGCAGGTGGCCAGAATCGCCAGGACCTCCTCATCGGTGAATTCATCTTTCAGGTGGACGCCGGTCGGCGTTTTCGGTGCGCGGATCTTCCGCATCGGATTTACGGCGCCGTGTTCTTCCTCCGCCCAAAGGAAAAAATTTTTGAGAGACTTGTAGTACATTTTGACCATGTTGGGCTTGTGGCCGCGGTCGCGCATTTCCGCCAGGAACGTTTCGATCGACGTTTGAGTCACGTCGGCCAGGCGCTCCCCGCGGGCCTGGCTCCAGGCGGCGAATTTGCGCATGTGCCAGTGGTACAGGTAGGGCGTCGAGCCCGTGTAGCGGCGCGCCAGGTGTTCTTTCCACATGGCGAGCGGGATCGATTCTTCGGTCGTTTGGATTGCAGTTGACAGCACTATGCCTCTCTCCCTGGCCCCAGGGTTCGGCGTTTGCGTTCCGGATGCCGTCCAGCGCAGGCGCGTCGGCAGGCCGCGCGAATTGAATTCGGCGACCTCGCAGCGCATCCCCGCGGGCATGGCCGGCGCGGCGATCATTTTCGTTTGCCTTTGCCGCTTGCGCTTTTTTTTGGCGCGACGGCCGGCGCCACGTTCCAGTCCTTCGGGAGGCAGACGTGCGCGAGCTTGGCCAACTGCAGCAGCTGGCGCTCGGTTCCCTTGGGCGGCTTGGCATTCCATCGGTGATGGTCCACGCCAAGATAGACCAGGAATTGCGCCATGAGTTTGCGTTTTTCCTTTGTCGATGATTTTTTCCACTTGGCCGGGCTTATGTCGGCGTCGTAGGATCGGCCTTGTACAAGAGCCAGTCCGAGGAAATCCAAATTGGTTTTTGGAATGGATTCGACGAACGCCGGCGCCGCGGCTTTGATCAGCCTTTTGGCCGCCGCCATGTATTCCTCGCTATGGTCGACGACGACGCGCTCTTTGGGCGCCGGCTTGGCGGGCTCTTTATTTACCGGGTGGGCTTTCCGTTCGGTCGCCTGGTGGAGATTTTTTTTTGTCTGCAGGCAGGCCGGCCGGAAGCAGTAGGAGGATTTATCGTGCTCGCGCAGGAACGAACAGCCCTTGCAGGGCGGAATTTCGTCCGGTGCGCCCTTGATCCGTTTATCTGGATCCGTTTTGATCGGCTTGCACGGCCAAGTCAGGAAGTTCTTCTCCGAGGACCAGGAGCTCTTAAAATTTATCGGCTTGGCGTGCTTCTCGTAGAGCTCGTCGATCAGATCTTCCGGCGTCTTCCAACCGTCAGGCTCCAGCTCTCGAATCTCCTTGGCCGTTTTTTCCGTGTCCTTCGGGGAGATCTTGGCGAACGGGATCAGCTTGCGCGCGTGGCGCTCCGAGAGCTCGCGGCGATGGACCATCATGCGCACAGGATCCGGAAGATGCAGGAGGGCGAGCTTGTTGGAGATCGCCCCTTGGTCTTTGAGCTTTTTATGCTTCTCGGCCAGCTGCGTCTGCGTCAGGCCGAATTCGACGCTTTCTTTTTGCAGCAGCAGCGCTTCCTCGATCGGAGAAAGATCCTCGCGGTCGTGGTTCTCGATCCAGCTGTAATCGAACATCTGCCGGTCGGTCAGGATCCGAACGTCCACCTCCATCGGCAGGTTGGGACGGACTGCCGCCCAGGCGTCGCGCCGTCCGTGGCCAAAGGCCAGCTGGTAAACCGTCTGATCCTTTGGATCCTTCCGCGCGATAGGTTTCTCGAGGACCCCGTGCTCGTCGATGCTGGTTTTGAGCTCGGCGAATTTTTCAGGATTTCGCGCGAGGCGGACCTGGTACGGGTTATCGTGCAGGCGCTTGGGAAAGACTGTGATGATCATCGTGGCCCCATTTCTTTTGCTATAGGAAGTTCTGCTTGGATTTCGACGTATCCGGTTCCGTCGCATTTTCGACATTGGAAGACTTTAAATCCGAGGGCTGATGGAATAACTTCCATTTCGCGCCCGCTTCCCCCGCAGGTTTCGCAGGCTTTGCACTTTATGGCCTTATTCTTATTTGCTTTTTTATTTTTCATTTCGTCACCCCCGCCGCGTTCACTTCCTCGCGGGCGCGGTCGTGGTTGACGAGTTCGATAGAAACGCGCTCTGGCTGCAGCTTGACGAAGTTCTCCGGCTCCTGGTCCGTTGGCTCCGCCGTGACGGCAGTAGCAAACCCCAGCTGCACGCCCCCGGCGCTCGCCTTCGCGCGCGGGAACGGGCCGGAAATCGGATCCGCCTGGATCTTCGACCACTGGATGCTGCGCTTCCCCCAGCGGCGGGATCCCTTGACGCCGGTGACCAGGTTCTCGATCTCGCTGTACTGGTCGTCGTTGAAATTCGCGTTTTCCATTTCCTTGACGGAGCGGACGGCGTCGGCGCGGCGGGAGTAGGTCTCGATTTCTTCCCGGCGCGGATCCGTGTAGTGGTGGGTAACCTGCCAGACCTTTGGTTTTTTCATTTCTAATCCTTCTCTTCGCGTGTGGTAATCCGGACTGTGAGTCTTGGAGCCCAGGCACTTTTCATATCCGGGATTAGATCGCGCGGAATTTGTATGCTCCGAAATATCTCCGTCTCCGGAAATCGGAACGTTTCCGTCGACAGGATTTGGAATTTGCCGCCGTCGGTTTCAATTTTTGTTTCCATGAGTAAAATGCGCGTGGTTGATTTCTTTTCGAGATAAGCCTTCATATCCCGGACGGCGAAGGAGAGACTTGCGAAACCCCGTAGCATCTCATGGACGTCGGCGAGAATTGCGTCCACCTTTGGACCGATCCGAAAAATATCAAACATTCTCGCCTCCTTCCTTATGGATCGACGCCCACTCGCGCTCCGCGAAATCCCTGAGCGCCGGCGTCGTGGCGACAGCAGCTTGGATCTGGTGCGCGAATTGTTCCGCCAGCCAGCGTGCGGGGTTGTTTTGAAATTCCGGATGCTTGCAGGCGAGCTGGAGCGCCACGAGGACCGACCAGGCCTCGGCGTTGGTAACTTTCATCACCAGCACCAGGCGGCCGTTGGAAAGGGCGCAAAGGTCGATGGCTGCGCGTTCGTCGAGGGAGCCGTGCACAATCTGGGTAACCGCTTGGTCCATTTTGCCTCCTTGGCCGATCAGGTTCTGAGTGATAAAATCCACGGATGCAAAACAGGCTACACCAAGCGGTGAAGTATGTCAAGTTTCTTTAAGGTTGTGGTTTTTATGAGTGTGCGGATTGTCTTGCAGAGGGTCGCCGCCCCGGCCAGGCCTGGGGCCATCTCCTGGCCGGTGGCGGCGTCAGAAGCCGCCTAATTTCGGCGGCAGGGGCTGAACGGGTCATTTGTACCGGCCTTCCCGTTCGGCCCCTTTTTTGTTCCTCTTGTCGACAGCGGCGGCCGCCGCATGGCGATATATCGTATCCCCCAATCGGAGAGCAATTCTTTAACATTGTTGGCCGGCACATTATATTCCAAAGAACACCTTGGCGACCAGCACAACAACGATCGGCGCCAGGAAGAGTGAGCAGACCAAGCCCCAAACCTTCTGCCATATTTCCAAATTTGAAATGCGAGTATTGTAGCAATCCTTGCCAAAAAAGAACGCGGTATATAAACGGTCGATCTTTTCGTCCGTGCTCAATGCTTTCGCATCTCTTAGGCCGGCCTGGTATGAAGCGTTCTTATCCGCCATCGCGGTCTCCTTCACAAATACGCGCAGACCGCGCGCATGATCATTTTATGGGACGCGTTATTTATTCCAAGAGTATCCATTCCCGCCGAGTTTAATTTTTCGTTGAGATAATAAATAGTTTTGGCTGCGATCGAAAGAGGCTTGTGCCTTGTAATTGAATTGAATAAATATTGAATTACATTTCCGACGGTTACAAACGCGGCCGTCCCAGTAAGGTCCGAATCCGTCTCAGCGTTGTTAACGGTCGAAATTGTTCCGAAAAGCCCCAGGGAATTAATCCCGACTGCCCGCACGCCATAAACAACAACGGAATATTCTACATCCCACAGCCCGATTGGCACAGTAATGCTTTCTCCTCCGAGGTTATACCAAGTGTTGATCGCAGGCGCCGCCTGCGTCCTGTCGACGTTGTCGCTCACCTCCACGGTCCACTTGGCGGGATTGAGAGGAAAGCCCAATGGAGCTTTTATATTGCTCCAGTATGGCAAGGTAATGGGCGTATTTGCGAGTGTATAATCCGTGCCACCATAGACTGTGATCAATGTTACCCCGGCGCCAAACGCGCCAACTGCTGTGACGATAAAATATTTTACAACTCCGGCATGGGTAAGTTTGATGCGCTGGCCAACCCCTACAATACCCGTCTGATCATTATCAACGCTGATGACATAGGTGGGAGCGTCGGAAGACGACCAACTCCACGTTCCCGTTCCCGCTTGCCACCCACTTCCTCCCCCCACCGCCTCCCACGCCGCATTCTTGCGGCCATAGGTGAGACCGTCGACGGGAGCGTCGCCGATGTCGCCGGCGTCGTCGACGCAGACGGTTCCGTCCGCGAGGGTTTTTATGTGGCCTGTTCTCATTACGCCTACTCCTCCGGCGGATGTGACGCAGACGGTGCCGTCCGCGAGCGTTTTAACTTTCGCCGTTCTAGCCATAGTAGATCCTCATGGCTCGCTGTCCGTGAATCCAATATCGTCCAAATTTATTGTTTTGCTGATTGCTTCCTGGGTTTCGAGAAGCAGCCAAACCATAGAGAGCGGCCGGTCATACGCAAGCGGACTGGTGACACCAGTGTAGGAGGATAGGTCGAAACGCGATCCGTCGATTTCGAAATAGACATATTTAAGCGTTGCTCCCGTTGGGTCAATTACGAATTTGATGTTGCGCCAATAGGAGAAGTTGAACATATCGGCAGTGTTTACAAAAAAGCCCCCTATGTTCTGCCCCGAATCCGACCAGTTCCCGAGGCTGTCCTCATAATAGAGCCTCGTTACCCCCAAAGCGTCGCGTGAAATCTTGATGCTCCCGCTTATATATTTATTTGCTCCGCCATAATAATTTATTCTTATACGCAAAATTAAATCAGTGACACTCAAACCGGCAAGGTCGATCTCCGAGTAGGACACGACGCTTAGCCCTGTCTTGCTGAGCGAAATCGGGTTGGAATATCTCTTTACTCCTGCAGAATTCCCGATGGCATTACCCGTCTGGACTTTTATTGCGCCGGCACCACTGTTGGCCCTTATCTCCGTCCAATCAACCGATCCACTTCCGGGTGGACCAATTGTCTCCTCGATTTCCGCTATGTTCTCATTGAAAGAACTACCCCAAATCAAGTGTCCGGTCGACGGCACCGCCCCAAAAACAGATCGGCGCGCTGATTCAGCCGGATCGCCTATGGGCTGATATTGGCCTTCTTGGATATTCCAATCCGGCCCCGGGCCTCTTTTTGTCACTGCCATTGTTTCACCTACGAAAACAGCTGACGTGAGTAATAGCCATCCCCCGATTATAGCGAACGAGATTAAAGCTGTTCTCTTTTTCATTTTAGCCCCAGCTTTCTGCTATTTGGCCAGGCGCCGCAGCGCCTCGCCAACGGTCGTGCTCAACTGCTGCAGCAGTATCGGGATCGATGTATCCTCCACCTCGATGTGAATCTCTGGCGTGCGCGGAAAAGTGTTGTCCTCATTATACAACCGCGCGATTATAAAGTACGGGCTGCCGCTGAGTATAACGCTTGACGTGCTTTCCGATTTGTCATTATCGCCGGTGATCCACTGGCTGGGGGATCCCGGCGATGGCCAGAAGACCCCCTGGCGATCGCACAGCTGGATCCCGCACAGCATCGCCGCATTCAACGGAAAGAGGACCTCTTTCCGGGTGACGATCGGACTCTGGACCTCGATCGACACGATGACCGGATTGCCTTGCGGCGTGTTGGGCGGGATCCCCTGCTTGATGACGTAGTAGGCCACGGCTCAGCCTATCTTCCCGCCAGGCGGCGTGCGCTCGACGCGGGCCTTCTCCGGGCGCGGTTCGACCTTCCTATCACCCGTGACCGCCTGCAAATACTCGAACAGACTCTTCAGGACCTGCAGGATCCGCAGCTGGATCTCCTCGAGCGGATAATCGTCGAC
>Ga0172380_10008282_pt1 | contig 11423 bp, 14 predicted proteins | sample Leawe162metaG_FD_119747 | JGI IMG/M metagenome (GOLD analysis project Ga0172380, IMG submission 119747) | Leachate microbial communities from a municipal landfill in Southern Ontario, Canada - Leachate well 162 metaG | ecosystem: Engineered > Solid waste > Landfill > Unclassified | place... | reverse complement strand
TAGCGCAATCATGGGGCTGTTTGGTTCGATGGGATCCAGCAGTGCGCCGAGCGGCGGATGGAGCAATCTGAGCGCCAGTGATTTTGGCGCAGCCGGGTGGAAAGACGGCGGTTGGACCGGCAACGGCCCACGCAACAAGGCCGCTGGTATCGTGCATGGGCAGGAGGGCGTGCTAAACGCCGACGCAATGCGTTCGGTGGGCATCGCCAACCTCAACCGCCTCAACTCGGGCGCGCAGCTGTCGCAGGTTGCGCCGGCCGGTAGCGGCGGCGACACCTACAACAGCACGACCTTCGTACTGCCCGCGCGCTACACGCCGCAGACCCAGGCTCAGATCGACCAGCACAACCAGCGCGTGCAGCAGAACGCCACCCGGAGGAACGGCTGATGGCGTTCCTCAATGTGCGCATGTCAGCGCGGGTCGAGGCGGGATTCAGTGTGATCCCGGGCCACAGCACGCGCCTCAAGACGCTGGCCAACGGCAACGAGAAACGCAACGCCAACTGGACCGGATCCAAACGCCGCTATTCGTCCGCCTATGCGGGCTTCAATCGTGTCGAGCGGACCGAACTGCTGAACACCATTGAGGCCACCGACGGCATGGTCTACGCGTTCCGGTTCAAGGACTGGAACGACTTCGCCGTCGAGGACCAGGCGCTGGGCCTGGCGCCCGCCGCCAGCACGCCGATCCAACTTGCCAAAACCTACACCTTCGGCCCGCGCACCAAGACGCGGACGATCACCAAGCCGGTCGCCGCGACGGTGGCCGTGTACCAGAACGGCGTCGCCAAGGCAGGCACCGTTAGCGATCTGACTGGCCTGTTCACGCCGACCACCGCATGGACGCCATCGGCCGTGATCACCTGGACGGGAGAGTTCGACGTTCCGGTGCGCTTCGCCACCGACGAGATCGAGTTCGTCCTGCCGCACAAGGAAATCTGCCAGGTCAACGCCATGCTGGTCGAGGTATTCAACGAATGAGCGGCCGGACCATCCCGATCGCGCTTGCCGACGCCATGCGCGAGCCGACAACGCACGACTGCCGCATCTGGAAGCTGATGCCGCGCGAGGGCGTGAGCGCGCCGCCGTTTGGTTTGTCTAGCCTGAATGAAGACGTGGCCTTTGACGACGGCAGCGCGGACGGCGAAATCACCTATAAAGCCTTCCGCGGCTATGTGCCCTACGCGGTCGAGAGTACCGCCGACCTGTCCGTGGACAACTCCGAAATGGAAGTGCTGGTCGCCGAGTTCGAGGTGGACGGCTTCACCTCCGACGCGATCCGGCGCGGCGTGTACGACGGCGCCCGCTTCATCGAGTACCTGGTCGATTACAGCGACCTGAGCAAAGGCAAGGCGATCCTGCAATCGGGCACCGTGGGCCGGATCGTGCAAGTGGACAACATGGTCTGCTTTCCCGAGTCGCGGTCGCTCACGCAGACCCTCAAGCAAAAATCCATCATCGAGCTGGGCAGCAACGACTGCCGTGTTGTTGAGTTCGGCGACGAGCGCTGCGGCGTGGACGTGGCGGCGTTGTGGGTCGATGCGGACGTGACGGCGGTGGGCGCGGAAACCGACCGCGTGTTCACCATCGCCGGAACTGGCCTTGTCCTGACCGATGGCGCGTACTGGCCCGGCCTGTACGAGTTCTATACGGGTGCCAACGCAGGACGCAGCTACGAGGTCGAGTCGTACGTGGCCGGCGTGGTGACGCTGGCGATCCCGACTGAGGAGCCCATCGCCATCGGTGACACCGGGCGAATCCGTCCTGATTGCACGCGCCTATGGGAAGGCCCGAATAGCTGCGAGACGTACAACAACCGTCCGCGATTCCGTGGCGAACCGAAGCGGCGCGTTGCCGACACTTCAAACCTGATGAGCCCCGGCGCCGGATCTTCTGGCGGCGGTGGCGGCACGATAGACGAGACCGACCCCCTCTAATGCGAACCATTGGCTCCCCACTGACTGCCGAGGAATCGGCGGCATTAGCCGACGCGTGCCGCTCGCTTGTGAACCGGGTGAAGTTCCGGCACAAGGGCCGCAACCCAAAGATCGGACTGGACTGCGCCGGGCTCCTGTTTTGGGGCATGGCGCAGATCGGGCGCCCGACAAACGACCTGCCCGCATACGGCAGGGAGCCCCATAAGGACGGACTGCGCGAGAACTTGATTCGCAATCTCGGGCCTGAGCTTCCGCCAGATCAGATACGAGCGGGCGACGTGATCCTGATGAGATTCCAGGGCGAGCCGCGCCATGTTGGGCTGGTTACTCAGTTGCCCGATGGTCGGCTGGGCCTGCTGCATGTTCACGCTGAAAACAAGGTTGTTTCCGAGCATGGCTTGGCGGGCTATCACGCCGATATCGTCGCCGTCTGGAGGCCCTGAGTGTCTGGCGCCCAGATAGGAACCGTCGTTGGCGGAGTAATCGGCTCATTCTTCGGAATGACGCAGCTGGGCATGGCCATTGGCGGCATGATCGGCGGCTGGATTGACCCGACACAGGTCAACGGCCCGCGCATCGGTGACGGCGCAAACCAGTCAAGCGCGGAAGGCGTGCCGATACCCTGGGTGATAGGAACCTGCGGCTGGCTGCAAGGCAACATTGTTGACCGATCCCCGCGCCGCGAGGTCAAGAAAACCGACGATGGCAAAGGTAGCGGAACTGAGGTCAATACCTTTGAGGCGCGCCAAGACGTTGTGTTGATGGTCTGCGAGTCCAGCGAACACCGCGAGTCGCTGATGACCGGCCCGCTGATGATCAAGATGGACGGGAAGATCGTCTACGACATGCGGCCGAACAAGAACTTCGGCGCCCAGAACGCCAAGTTCCTGCGCAATCACACGTTCTACAACGGCAACGAATCGCAGATGCCGGACCCAACGTGCGAGGCTTTCCCGCACAACGGCGTGGGCAACACCCCGGCTTATCGCGGCGTGTTCACCGTCGTCTGCCGCGATATCAACCTCACGCAGTACGGCGACCGCGTGCCTACGTATGAGTTCGTCATGGTGGGCGCGGGGTCGCAGGACACTACGACAGAAACAGAACTTTACCCGCCAACCTATTCGAGGTTCTCCAATGATGGGATGCCGCTGATCGACCCGTTTCAATACTACGGGACGGTGGGGTATCGAACACTTCCTGACGGCAGCACCATCGGTCCGATAACCGAAGGCAGCATTTCGGATTATCAGAACGCGGTTGCTACTGCGGGTTATAACGGACTGGCGCCCACAATCCTTGCCGGCTTCATGCCGCTCAGTATTCCGGGCGATCCAAAGCTTTCGATCTTTCAGCCGGGGTTCGATATCACTGCGGATGTAAGCACCCGCGTCCTGTATCAGGATCGAGGCTGGGCAAGTGCGATTGATTTCAACCACACGGACGGCTTTGCTCTCGCAAGCGCGGTTCCGCTGGATGGGCAATATCACCTTGGCAATGACGGCTGGCTCTACATTGCCGGGCCTGGGCTCCTGCCCAATCACTACCACGTTCCGGGAACTTACCCATCACCAAATCTGATTTCCGCCGTGGCTCCGCTGGAGATATGGGCAGACCGCCTTAAGTATTTCCCGACGCCGAACGAGCTGCCCGACGTTCCGGGGTTCTACATTGACGGCGTGGTGAAGCCGTTGCCGGTATTCACCACAGTGACCGGTTCTTACCTGACCCTTGTTCCAGAGGACCGCGACACGATTCCGGGCGCGACCAGCCAGGTTTTCGCACAGTACCAGTTAGGCCCGGTCATGGAATCGACCGACTCCGACAACACAGAGGCGTTCTGGGAAGCGGCCGCGCTGGCCGCTGGCATATCCGGAACCTACGGCGTGGATTATCCGATTGCCACTGGCACGGCGATCCAGGGGGTATCGACGTTCACTTCGGTCACGGAAGATACGGTCGGCCTCGACACCGCGATCACCCGAATCTGCAAGCGCGGCGGGTTGAACCCGGCGAATGACATTGACGTTGTGGACATGGCGGGGTTTCAACTTCTCGGCTACATGATCACCCAGCCCTACAACGCCGCCGACTGCATCCGTCCGCTGATGACTGCACACACCTGCTACGGAAGCGAGTACGACGGCAAACTGCGCTTCCACACGCACGGCGAATCCATTGAGGTTGTCGTCAACCCGGATGACTTCATTGCCGGAAGTGACGAAACCGACAAGAACACCCGCGAGCAGGAAATCGAATACCCGCGCCTACTGAGCGTGACGGCTATCGACCCGACGCAGGACTATACGGCGAGGCCGCAGGTCGAGCGCCGCATCAGTCCGGACGTGAACGCCATCGGCGAGGAACAGATGCAGGTTCCTATCGTCTTGATGCCGGACCCGCATCGCCAGCTCGCGGCCATTGGTATGAAAGTGAGTTGGGCGCGGGCGCAGGGCAAGCGGGAATTTTCGGTTCCGTATGCCACCGCCACCGGCCTGTATCTGTATCTGGTCGCGGGCAAGCCGTTCGCGCTGGAAGGTAAGCGGTACATTGCGCAGAACGTGCGTCTGGAAGATGGAGAGATCCACTTTGAAGCGGTGTACGACCGCCAGAGCGCCTACACCAGCGACGTGACCGCAACTCCCGGCCTGCCTCCGACTTCGCCGCCATCCGGCATCGGAGGAGTGACCTTGTTCGCCGCAATGAATCTTCCGACCCTTCGCCCACAGGATGCCGTATCGGGAATGTACGTCGCCGTAGACGGCCTGCTGGATTCATGGCCTGGCTGCGCGCTGCAAATGTCGATTGATGACGGGGCTTCGTGGACAACGGCCATCGGCTCAATGACCCAATCATCGGTCATGGGCTACTTGACCGCGCCCATTGACGATCAGCCGACCAGCACCTTGTCCGTAACGGTGACCGGCGGCGATCTGAACAGCATCACCGACGAGCGATTCGCGGACGGCGGAAACCCCTGCGCGGTCATTACGGCAGGAGTGGCTGAAGTCTTGAACTTCAAGACGGCGGACGAAATCGACACGGATGACTATGACTTGACCGACCTGGGACGCGGCGGCCTGGGTACAACGGCGGCACCCCATCTGCTGGGCGACCGATTCGTGCAGCTGGATAGTGTCTATTTCCTTCCGCTGGATGCCTCGCTGGCGGGACGCACAATCAAGTTCCGCCCCGTCACCTTTGGCACGCCGCCCGAAAGCAATACGATCTATAGCGCGGTCTTTGAGCCGCCGACCTTCATCATCGACGGCGGGGAGGTGACCTGATGGCCAACGTCATCATCCCCCAGCGGTTCTGGACCCGGCGAGGCACTGCAGCCGCGCTCACTGCCGCAAATGAAACTCTCTATGCTGGCGAGTGGTGCCTGGAAACCGACACCGGCAAGGCCAAGTATGGCGACGGCGTATCCGATTGGGCGACTCTCGATTATTCCGTGCCTGGTCGATATGACCTGACCGGTCTTGCTGACGGCGCTGCACTGGCTTGGGATGCTACCGCGCAGCGATGGGTGCCCATTGCAGTCGTTGCAGAAGCGCCCGTGGACGCAACGCTGTACGGGCGCAAGGATGGCGCGTGGGAGGCCGTTCCCGCCGCTGCTGGTGCAGTCGGCGCCATCGGCGCAACCTTCGACGGTGGCGGCGCAGCCCTGACCCCTGGCGTTTTCGTGGACGTGCCGGTGCCATTCGATTGCACGATTGACTCGGCAACCGTGTTGGCCGATCAAACCGGCAGCATCGTGTTTTTCGTGCTGGCCGACCCCTATTCCAGCTTCCCGCCGACCACGGATATTGCGCCTACCACACCGCCGGCCATCATCTCGGGCAACAAATCGCAGGATGCGGCGCTCTCGGGCTGGACCACCACGATCTCCGCCGGAACGGTTGTCCGCTTCGGCATCGTTTCCTGCGCGTCCATTCAGCGCGCCACCCTCACCCTGGAAGTGACAAAGACATGACCACCGGCGTAACCACGACATTCCTCGATCACACCAGCGACGCCGGATTCAGGGCGTGGGTGGCTGAGATTATTTCGATGCTCACCACGGCGGGCATCGTTCAGACCAGCGATACCGGGCAGATTGACACGGCTACCGTTCTGCGGCCCGGAGCTAGTGCCAACGCTGGTTATGCAATCTTCCGCATGGCCGACACGATGCAGGCGACGGCGCCGGTTTTCTTCCGAATTGACTTCGGCACGAATGCCGCAACAACGCGCCCCAGAATGCTCCTCACCGTGGGTACGGGAACGAACGGTAGCGGAACGATTACCGGACTAGGTATGGCGTCTGCTGAGATAACCAACACAGGGGCTCCCGGCAGCCCATCGACTAACTACACCACTCGGGTGTGCGTGGTGGACGGGTTCGTTGGCATGATGTGGAAGTTGGGAGCCGGCGGAACCGGCTGTTTTGCTTTCTTCGCGATCATGCGTAGTGTCGATTCCACTGGCGCGGCGACCGCAGACGCCGCCTCCATTTACCGGGGCGTCCAGTCCCCCAATGTGGTGATGGTCAGATACGCTGGGGCTAACTCATCCGCTATGGTTGTGGGCAGCTACTCGCTGATCGTGGGCGGATATTCCGCGTCGCTGGTGAGCGGGTCGGCGCAGGTGTTCAAGCACTACCAAGCGCTTCCGCGAGTGATCCCTTGCCTTCACCTGCTGACCGTGATCAGCTCCGAACTCGGCAACAACACGACATTCACCGCAACGCCAGTCGGATCGACCTCGCACACTTACGTTTCGGGTGGCGCGGAGGGTATCCAGAGTGTCGGCCTGCCGTCGGCCACGGCCTTTGTCATGGCGATGATCTGGGAGTGACCAATGGCTGACCAGCCGATTGCACCGGACGAACCTTATGCCCAGTCGATGGCCTTGCTGACCACTTTGGACGGGCCGAACGTCGCAACCGCGCTTCCGATCCTGGATGCCCCGGAAACGCCCACTGGTGGCGGCGGGGGCAGCGGCGGAACCACCGCACACGGATTCGTTACTTAATTGCACGCAGCTTGGAGAACGTGACGGCCTATTTGGGCGGGGTGGGGCGTAGCGCACTGTAGCGCGGTGGGTTAGCCCGCCTTGATTACGCCAGCCAGTCTGGAGAGTCAATCAGAGCGCGGGGTATTGGTGCCGAAGGTGGGACGTATGGGCCTTTCCGGAGAGGCCCGGCCAGCAACGGTTTGCGGCTGAGAGTCAACGGTGGCGGCGCTTGCGGCAGATTGCTTCCGGCCTGATTGCCCCGCCAATCCCGGTATGCCCCGGTAGGATTACGCCAAGGATTACGCCATCATCCGGGCATGGCGAGCTATCGAAAGCGGGGCGGCAACTGGCGGGCGGAGCTGTACCGGGAGGGTACGAGGGAGTCTGCCACGTTCCCCACCAAGGCGCAGGCCGTGGCCTGGGCGACCCAGCGCGAGGCCGAATTGATCGGCGAGCGTACCCCGGATCACTCCGTGGGCGAGGCGCTGGCGAGGTACGGGCGGGAGGTGGCGCCGACCCATCGCGGCGAGAAGTGGGAACTGGCCCGGCTAGGGCTGCTGGGGCGCGATCCGCTGGCCCGCGTGCGCCTTCCGTCGCTTCGTGCTGCCCATGTGGCCGAATGGCGCGATAGGCGCTTGCTGACCGTCTCAGGCGCTTCTGTGAGGCGCGAGTTCAATCTGTTGCAATCGGTGTTCGGCGTGGCCCGGCGTGAGTGGGGCTGGCTGGCCTCCGACCCGCTGGCCGACGTGAAGCGCCCGCCCAACCCGGCCAGCCGGAAGCGGCGAATCGACCAGTCCGAGATCGACCGCGTTGTGATGGCCCTGGGCTATGACGACGGCGCGGCGGAGACCATTTCCCAGCGGGTGGCGCTCGCCTTCCTGTTCGCGCTGGAGACGGCCATGCGATCGGGCGAGATCCTGGGCCTGCAATGGGCCGACGTTGGCCCCAAGACCGTGACGCTTCCGGTCACCAAGAATGGCGATCTGCGCCGGGTGCCTCTCTCCCCGCGGGCGCGTGAGATCCTGACCCTGCTCCCCAGCGACGGCGTAACCGTGTTCGGCCTAGATGCCGGGCAGCGGGACGCGCTCTTTCGCAAGGCCCGCGACCGGGCCAAAATCCCCAACCTACATTTTCACGACAGCCGCGCCGAGGCGATCTGGCGGCTATCAAAGAAGCTCGACGTGATGGAGCTTGCCCGCGTGATCGGGCACCGCGACCTCAAGAGTTTGCTCCTCTACTACGACGCTTCGGCCGATGAGCTTGCTGACCGGCTCGGTTAGCGTCCCGCCACTCGACCACCTCGCCCGCGATCCATGCGGCCGGACGCAGGCGCACGCGCACCGGGAAGTTCGGCAAGGGCGCGATCTCCTCCAGGAACGTGCGCGGCTTGCATCCGAACAGGGGCGCGCACTCCTCCGCCGTGTAGGCCAGTTGCTGCCAGGGTATCTTTTCAGCCGCCGCGCTCATCGCCGACTCCTTTGTTGGTTGTCATGCGGCTATATCCATTGGCAGGCCAGCGCGATACTTGCAGCGCAACTGGTACGACACGAAGGCCCATAGCGGACTGATTTGTCCGTGCGTTGGCACGATGCGGGAGCCTGGCTCCTCGGGGCCGTGGCAATACCAAGATCCGTTCTGGCAGAAGATTCGTGGCTTAGCTATCACCCCACCTCCCCCGCGCCGCCCGAGTCTAGGGCGGGTGGATCGGGAAATGGTTGCCAGTGGGTTGGCGCGCTTTCTGCGTCCCATTCGCAGTCCTCTCCGACCGGGAATGGTTCGCCTTCCCACTCAAACCATGCCCACGACTCGTCGCCAGCATCATCCCGGCAAACTCCGTGCGGATATACGAACGGCGTCGGCTTCGTTAGCCACGGAGCGCGATCCCATCCGACAAGGCACGGCACACGGTAAGGCGGCAACCGATCCTCGACACTGATCCAGTCCATCATTTCGATTCCTCAGAGTCTAGGGCGGGTGGTGGCGGCAGGGGTTGCCAGTGGGTGGGCTGGTCTTTCCTGGTCGCCAGCTTGCCAAACGTATATTCGCAGTCGTTTGTCCAATATGGGCGCGGCGGCTTCCCGTATTTGTCGGACTCCCACTTTCCTCGCACAACGCCATTCCACGCGCAATAGAGCAACACACGCGACCCATCCCTCGGCGCACTCTCAATCGGAAGCCAAGCCTCCGCCCTCTCGCCAGCCTGTGGGGGTGTTGGGGTCATGGGTTGTTTCTTCATTGGGGCGTTCATTTTTTTGGAACTCCAAGGTCAACGACCTCCACGAGTGAACTCATAGAGACGTAGTTGCACTCGTAATCCATTTCGACGTTGCGATGGTGCGATCCCAGCACCAACCCGGTCCTCGGGAAGATGTAGCCACGGCCAGACTTGTCGATATCGGAATCTCGCAGGTACTCGATCCGGTGGCCGGCGAGCGCCTTCACCTTAGCGGCAGTCAAAGGCGCGTGGTTCTCGCCTTCCAGCAAGCGGCAATCCATCACGATCCCACCCCATCCCCGCAGCCGGGGGCGAGGGCTGACCCCACCGCCAGCGGCTCGGGGGCTGCGGGAAGTCGGCGTATTTCGTAAGACCCGGCGGTGCAGTGATAGTCGCCCTGCATCTTGAATGTGATCTGTCGCCGCGCAAACTCGACCTCGACCATTTTTCCGATCATTACCGACCCACCAGCCCGCGAGGCGAGGGCGCGGAGCTCCTTGGCGCACTGTCGTACCGCATGCGGGAGGCAGGCGAAAATGTCAGGGTCATCGTCCATCTGGTTCGCTTCTGCCTCCCAGGCTTCCGCCAACTCCACCAGCTCGGTCGTCATGGGGCAATCTTTTTGGTGTTCGGCTCGGCCATTCGGGCAATTACATTCGGTGGTCATGGTCTGCACTCCAGGTAAGAGCTCAGGACTTGGGCCGCGAGTTGCGGGACAATTGCGTTTCCGTAACCCTTGGTCGCGCATCGTTCCACTGCGACGGATAGCCCATCGCAAGGCAATAGATGGCTGTAATCACCGTCCAGTGCGCGCCTTGCGTCAGCAAGCACGTCGCCATAGAGGGCGAATGCCGCTCCCGTTGGGACAGAAACGCATTCGACCGGCTTATGTCCCGGCCGTCCCTCGCCGCTGGTGTCGGCCATCCAGTAAAGCCTTTTTCTTTCATGGTTCGCGCCGACAGCAAGAGCTGGCAGTACGAACGCCGCCGTGGTGTAGCCTTCGTTTTCCAGATCGGCGAAAAGATCGTCGAGCCAGCCCCATGCAATCGCGCTCGCAACCTGCTCGCCATGGATGACGCGAGGCCGCTTTGCCCGGATGAGTCGGACAAGTTCAGGCGACAGGTGGCGTTTGTCTGCTTGGCCGATTGCGCCTCCGTGAGCAACGCTCGCAACACTGTAAGGCTGGCAAGGCGCGGAGCCGGTCCATAGTTCTCTGTCGTCTGGCCATCCAGCAAGGCGGGCGGCAAGGCTCCACCCGCCAATTCCTGCGAAGAAATGGCACTGGATGAATCCGTCCAGGTCGGCGGGAGAAACATCGGTAATTGAACGCTCATCAACAACTCCGTCAGGTATCAATTTTTCGGCAATCGCATTGCGTAACCATTGAGCGGCGTACTTATCCCACTCGTTGTAGTAGTTCACACCCCCTCCGCGCCGGGCTTGGCGGTGAGGTCTCTATCGCGGGCCATATACTTGTCGCACGCCTCGCGCAGTGTTCGACCCATCGCGCCCTTACCCCATATCATCTGCACTGGCAGGTAGCGTTCCCGATTGGTCATTCCGCTGAACGTGCGCTCGATGTAGTCCAGACGTTCGGAATCCCCCGCATCACCGCCAGCCGGGGCTGGGTGGGTGTAGAGGATGCGGCGCGGAGGTGCATCCTCAGAGCCATTCCACCAGTCGTACACCGCCTTGGTTTCGTCAATCCAGCCTCGGCCATCCCCCGTGCGGATTTGATACACCGCCTCCCCGCCGCTGCCGGTGGCCGGGGTTGGGGTCTGCTGCTTTATGAAGTCTCGCAGCGTTCCGTAAGCGTAGTGAGGCGCCACGGACGCCTTAGATCGAATGTAGTCATTGAGACATTCCAAGGCACCAAGCGCATCCGCTACGGGAATTACACCCTCCCCACCCTGCGCAACCGATTCGGCGGGGCGGGTGGATAGGGCTGTCGTGGTCCCGTTCGCAAGAATGTCGCAGACTGCTTTGCGCTCGGGGTCGCGCATGTTCGGTTGCAACGCCTGCAACGAATCGCATCGACGCTTATAAAAGTCCCTCGACTCGCACAGCTTGCGCAGTTCCTTGCTGTCTCGGGCGTGCTGCTCGGCATACCAATCGGACCCACCCACCACCGGCGCGGGCTGCGCTGCGAGGGCGGTGGTCAATAAGTCGTGGGCTTCGGTCAGTGCATCACTTGCAACTTCGCCGTGAATGCAGTGGTCGATAAGAGCGCGAGCCTTTCTGACTTCCCCCATCCCAGTCGCGGCGGTGTTGGT
>Ga0172380_10008281_pt1 | contig 11424 bp, 14 predicted proteins | sample Leawe162metaG_FD_119747 | JGI IMG/M metagenome (GOLD analysis project Ga0172380, IMG submission 119747) | Leachate microbial communities from a municipal landfill in Southern Ontario, Canada - Leachate well 162 metaG | ecosystem: Engineered > Solid waste > Landfill > Unclassified | place... | reverse complement strand
TGCACTGGGGCACCAACGGGCTGGGCTACGCCTTCAGCTGGGTGCTCATCCGGATTCGCGATCGGGACCGCCCCGCCCAGGCCCTCGACGGGCCCTAGCCACTCGGGCAAGGCAAATGACACGGATGGGATTCACCCTCTACGATGGGGCTCACTGCTCGCAAGCGAAAGGACTCCGGCATGGACTCAGCACGTCAGGCTTATGGTCAGCCTGTGGTCCGCGAGCTGTCCGACCGGGACCGTGCCATCCTGGAGTTCGAGCGTCAGTGGTGGAAGTACGCCGGTGCCAAGGAGCAGGCGATCCGCGAGCTGTTCGACATGAGCGGCACGCGCTACTACCAGATCCTCAATGGCCTGATCGACCTTCCCGAGTCTCTTGAGCTGGACCCGATGCTCGTCAAGCGCCTGCGTCGCATGCGCTCCTCGCGCCAGAAGGCGCGATCCGCGCGTCGACTCGGCGTCGAGCTCGAGTCGCGCTAGTCCTGTCCGCCATGACTTCACTGCGCCGCCTGACCGCGCCAGCCCTGGCCGGCGCACTCGCATTCGGGCTGTTCGGCATCCTGCCTGCCTCACCCTCCAGCGCCGCAGGCGATCGACTCGTGATCTGGGCCGACCAGCTGCGTGCCGATGTCCTCAACCGCGAGTTCCCCGACGGCTTCAAGGGCACGAAGCTGACCGTGGTGGTAAGGAGAGCCTGGCGGCCATCGAGGAGCAGCTGAAGACGGTCAAGGCTGACGATGCGCCGGATGTCATCGCTGCGGAGCACTCCTCGACCGGCGCGCTCGTCCAGGCCAAGCTTGTGCGCCGCCTGAAGCTCACCAAGGCCGTCGTGGGCCTGTTCCCCAGCAATGTCCTCAGGGGCTTCCGCTACGACTCGCACACCTATGGCATCCCCGTGCAGTTCGAGAACCTGGCGATGGTCACCAACACCGCCTTGGTGTCCAAGCAGCCACGCACCTTCAAGCGGGTGGTCGCCATCTCCAAGAGGCTCTTGGGCAAGGGCAAGGCCACCGCAGGCGTGGCGGTCGGGCAAGGCGATGCGGGCAACGCCTACAACATGTACCCCTTCTTCGCCGGCCTGGGCGGGTACGCGCTGGGCCTGGACTCCAAGGGCAATGTGAATCCCAGTGATGTCGGCATCGCCAACCCCGCCTTCATCAGCAATGCAGCGCAGATCAAGGCATGGAACGCCCAGCGGGTGATCGCCTCGTCGATGACGACGGCGGCGGCCAAGGAGGCCTTTGCAGCAGGCAAGGCCCCCTTCTGGATCACCGGCCCCTGGGACCTCAGCTCGATCGTGGCGCTGCCCTTCGGCTACCGCATCACGCCCGTGCCGACCATGGTCAAGAGCAAGGCCACATCGCCGCTGCTTGGGATGAAGGGCTTCATGGTCACGGTGTTCGCCCAGGGCCATGGCGTGCGCAAGGTGGCCAACGGCTTCCTCACCCAGGGCATCGCCCGGGCCGGGGTGCAGGCGGCCTTCGCCACTGCGGCCCGGCGCATGCCCGCCAACCGCAAGGCGGCCTCCGGCGTCACCGACCTGCGGCTGCGGGCCTTCGGCACGGCCGGTGCCTCAGGCGTGGCCATCCCCAATGTCCCGCAGATGCAGGAGGTCTGGGGACCGCTCGGCACCGCCTGGCAGGTGGCGACGAAGGGCTCGGGGGCAACGGCACCCGTTCGGGCCTTCACAGAGGCCCAGGCCAAGGTGGTCGCAGCCATCGCCGGACGCTCGTAATCCCTGCTCGGGCAAGGTCATGGGCGCGGAATCGGCATTTGCACTCTCCTAGGCAGAGTGCTAAAAAAGGCTTAGCACTCGACACCTGAGAGTGACAACCTAACGGAGTGACAACCTCCGCTCGGACGTTCCTGGAGGAACAGGTCAATGGCAAAGATCATCGCATTTGATGAAGAGGCGCGTCGTTCGCTTGAGCGCGGCATGAACGTGCTCGCAGACGCAGTCAAGGTCACGCTCGGCCCCAAGGGTCGCAACGTCGTTCTGGAGAAGAAGTGGGGCGCCCCCACGATCACCAACGACGGTGTCTCGATCGCCAAGGAGATCGATCTGGAGGATCCCTACGAGAAGATCGGTGCCGAGCTGGTCAAGGAGGTCGCCAAGAAGACCGATGACGTCGCTGGCGATGGCACCACCACGGCGACCGTGCTCGCCCAGGCGCTCGTGCGCGAGGGACTGCGCAATGTCGCGGCCGGCTCCAACCCGATGGGACTCAAGCGCGGCATCGACAAGACCGTCGCAGTGATCACCGACGAGCTGCTCGCCATGGCCAAGGACGTGGAGACCAAGGAGCAGATCGCCTCGACGGCTGCCATCTCCGCCGGTGGCGATGCCGAGGTCGGCAATCTCATCGCCGAGGCGATGGACAAGGTCGGCAAGGAAGGCGTCATCACCGTCGAGGAGAGCAACACCTTCGGCCTGGAGCTTGAGCTCACCGAGGGCATGCGCTTCGACAAGGGCTACATCTCCGCGTACTTCATGACCGATCCGGAGCGCATGGAGGCCGTCCTCGAGGATCCCTACATCCTCATCATGAACTCGAAGATCTCGTCCGTGAAGGACGTCCTTCCGCTGCTCGAGAAGGTCATGCAGTCCGGCAAGCCGCTGGTGATCATTGCCGAGGACGTCGAGGGCGAGGCGCTGTCGACTCTGGTCGTGAACAAGATCAAGGGCACCTTCCGCTCGATCGCCATCAAGGCCCCCGGCTTCGGCGATCGTCGCAAGGCGATGCTGCAGGACATCGCGATCCTCACCGGCGGCCAGGTCATCTCCGAGGAGGTCGGCTTGAAGCTGGAGAACGCCACGCTCGACCTGCTCGGCCGTGCCCGCAAGGTGCAGGTGAGCAAGGACGAGACCACCATCGTCGAGGGCGCGGGCGACGTCGACCAGATCAACGGTCGCGTCAACCAGATCCGTGCCGAGATCGAGAGCTCGGACTCCGACTACGACCGCGAGAAGCTGCAGGAGCGCCTGGCCAAGCTGGCCGGCGGCGTCGCCGTCATCAAGGTCGGTGCAGCCACCGAGGTCGAGCTCAAGGAGCGCAAGCACCGCATCGAGGATGCAGTGCGCAATGCGAAGGCGGCAGTCGAGGAGGGCATCGTCCCCGGCGGCGGCGTCGCGCTCATCCAGGCGCTGGCCTCGGCCTCCGGCAAGATCGAGGCGCTCGGCCTCACCGGTGAGCAGCTGGTCGGCTCGAACATCGTTCGCGTGGCCATCAGCGCGCCGCTGAAGCAGATCGCCGAGAACGCCGGGCTTGAGGGTGGAGTCGTGGCCGAGAAGGTGCGCGAGCTCACCCCGGGTCACGGCCTGGACGCCTCGACCGGCGAGTACGTCGACATGATCGCCCTGGGCATCATCGACCCGGCCAAGGTCACCCGCTCTGCCCTGCAGAACGCGGCCTCGATCGCGGGACTGTTCCTCACCACTGAGGTCGTCGTGGCTGACAAGCCCGAGAAGGCAGCACCGGCGATGCCGGGCGGCGACATGGGCGGCATGGACTTCTGAGTCCAGCCCACAGGCACCTGGCAACGGGGCGGCATCCCATCGGGATGCCGCCCCGTTGCGTATGGTCGCGACATGAGCCTTCCCGCCGGCGCCTGGACCCTGGATGCGACGCATCCCGTGCTGCGCCTCCAGACTCAGGTCAAGGGAAGGCCGTTCACGCTCACCGCGCCGATCCACTCGGCAGATCTCCTGGTGGGCGAGGAGCTGAGCCTGACCATGGGCATTGCGATCGACAAGGTCTCCACCGGCAGCTTCCTGCTGGATGCCGGACTGCGCGGCTTCCTTGTGGGCCATGGGGCGCACGAGCTGCTCTTCTCGGGCACGGGAGCAACCGGCGCTGAGGGCATGCACGTGAGCGGCCTCGCCGAGGCCGGCCAGGTGGCCGTCGAGATGGCCCTGGAGCTCCAGGAGTTCGGCAGCGCACTGGGCTCGCTCACCGTCGAGGTTCGTGGCAACGCGGTGTTCCAGGACGTCAATGTCCCCGTGCCGGGCATCGGGAGCCTGAGCGAGCTGGTGCTCGAGGTGCAGGTCGAGCTGGGTCTGATCGCAGGTCGTTAGATCACCCGCGCCAAGCCTGGTGCCGCCTTGGCCAGTACCCTTCACCCATGCCTACGGGAACTGTGAAGTGGTACGACACTGAGAAGGGCTTCGGATTCATCGCGTCTGATGAGGGCGAGGATGTCTTCGTCCACGTGTCGACCCTGCCCGAAGGCGTCACCACCTTGAAGCAGGGCACCAAGGTCGAGTTCGGGATCGTCGACGGTCGCCGTGGCAAGCAGGCGCTGTCGGTGTCGATCGTGGGACCGGTGCAGTCGGTCGTGAAGGGCAGCCGCAAGCCGGCTGGGGATCTCGCCGGCATCGTCGAGGACCTCATCAAGCTGCTCGACGGCGTGGCGACACAGCTCCAGCGCGGCAAGTACCCGGCCGATGCGATGGCGCAGAAGACCGCGGCCGTGCTGCGCGCCGTGGCCAACGACCTCGACATCTAGCCCGCCCGCAGCTCCTGCACCAGCTCGAAGGCAGTCCACAGCGCGAGCGCGAGCAGCACGACTCCTGATGCGATGCGGACCCTCGACAGCGGGATTCGCTGCTGCAGCCACCGGCCGAGCACGACGGCCAGCCCGCCCACGCAGATGAGTGCAAGCCACGAGCCGATGAACACGGCCAGGGGCTGTCCGGTCTTGGCCGCCTGAGCTGCGGTGAAGATCTGGGTGAGGTCGCCCCACTCGGCCGCGAACAGGACGAGGAAGCTGGTGATGAAGGCGCGGCGTGCGGAGTCCGCCGGAGCGTCGGCGAGCTGCGCCAGCACCTCCGATTCCTCATCGGCCTCGGCGGCCTGCTCGTCCGCTCGTGACTGGATCCCGCCCCGGATCAGGATGACCGCCCCGATCGCGAACAGGATCGCGGTCACGGCGAGCACCGGCTCCTGTGGCAGCAGCGCGATGAAGCCGCCCGCGGTCACGGCGATGAGGCATTGGATGAAGAAGGCGGCGCTCACGCCGAGCCATACCCACAGGTGCCGGAAGCGGGTGGCAAGCACGAGCGCTGCGATGAAGGTCTTGTCGGGGAGCTCGGCGAGAAAGATGACCGGGAATGTCGTGAGGATGACGCCGAAGTCGACATTCCACATGGGCCAGCAGCCTAGATGCACCCTGCGCTTTGCATGTGGGCGGTCGTGCGCGAGAATCGAGCAGTGCCTGCCTCCAGCGTTGCCACTGCCATCAAGCCTGACCCTGTGCTCATGGGCGCCAGCGAGCTCGCGCGGCAGGCGGTCGTCGACGAGGTCGGCGCGCAGTTCGTGGGCGAGTACATCGGTGCCAGCATGGAAGGCGAGCGCATCGCGAGCCATCTGTTCACCTGCGCGAACCCCGCATATGTCGGATGGAACTGGGCCGTGGTGCTCGTGCGCGCTGCTCGGGCCAAGTCGGCCAGTGTCAATGACGTCGTGCTGCTGCCCGGTGAGCACGCACTGGTCGCCCCGCCCTGGGTCCCATGGAGCGAGCGCGTGCAGGCCGGTGACCTCGGCGTCGGCGACATCCTGCCCACTCCCGCCGACGACCCCAGGCTCGTGCCAGGCCTCACCGGGGAGGACGAGCTCGAGGGTCTGGCCTCACTGGCGCCGTTGACTCCGGGGCAGTGGGAGATCGGCCTTGGGCGCGCCCGAGTGCTGTCGTCGATCGGCCGCGACGAGGCAGCTCAGCGATGGATCGAGGGCGACACCGGGCCGCAGTCGCCAATGGCGCGCAGTGCGGCGCTGGAGTGCGCGACATGCGGCTTCCTGCTCACCGTTGGCGGAGTCGTGGGACAGGCCTTCGGCATCTGCGCCAACGAGATGGGGGCAGCCGATGGCAAGGTGGTCAGCGTGAGCTTCGGCTGCGGTGCCCACTCGGAGATCCTGGTGGAGCCGCCCGTCGAGCATGCCGAGGTCGCGCCGATTGACGAGACAGGCGAACTCGGGCACTCATAGCCCCTCCGGGTACCTGGCCTTCGCACGCAGATAGAGCAGCCCGAACAGTCCGCTGACGACCCCGATCGCGCAGGTGAGCAGCCACCAGCTCGCACCGGCATCGCGCACGACGAGCACCGGCACGCCGATCAGTCCAGCCAGGATCCATGCAAGGGTCCCCAGTCGCACGGCGGCCTGAGCTGAGCGGACGGCACTGAGCTCAGGGCGATACGCGCTTGATCGACTCTCCACTGTGCCTCCCGTGATGGCATGGACCCCACTGCTGGACACGCTACTGGTCGGCAGAAGGCGAGACATAGGGTCGGGGCATGAGTCCACGAGCGCGTCGCATCATCACCCTCGTGGTGCTCGGATCGCTGATCCTCACCGTGGTGCTCGCGGCGCTCATCGGCAGATGAGACGCCTGCTGGGCTGTCTGCTCGCCCTGGCAGTCACGGCGCTGTGCCTGGCCCTGGCGCCGGCATCCGCCCTGACCTCCTGGAAGGTCCAGTGCACCTTCTCGGACAAGCGATTCACCGAGCTGAGCGGGATGGCGCGGTCATTGAGGTTCGCGGGCGTGCTCTATGTGCACAACGACTCCGATGCGGGGCCGTACCTGTTCGCCGTGGACGAGCGCACATGCCAGACCCTGGCCACGTTCACCGTCAAGGGCAGTCGGGCTCGCGACTATGAGGCCATCGCCACCGGCCGCGACGCCAAGGGTCGCGAGGTGATCTGGCTGGGCGACATCGGGGACAACCTCGACTCGTGGCCCTATGTCGAGATCTCGCGCATGCGCGAGCCGGCGCAGCTGAAGTCGCAGACGCTCACGCCGCGGATCATGCGCGTCACTTATCCGGATCGCCCCCACAATGCCGAGGCCCTGCTCGCTGATCCGAGCGGGCCGCGGCTGTGGATCGTCACCAAGCAGCTGGCCCACGGAAGCCTGTATGCCCTCCCGGCTCCTCCGCGAGCGGTGAACCGGGTGGTGAAGCTCACCACTGAGGGCGGGCTCGTCACTGACGGCGCCGTGTCGCCCATGGGCGATCGCTATGTGCTGCGCAACTACTTCGATGCGACGGTGTACTCAGGCCTGCCGCCGGGCAAGCCACAGGTGACCTTCGACCTCCCGGGCCAGTTCCAGGGAGAGGCGGTGACCTGGACGGCCGATGGCAGGGCGCTGCTCATCGCAAGCGAGCGCGACAATCGGCTGCTGCGCGTGGAGATCCCGCAGCCCGGCTGATGCGCAGCCAGCTCAGGTGAGCTGCGATATCACGTAGTCGATGCTCGCGGTCAGTGCACGCACGTCATCGGGCTCCACTGACGGGAACACGGCAACGCGGAGCTGATTGCGGCCCAGCTTGCGGTACGGCTCGGTGTCGACGATGCCATTGGCGCGCAGCGCCTTGGTGATGAGCGTGGCATCGATGGAATCGTCGATGTCGATCGTCGCGACGACACCGGAGCGCTTGGCTGGATCGGTGACGAAGGGCGTGGCCAGGGGGTTGGCCGCTGCCCAGTCGTAGAGCACGCCCGATGACTCCGCTGTGCGCGCCGCGCACCAGCTGAGGCCGCCGTTGCCGTTGAACCAGTCGACCTGCTCGGCCATCATGAGGATGGTCGCCAGCGCCGGCGTGTTGTAGGTCTGGTCCTGCACGGAGTTGTCGATGGCGGTCTGCAGGTCCAAGAAGGGGGCGATCCAGCGATCAGTCGCCTTGATCTCGGCGACCCGCGCGATGGCGGCAGGCGACATCAGGGCGAACCAGAGCCCGCCATCGGAGCCGAAGCTCTTCTGCGGTGCGAAGTAGTAGGCGTCGAACTGCAGCGGATCGACCATGAGCCCACCGGCGGCCGAGGTGGCGTCAATGATGACGAGTGCGTCGGCGTCGGCGCCGGCGACCCGCGCAGGGGTGACGGCCACGCCCGTGGACGTCTCGTTGTGAGGGGAGCAGTAGGCGTCGATGCCGGCCTCGGCGACGAAGCTCGGCGCATCGCCCGGCTCGGAGGTGCGGATGGTCGGCTCGCCGAGGAAGGGTGCCTCCTTGACCCCGCTGGCGAACTTCGCGCCGAACTCCCCGAAGGACAGGAACTGGGCACGGTCGCGGATGAGGCCGAAGGCGGCGGCATCCCAGAACGCTGTTGAGCCGCCATTGCCGAGGACGACCTCATAGCCCTCGGGAAGGCCGAAGAGCTCCCTCAGCCCTGCCCGAAGCCGGCCGACCTGGGACTTGACGGTCGACTGCCGATGGCTGGTGCCCAGGTAGGTCTGCCAGACCGAGGCGAGGGCATCGACCTGTCCTTGGCGCACCTTCGAAGGACCGGCGCCGAACCGGCCGTCAGCGGGAAGGAGGCCAGCAGGGATCTGAATGGTGTCGGGCACAGAAACGCTCCATTGACTTGTCGCCGGGAACCCAGGCGGATAGGCAGAAGGCATTGCCTGGGGAGCCCTCGGGGGCACAGGCCAAGTCTTTCAGACTCTCCCGTCCTGGCCGAATCGGCTGCGGGCTCAGTGGCCGAGGTAGGTGCGGGCGAGCAGGGCGACGAGTGCGTCCACGCTCATCCCGCGTGCGGCGGCCTCGGCGCGAAGGGCCTTGCGGATGGACTTGGGGATCTCCACGCTCAACGACACGAGCTTGTCCTCCTTGGGCCCGAGCAGGGCATCGGAGGTGGTGCCGGCGTTCAGCGGAGCGCGCCCCTGGCGCTCGCGGGGCAGCGTGGGGTGCCAGACGGCGTCACTCGCGCGCGACAGCGCGGCGCGTGGTGTGGGATCGAAGGCGGGCTGGTCGTCGCTCATCGGCTTCTCTCCATTGCAAGTGAGGCGGGCATGATGTCGCGGTAGAGGGCATCGAAGATCCGGGCGAGCTCGGCTCCAGCGGGCGACTCCCAGGCATGGATCGGCATCCCCGCGGCCTCGGCCTGCTGGATCGCGTTGCGCTCAGGGACGATCCGCTCGCTCACCAGCGAGCCGTAGGAGGCGCGCAGCTCCTCGATGCGCTGGCGCTGCTCGGCCACTGATGGCCGGGCCTTGTTCACCACGATCGCTGCCGGGCGCATGAGCGGGTTCGTCGAGCTGCGGATGACCTCGACCGCCTCGATGGCCTGCTCGGCACCGCGCAGGGCGAAGAAGCCCGGCTCGGTCACGATCAGGGCGGCATCGCTGGCGCTGAGGGCATTGCGCGTGAGCTCGCCCAGCGAGGGCGGGCAGTCGATGAGCACGACGTCATAGGCACGGGGCAGGCTCGCCAGGCTCGCACGCAGGCGCAGTGACGAGTGACGTCCCTCCACCGTGTTGCGATGCTCGAGGGCCCGCTCGGCTGCGAGCACGTGCACATGCTCGCCCCAAGGGGAGGACTGCACCGCCTCGGATGCGATGCCCGGTCGGGCGTCGGCGAGCACGTCGTTGATCGTGAAGTCCGCGGCATCCACGCGCAGGCCCATCGTCGCGTTGGCCTGGGGATCCAGGTCGATGACCAGCACCCGGTGCCCGCGACTCCAGGCGGCGCTGGCCAGGCCGAGGGTCACAGATGTCTTGCCGACGCCGCCCTTCATCGAGACGATGGCAAAGGTCGGCATGGGGCCTCATCGTACGGGGAGGCCGTCCCATCCGCGGGGGAGTGTGAGCTGGGAGCACCGCCGTGCGGAGACGGTGCGCCCATGACTCTGGCGGTGTTCATCGAGCCTCGTGGGCTGACGTAGGCTGGTGTCTGCCTCAAATCAAATGCCATGCGAGCAGGAAGGGGCCGACGTGACTGCATTGATCGACACGACTGAGATGTACCTGCGCACCATCTTCGAGCTCGAAGAGGAGGGCATCGCGCCGATGCGCGCGCGCATCACCGAGCGTCTGCACCAAAGCGGCCCGACGGTCTCGCAGACCGTCGCCCGCATGGAGCGCGACGGCCTGGTCGTGGTTACGAGCGATCGTCAGCTGGAGTTCACCGAGGAGGGCCGCGAGGCGGCGGTGCGAGTCATGCGCAAGCACCGGCTCGCCGAGTGCCTGCTGGTCTCAGTCCTGGGAATGCCCTGGGAGGACGTCCACATCGAGGCCTGCCGCTGGGAGCATGTGATGAGCGAGACCGTCGAGCTTCGCCTGCTCGAGATCCTCGGCAACCCCACGGAGTCCCCTTACGGCAACCCCATCCCGGGTCTGGACTTCCTCACGCACCAGCCGAGCGTGGGGCAGGAGGACATCGAGGGGCTGCTCCCGCTGACCGATGTGGCCACCGAAGAGGTCCAGCGCGTCAAGGTGCGGCGGCTGGCGGAGTCGGTGCAGGAGGACAGCCTGGCGATGTCGCAGTTGCGCCGCGTCGGCGCCATCCCAGGCTCGACGGTGGTCGTGAACCGGACGCTGGGGGGCATTCACATCGGCATCAGCGGGGAGTACGCCGAGCTGAGCGACGAGGTCGCCCAGCACGTGCTGGTCCAGCTGCAGGCCTGATCAGGCCACGTCCAGCTGCATTCGCAGCGGCATCTGCGAGCGGTAGCCCTCGGCGAGCTTGACGCCCAGGGTCTGATGCAGCTGGATGGTGTTGAGATCGAAGCCCAGGCGTGACGCGGCCATGTAGAGCCGCCACACACGTGCGGTGCCCAGCCCGGCCTCCTGGACTGCCTCGTCCCAGTGCGACTCCAGATTCTCGCACCAATGCTTGAGGGTGAGGGCATAGTGCTCGCGCAGGTTCTCCGCGTGGCGGATCTCGAAGCCGGCGGTGTTCATCGTGCTCATGATGTGACCGGGACCGGACAGCTCCCCATCGGGGAACACGTAGCGGTTGATGAACGAGGTGCGGTAGTGCGAGGGCTCCCGGTCATTGGGCCGGGTGATCGTGTGGTTGAGCATCCGCCCGCCCTCGCGAAGCTTCGCGAACAGGAAGGCGAAGTACGCGGGGTAGTTCTGACGGCCGATGTGCTCGGTGAGGCCGATGGAGGAGATGGCGTCGAACTGTGACTCGCGCACGTCGCGGTAGTCGCTGAAGCGAACCTGAGCCACATCGCTCAAGCCGGCGTCCACGATCGCCCGCTGGCCCCACTCGGCCTGCTGCTGAGAGAGGGTCACGCCGATGGCCTTGACGCCGTAGTGCTTGACGGCGTGCAGGACCATCCCGCCCCAGCCGCAGCCGACATCCAGCAGGCGCATCCCGGGCTGGAGTCCGAGTTTGCGGCACACGAGGTCGAACTTGGTCTCCTGTGCGGTCTCCAGCGAGGCCTGCTCGTCGGGGAATACCGCGCATGTATAGGCCATCGAGGGGCCGAGCACCCAGCTGTAGAACCTGTTGGACACGTCGTAGTGATGATGGATGGCGTCGGCATCGCGAGCCTTGGAATGACGTCGCCCGGAGAGCTTGTGCTCCTGCGGCGGCGGTGTGGGGCGCGAGAGCACATAGGGGAGCAGCTCCTTGGCCAGTCGGGCCTTCTCCTTGACGCCCAGGTGCGAGGTGTCCAGGGGATAGAGCTTGGCAAGGGCT
>Ga0172380_10008280_pt1 | contig 11424 bp, 12 predicted proteins | sample Leawe162metaG_FD_119747 | JGI IMG/M metagenome (GOLD analysis project Ga0172380, IMG submission 119747) | Leachate microbial communities from a municipal landfill in Southern Ontario, Canada - Leachate well 162 metaG | ecosystem: Engineered > Solid waste > Landfill > Unclassified | place... | reverse complement strand
TACATGTGGAATTCTACAAATCTATTAATGAGCTAATTTTAGAAAAATCATACCTGGCGCGAGGTTTAAATCCTGATGGAACATTGGTCATTAACTCTGATGATGAAGATGTTGTGAAGTTCAAAGAATTCACAAGTGCAAAGGCGCTCACGTTCGGCATCAATGACAAGTCAGGTGTTAAGGCGAGCTTCATTAAACCCTTATACGAGGAGGGCAAGGTTAAAGGTATTTCATTTAAAGTTGATGTGGACGGTTCGAGTATCCCCGTCTCTCTCAAAGGTGTATATGGTAACCAATTTGTATATCCAGTACTCGCGGCTTTTGGTGTTGTGAGCACTCTCGAACTTAACCCTCTCAAAGCTGTCGATGCATTCAGTGAGTATGAATATCCACGAGGAAGAATGAATATAATCGAGGGTGTGAATGGCTCAACTATCTTGGATGATACATACAACGCGTCTCCTGTGGCGATGGAAGAAGGCTTTAGAGCGACAGATGGACTCGAATGTAGTGGACGTAAGATTGCGATAGTGGGTGATATGTTAGAGCTCGGTAAGTTCTCACAGGACGAACATTATCGGCTAGGTGAAATGGCAAGTTATATATTTGATATCGTAGCTTTGGTAGGTATCAGAGCAGGCGAGATGAAGGCCGCACTACTGTCAAAAGGATTTAAAGAAGAAAATATTTATATATTTAATGATTCTGTAGAAGCGGGTGAAGCGATGAAAGAAAAAATCAGTGAGTTTGATCTAGTGTATGTCAAAGGCTCTCAGGGAATGCGGATGGAGAGAGTGGTGGAGAGAATAATGGCAGACCCGAAGCAAAAGGATAAGTTGTTAGTGAGAATGGAGAAGGAGTGGGTCACAAGGTAAATTTCTAAGTTCTAATATCTAATTTCTAATGAAATTTTAAAAATTAAAAAATGATCTGCATCCAAAGGGTGTGGATCATTTTGAGTTTACTCCCCGCTTAAGATAAGAGGGTGAGATTTGGGGTGGGACCCAAATCGCAAGACCGGAGGCGGATGCGCCGAGGTGTGGTCAGAGGATTTTTCAGCAGAAAAATACCTGTGACTGATTGTAATCAATCAGGGGTGTTATGATTTACTTAAGATTCTTACTCAATTAGAGCGATATGGTTTATTTTTAAAATAAAAAAGCACTCTGCTGGGACAGGGTGCGATGTGGATTGATGAGAAGTTGTCGGTGGTTTACTCCCCAAAAACCTTTCTGAGCCCGCTTGCCAGATCCGGGTTTTTGAGCCCGAAAACTTTCATCAGGACAAGCTCGAGGGCTGTGCTGTCTGCGACAGGGACGTTTTCATGGGTGTCGTAGAACCCGTGCTCTGCTTGGCTGATTTCGGACATTTCGTTGGCTTTGAGGAATTCGGTGATTTTTTTACGCGCTTCCGGACTGAGTAGTTGAGTCATGTGTTGTGTGGATGGTTAATTTCCGCTATATAGTTCAACAAACGTTGCTATGGTTACGGAATAAAAGTAAAAAATGTTTTCTATCTTTATTCCGTAACCATTTTCTTCATCAATTTTTAAAGATCTTTTCATCGATTCTGCCATAAATAGGGGAGGCAGTCAATTCGAGGCTGTTTGACAAAATAGCATAAGGCGTGGTATAATTACATTCTACTGTCAATCCTGAAATTCCACTAATCCACCCGCATGAAATTCAAGTTCGTTCAAATTATTTTCTTCGCAATCTCTGTTTCAGCTTCGGCTGCGACGACACTTACTCCTGGACTGGTCTCGGTCAGCACATCGGTCAACACCGACGGTTCGACTGATATCGGCACATTCACGGTTCGGTTTACACTCACTGCCAGTGGTGGTGACGTGTACATCCCTCAGTTTGGTGCACTGCAGTCCTATACGGACTTCCAGGGTACTCCGGCGACAGGGGAAATTGCTGGTCTGCTGACTGGCATTACCTACACCTCCGAGGGCGACTACTTCGTAGTTTTGGATGGTGAAAGTAGTCAGTTCCAGTTCACCGAAGTTGTTGTACCGAGCACGGCAGGGCTCTACAGCATGAGTCTCCAGGACCTGCTTTGGTTCCCAGAGGCGCCAACAGCGACCGAAAGTCATCTGACTTTCGACTCTGGCTACCGAACAAGCTACGTGGCTCTGTTTGCACCGGCAGGTGCACCAGAGCCATCACGAGCAATGCTCGTGATGCTCGGGCTTGCGGGCCTGGTACTGAAGCGAAGAAGATGATTTATAAGTCCTCGCATCGCGAGGCAACCACACCGCGTTCTCACCAGAGGACGCGGTTTTAATTTAAATATTTTTTCTGCGCAGATTTAGTTTGTATACCTCATCAACAGCGATTATTGGTATTGCTATCAGTATTGCTACGAATATAAATTTATGGTCAATCCATGTTGTTTTAAGTAACGTTTGACCCAGGTCACTATAGATACCTGCAAACAATAGCCCAGCTTCAAGCACAAGTGCTCCTGTAATAAATTTGTTATCAAAGATATTGTAGGTAAATATTGAACTAGTGGCTTTACGAACGTTAATAGCGTTCATCCATTGAAAGACAGACATTACAACAAGCGTAGAAGTTCTTGCAACAACTAATGAGGTTGTTTTGATGATTGATACGAAGAAGTATAAAGAAACCATCGCCATTGTTGCGGACATTAGAAATATTCTAGTCCAATCGGTGGTGTTTAAGATGCTACCCTGGTATCTTTTAAAGTTATGGTTGCGGAACAATGGTTCGGATTTTTCGTTTGCGATTGATACATCCAGGAACCCGTCTGTGATTAAGTTTAGCCACAATATTTGGGCAGGGAGAAGTGGTAGGGGTAATCCGGCGACAATAGACCCGCCAATTATGACAATTCCTCCAAGCGATGTAGTGAGCAGGTATATTAAAGTCTTTTTAATGTTCTCAATAATTGTTCTCGCTTCAAATATTCCATCGCGGATATTTGTAAAATTGTCATCAACTAATATAAAGTCTGCAGCTTCTTTGGCAACTTCTGTTCCCGTTTTGCCCATTGAGATGCCGATGTCTGCGAGTGCGATTGAGGGACCGTCGTTCACACCGTCGCCTGTCATTGCGACTACCTCGCCATTATCTTGGAGGACTTTTACTATTCGTAGTTTGTCTGCAGGATTCGCACGAGCAATAACTTTGATATGCTTTATTATTCCTGCAAGTTCGTCATCTGTGTATTTTGCGAGGTCACCACCTTCGAGACAGATTTCCTCACTCTGTCCTGTGAGTATATTTACTTCTTTTGCGACATGTTTGGCGGTGTTTAGGTTGTCTCCTGTTATCATCATTATGGTCACACCTGCATTCTTACAGTCGTGAATAGCTGTTTTAACATCATGTCTGATTTTGTCTTCAAAGATGACGAGTCCTGCGGGAGTGGTGCCAGATGTATCAAAATCAGTGTTAGGTTCTACTTTTTTGTAGCTTACACAGAGCACTCTAAATCCGTCCTGCGCGTATTTGTTGAGCATTTCGGTATTTTGTAAGAATAGTTCTGGAGCACCTTTATATACTTGAATATGTTGACCATCGACGATGTACTCTTTGGCATTGTATTTGTTTTCACTCACGAATGGAAGTTCTTTTGTCTCGGTCCAAGATTGTTCCATTTTTAAATACTCACTCATTTTGATATCCAAGAGGTCACCGATCTTGCTTTTTGATACTTCTTTAATATCGAGACTATGCACGAGAAAATCATCTAAAATATTTTTTTCGATACCATCGAGGGGAATAACATTTTTAACACTGATGTCACCTTCCGTTAATGTCCCTGTTTTGTCTGTGCAAATGTACGAGACGGTCGCGAGCGTGGCTCCTGACGGGAGGTTCTTCAAGAGGCCTTTGACCTTTGATATTCTCCATGCTCCAACGGCGAACACGATTGTGAGAACAATAGGGAGACCTTCTGGTATTGCAGAGACCGTGAGGGAGACAGATGTTTTGAATAGTTCAATTATGTCCATTTTGCGGATGATGCCAATGATGAAGATAATAAATACGGATGTGAGAATAAAATACAATATAACCGAAATCAGTTTTTTCATTTTCTTTTCGATCACTGTCTCGTTGCCGACGTTCTCAAGAATGCTTTTGCTTAATTCGCCGATCATTGTGAGTACACCTATTTTTTCAACCTTAAGTATTCCTGTGCCTGATATAACAACGGTCGAACGGAACACTTCGTTCAGTGATTCGCTTTTCGTTACAGGCATTGATTCACCATTTATCTTGCTCTCATTGATTCGTAGATTGTTTGATTCGAGAAGTCTGCCGTCTGCGGGTACGATGTCGCCAGGGGATAAGAATATGTGATCACCTATGGTGACTTGGTCTATAGAGAGTTCGACGAGCAGTCCTTCACGAATTGCTCTGACTTTTGCTCTCGAGAGTGTCTTTAGAGAGTTTAGAACATTGTTGGCCTTTTTAGTTTGAAATGTTCCAATAACGGCATTAATGAATATCACAATTACAATAACTAATGAATCAGAATATTCGTGTAAAGCAAGTGTTATAAGAGAGACGATGATAAGAATATATATGAGGGGGCTTTGGAATTGCTTGAGGAATGCTATGAATAGAGTGTCCTCCTTTTTACCGGGAATAATATTGAGGCCGAATTCTTTTTGGTTTTTAATGACTTCGTTAGAAGTAAGTCCAGTGTAATGATATTGCATTAAATTATTATAGCAGAGAAGGTGGGAGGGTGGGATATAAACCACTTATCGTGCAATAGTAATTTTGATTGACGAAACGCATTTTCACTGTATAGTAATTGGGTCGTTTCCAGCCCAGGTCAATTGATCATGGGCGGAAGCCTGTGCTCTTTGAAATGGATGGAATAAATCAAGTTAGTAAACTCGTTAGAATCCACACCATGAATCAGATCACGAAACAGTTTGTCCTTGGCGCCCACTGGCTGAGCGTTGCATTCGCACTGAGAAACTACACCGCGCTCCAGCTCGCGATGGAAATCACGGTCAAAAACGGAGGTAAAATCTTCGAAATCCCATTCATCCTCTGTGAGATTGGGTGGGAAAAGGTGGCAATGGCGGCCAATGCAGCGGGTATCAAGGAGATCTCTTTCTGCCACCTCTGGCCATATGGTCCAGATGGTAAACCTGTCTGCGGCGATCCGCTTGGCACGTCGGAGGATGTCAAAATGGCACTCGCCACAATTGATCGCATTATCGAAGCGGCCGAAATTATTCGCGCAGGCGGCATCGAAGTTCGTTTCATCAGTGGTCCTACATGGGGCGGTTTGGGCAAGGAGTACTCTGGGGATAAAAATGCTCGCGATGTTCGCGTGGTTGAATTCCTTCGCCAAGCCGGTGACAAGTGCAAAAAAGCAGGTCTTATTCTCGCTGTCGAGTTTCTTCGCCCGGTCGAGGACAAAGTCATCGGTGGAACAGTAGCAATGGTCCGCATTTTGCAGCTGGTCAATCATCCTGCTGTTATGATGCACTTCGATGTGTTTCATTCAATTGAGTGCGGTGAAGATCTTGCAAGGTCGATCCTTTACGCGTTGAAATTCATCGCCTATCTGCATCTGCATGGTGACGGCCGTCTCGCTCCTGGTCAAGAAGGCGACAAACGGAATTGGCCCAGCATCATCGATGCTGCTAAGCAGATCGATTCTGGGGTTGAAAACATTCCAGTCGTTTCTGAACCATTCGGTCAGCAAACCTGCGAAGAAGAACCTGCACTTGGCATCGGTCTTCCCCCGATGCTTCCGTTCGGAGAGTATCTTCCACTCGCATTCGGGACATTGCGAGCCGCAGGACTTCCGCTCGCTGCCTGATTCCTCCATCCATTGCACTCAACGCAGCCGTATGTCTCCTTACTCGAGACCGCGGCTGTTTTTTAATATCTAAAATAAACCAGGTCGTCTCGCTATCCTCGATGCAGAGCATCGAGGTATTCTCGGCTTGCAATAAATTCGGTATAATAATATTTATATTTGTTGAATAATTAATCTATTAGAATATTTATGAAAAAGTTTTATATAACATTTGGCGTGATTATTGTGTTGGCTGTTGCATGGTTTCTTCTATCACCGATTTGGACAGTCAAATTAGTTAATGATGTGTCACCTGTGGTGGATACTGAATCAGTTGCAAAAATAATATCTGAAGGGGATTTTGTAGCGAGTGCACATGATGTAGTAGGAAAGGCAGTTGTTATTGATATGAACGGAAAAAAGATTTTAAGATTTGAGGATTTTGAGACAATTAACGGACCCGACCTCCAGATTTATCTTTCAAAAGATAATACAGCGTCTGACATTGTAAATCTCGGTGCGATACGAGGAACAAAGGGTAATGTCAATTATGAGATTCCAGACGGCGTTGATATATCAAAATATAATCATGTACTCGTGTGGTGTCGAGCGTTTAGTGTGTTGTTCAGCTACGCAGTAGTGAAATAGATTTAAATTTAATAGCTCAAGTATTACGAGTTTAGAAAAGAGTGTGCAGATAAAATGCTATAATAAGCAGGTTATCACTAATCTAAATTAAATATATGAAAGGATTCAAAGGAAATATCGAAAAAGACACAATCGAAAATACAAATTTTAGAAAAGTTCTCTACACAGGTAAAGAAAGCCAACTCGTATTAATGAGTCTAAAACCAGGGGAGGATATTGGGATGGAAGTCCACACAGACAATGATCAGTTTTTTAGATTTGAAAAGGGGACAGGTAAAGTAGTAATCGATGGTACAGAATACGAAGTAGGTGATGGTGTTGCTGTTGTTGTGCCAAAAGGTGCGGAGCATAATGTAATTAACACATCGGATTCAGAACCTTTAAAGCTCTATACAATATATTCTCCTGCACATCACAAGGATGGAATAGTCCGTAGAACTAAAGAGGAGGCTATAGCAAACGAGGAGGAGTTTGATGGGGTAACGACGGAGTAAGGATTCTAATAAGAACCATCGAGGCGACTCGGTGATTTTCTATTTTCTAAACTTTCTAAGAAATAATATTTCTCCAATTATTACAAATTTTGTTGCAAGGACTGAGAGTGGGAATATTAGGGTGACTAGAGAATAGTTACTCATAGAATAAGTGGATAGGCCGTGCTTTACAGCATCTACATACATAGACCCGAGAGATTCACTTTTTGGAGCATGCCATGTTTTACGCATTGTTGGGAAGAATGCGATAAGATCGATGAATGTTGCAAGTATTACAGACCATAAGACACTTTTGGTTAGAAGCCATGGAAGGATTGAAATGATTGCTAAAGCCAGACAAACTTTATCGAAATTTGTAATATCTTTTGTTCCATATCCACCTTTGAGCGAAAGTAGTAAGGTAAAAATTGTTACAATCGCTGCCACACCAGTAGCCCATGACCCGGGACCTCCTCCAGAAACCCATTGTCCGCAAAAAGCGATCGTTGTGACAATAGACCATATAAGCCAGGTGTAAGTATGTGGTTTTGTATTCCCGCGAAAAATATCGCGGATGTATAAGTATGAACTAAATAAGGCGAGTATGGCTGCGATTGTTCCTAAAATTATTTTGATGTCCATTTGAGTATTGTATCAGATTAAAGATTTATTGTGACGGTACTCAAAGTAAAGAGAAAATACATAATGAAGCAGAAGAAGGGAATAAATAGGTAAGTAATAAAAATTCCCCAGATTGCGATGCAATCTGGGGATTAAGATGAAATTAGGATTTTACTCCTGGACCGCGGGGCAAAAAATCATCCCAAATGCTAAGTCAAGGTTACAGTTAGTGTAGTTAACCTTGTCTGTGTCTTTGAGGGCCGACATTAGCACTTCCAGATCAGAAAGGGGGTGGGGATCCTCTTTGGTTCTGAAGTTACCATTGGAATCGAGAAGGATCCAGCCCTCTTTGTGTTTAGCGTAGAATTCTGCGATTTGGGCACGTGCCTCGGGTGTTAGAATGTTCATGGTGTACAATAAGAATTAATTTATACTATTTTTATTATATACTGTCAATAAATCTTTGATTTCGTGTAAAAAAATGTTATTGTATTTGAGTTAAATACGGTCCCATCGTCCCTGTCTGCCGACAGGCAGGTATCGGTTAGAATACAACGTTCTCAATGATTGAGAATTGGGAAAGTCGACAGTGATATAGAATCGAAAATAAAATACGGCCCCATCGTCTATCGGTTAGGACACAACGTTCTCAATGTTGGAAGCGGAGTTCGACTCTCCGTGGGGTCACAGACAGAGATTTATTAGTCTCAAATTCCTCAGATAGCATATATGGTAAGGATAGTTTAGGTGTTCCATTAACTATTTCTGAGTAAGTCGGTAATTCATCAAATACAAGTCCAAATAACCCCTTCAAAGCGGGTATATTCTTTTGTTTTACAAGCATTTCCACTGGGTGTTCCATTAAGTCTTTTACATATCTCACAAACGAGTGAATATCATTCTCTTGGACCTCTAAACCGTTCCTCTGCTCTCTCATCTTTTCTATTTGCGAGTGTATATCTTCAATCTTCTTTTCCAATTCAGTTCTGATTATTTCATTCCTTGTAGATGTATAAGCTTCTATAATTTGTTTCTTCTCGGTCTCAAGCTCTATGACCGATGTACCAACCTTAACAGAAAACTCACCAAGCTCTTTTTCTTTCTCTCGGTACTTATTCATAAGAGTGGCTTCAAAGGTCTTTATAAAACCCTCATCTTTATATTTCAGCTTTGATATAAATTCACTCAATTTCTTTTCAAACTCAACCTTGTTTATTCCCAAGTACTTATGGTCACGAGCACAATGATAAGTAGGTATTGATTTTGTCTTACCTTTTGGGGCACTACCAAGAAAAGGTTTCTTACACTCGGGGCACAGGATAACCGACTTATGGGGGAACAATGGATTATCTCGCATTCTTTTTAGTTGGTGTGGGTTGTAGTCTTTGTGAATCTGGATGCCACCATCTTTTTTCTCTTCTATGTATACCTTGCCCTTATTTGCCTTGTTGAATGTATCAATGCTTACAAGCCCTTTATACTGCGTTCTAAGGGGCATTTTGAGCCATTTCTCGGTGTTTATACCGCAGTATATAGCTCTTTGTCTAATCTTCTGTAATTGCTTTATTGTGAGCTTTATACCGCCTTTTGTGCCTATGATTTTTGTCTTTTCTCTTGACCAAGAATTTTGTTTTGGTGAGCAATAACCCATAGCATTTACATAATCCACCACCTCTTGGTCCGTATGATTTATACTCATCTCAAACATCTTAATAAAGAAAGGGGCTCTTGCTGGGTCTGGTTTCTGTATGACTTTCTTTTTACCTTCAACAAAAACTCTTTCGTTTATATAACCGTCATTTGCTTGTCTCACTTTGTAGCCATCTCTTACAAGGTTTATTTCAGCACCAATCATTCTCGTGAGTATGGTGTTTACTTCGTTTTTACCTTGTTGAGCCATTACAAGCTCACTAATCTCACTTGGGTGAGTTACGCTCCAATCATACTGTACATCAAGATGTTCAAGCGTGTTCTTTGATTGCTGTATTACACCATTTGAATCAATTAAGTTGACTCCATAACTTGCTAACCTCTGTTTTAGGCTTTCATATCCCAGAGTTCCATTTCTGGTAAAACGGTCAATGGCACGGAATATTATATATTTAACCTTATTTGGATGCTTTCTAATATATGAAAAAAGCTCTTCTATTTTAGGTCTTACATCCTTTCTGCCAGAAAATTGCTCCGCGAATGTTTCAAGAACATTAAGGTTATATCTTTCTGCAACCTTGTCGCAAATTATCTTTTGGTCTTCAATACTTTCACCTTGTTGAGCTTGTTTAGACGAGCTCACTCTTAGGTATATCAAAGCATTTTGTTGAGATAGTTTTTCCATACAAATATATTATACCTCAGTTTTATTTTTAATCTCATCGTGCCACATAGAAAACAATATCTCAGCCATCTGGTCCTGTTGGTCACGTAGCTCAATAATCTGCTCATCAGTAAGCTCTGTTGTACCGTTCTTTATTAGTATTTGTTTGAAAGTGTTTAGCTCAATCATCCCAGTTAGTAGGATGTCTTCAATAAAAAGAAGACTACCTTGCGATAGTCTTCTTTAGAGCTCTTTTGAATTTTTAGGAATTCCCAAGAAGCCTATCGGCTTCCACTGGTTTGATTTCAGAATAATTTCATAATAAACATTCGACTGTTTACCTACATATAATACCAATAATAAAAAACAAGGTCAAGTAAATTGACCGAAATTATTAGAGATTTTAGAAATTATATCTCTGAAGAGTATTTAAGTTTTTTGATGTAATTTGACATAAAATCCCAATCAATCTCTTTTTGTTCATTGACTGGTAACTTTATAAAATCCTTTGAAATTTTATTATAAAAAGCTTTTCTACCAAAAGAGTACCTGTATTTATTTTGGGTAATCACCGTTGAGATAAACAATCCATTATATAAATTTAGTCTGGGATGTTTGAGTACACTAATTTCATCACTTGCCGTAAATTCACCCTCAACATAGAAACACCTACCGAAGGTTGTATATATCAAAGCATCACTCTCTGTAAATAATGGATTATTTATTTTATCAGTTAGCCCATTATTATAATCACTTGCAGAATAATATGGCATTTCTCCTGAAACTCTGTCTATTTCAACAAGTCTTTTGCCTCTTATTATTTCAAATATATCCCCAATTTTGAATTCTATCCAACCTTGCTTATTTAAATTAGGAAGAGATTCATAATTAAAAGAACTAAGTGGCTTATCGTATTTAATACTTTTTGACTTATCTTTGATATATTCTTCCATAAAATACCAATCAACAGAAACATCATTGGCAGGCAATAATATTTTTTCTTTATTGAGTCTTGTGTTATTTATTTCTCTTGCAAAATTATATTTATCTTTCATTGATTCAATGATAGGTTTGAGAAAAATGGCAATGTAGCTGTTGAGATTTACATCTTTATTCTTAATTTCTATCACGGTGCAGTGGTCTGAGGCAACAAACTTATATGGATGATAAAAACAATAACCTACACTACCACTATTGTTTAGTGTCATAGCGTTTTGGTAAACCGTCATGAAATCAGGTGGGGTTATATAATTATCAATACCATTATTTTTTTTTGTAGATGAAATATATGCTATTTCACCAGAAATTTGGTCCGTTGAAACCAGTCTCACACCTCTTGAGATTTTAAACACATCTTCAAAATTGAATTCCTTCCATTCTTTTTTATTGAATACCATAGTAACTAATTTAATATATCTAGCACATCATGGGCATTGACTTCGTTTTCATTAAGTATTTCCAGCAAAGTAATCTCATCAATATCTTTATCTATTAGATTTAATTTAAGTTTAGTAGAAAAAATTACATATTCTTTTATGCTTTTTTCAAAACTCTTTTCAGTTA
>Ga0172380_10008279_pt1 | contig 11425 bp, 13 predicted proteins | sample Leawe162metaG_FD_119747 | JGI IMG/M metagenome (GOLD analysis project Ga0172380, IMG submission 119747) | Leachate microbial communities from a municipal landfill in Southern Ontario, Canada - Leachate well 162 metaG | ecosystem: Engineered > Solid waste > Landfill > Unclassified | place... | reverse complement strand
TGCTCGCATATATGTATTTGAAGCGCCTTGAAGTCCAGGGATTTAAGACTTTTGCTAAAAAGACCGTTCTTGAATTTCCTGCCCCAAAGAACGGCCACAATCCTTTGACGGTGATTGTGGGGCCGAACGGGTCTGGGAAATCCAATCTTGCGGATGCCATACGGTGGTGCCTGGGGGAGCAATCGATGAAACATTTGAGAGGCAAGAAGACGGAGGATATTATTTTTTCGGGCTCCGAAGGGCGGTCCCGGTCCGGTTTTGCGGAAGTGACCATGGTTTTTAATAATGAGGATCAGGCCATGAAGATTGATTTTGCGGAAGCAACCATCACTCGCCGACTGTATCGCGATGGGGAGTCCGATTATCTCTTGAATGGGCAATCCACGAGACTCGCCGATATTCAATTGCTGCTGGCTGAAGCTGGGGTAGGGCAGCGGACATATTCCGTTATTGGCCAGGGCATGATTGATCATGTACTCACGAGCTCGCCTGAAGAGCGAAAAGTCTTTTTTGATGATGCTACCGGTGTGCGCGGGCTCCAAATCCGCCGCCACCAGTCCATGTTGAAGTTAGAGAAGTCTGCTGTGAATCTCCAGGAAGTGCAGATGTTGTTAGATGAACTCGAACCCCGTCTGAACATGCTGAAGCGTCAGGTGAAGCGGTTGGAAGAGCGTGAAGTAGTGGAGAAATCACTCAAGGACTTATCGCAGGGCTACTACGCCACACTTTGGTGGAACCTGATCGATGAAAAAAAACATATTGAAGCTCGGATCAGCATTGCCGATGAGAAGGTACGAACCAAGAAGGCCGAGTTAGATGCAGGAGATAAGAAATTGGCGGATCTGGAGGCAGTCGAAACCGGCGCCGCAGGGGTCGGCTCCTATGCCGACCCATCCAAGGGCAGCGTGACCGATTTGCAGTCCGCCTATAAGAAGGCGCAGGGGGAGTTGGCGGAAGCGCGTAAGGCGCACGTCATGGCTGAACGTGAAATTGAGCTCGCTAAAGTGCGCGCGCAGTCTTCATGGTCACCACTGCCGTTGCAGGACATTATTGAAGAAGTAAAAACGCTCGCTTTTGGCCATGAGAATCTGTTGAAGCGGCTGAAGTCCATCAATTCGATCGAAGAAATCCGGGAGCTTGAAAAAGAAGTAGAAGAAGCGGCGGGACGGTCGAAGAAGTTGCGAGATCGACTAATCAAACCCAACCCATCAGACTTTGCGGCTGATCCAGCGGCACTCGCGGAGCTGAAAGCGACCGAAGAAATGATCGTCAAGGCCGAATCAAGAGTGAAGGAGGCTGAAGGAGCGATGGATTTGAAAGCAAAAGAAGCGAACGCTGCTAAGAGCGAAGTTTTTGCGTTCCAGAGATCACTCCGTGCCATTCAGACGGAGCTCATGACGCTTGAGCAAGCCAGGAGCAGCATTAGCGTGGACATTGCTCGCGTAGAAACACGGCAAGAGACGCTGACGGAGGAAATGCGGGAAATGTTTGAGCTGCAATTTGTAAAAGACGTTCAGGCTTCTGTGCCTGCTGTTCGTTTGCCAAACATGAACGAGGTGCATGAAGAGATGATGAAACTCCGCCGTAAGCTCGAGCTCATCGGGGGAATTGATGAGGAGGCAGTAAAGGAGCATGGGGAAGTGGAGACGCGCTTCACTTTCTTGTCTACTCAGGTGAACGATCTCCGCGAGGCCATTGCTTCGACCGAAAAGATTGTAGACGAACTAGATAAACAAATTCGTGAACAGTCAGAAAAGGCTTTCAAAGCCATTAATGACGAATTTAAAAAGTATTTCAAAGTACTCTTTGGCGGTGGAACCTGTTCCCTCATGAAAATGACGGAGGCGGAAGTTGAGCGGGAGGGGTCGGCTTCTATGCCGACCCAAGGAGTCGCGTTAGACCGTTCCATGGAGGAATTGGCAAATGAACGAAACAAGGAAGATGAAGAGTCTCCTGACGCTCTGCGCGCCCGAGTGGGCGCTCGGAAAGACGCCGTAGCGGGAATAGACATTCAGGCCACGCCGCCAGGGAAGAAGTTGAAGGCCTTGAACCTGCTTTCCGGTGGTGAGCGCGCTTTGACTTCCATCGCACTTCTCTGTGCCATCATGGAAACAAATCCGAGCCCATTCGTTGTACTCGATGAAGTAGATGCGGCGCTCGACGAATCGAACACCGTGAGATTTGCGAATATTTTAAATGAACTCAGATTGCACACGCAGTTTATTGTGGTGACGCATAACCGAGCCACCATGGAAAAGGGGGACACGCTGTACGGAGTAACCATGGGCAATGACGGCGTAAGCTCGCTTTTGTCCGTAAAAATTGAAGACGTAGCTACACAAGGCGCCAGAAGATAGTCATTAAACGAGGAACGACCGGAGCCCAGGGGGATCCGGTCGTACTTGTTGTTCCGCTCACTAGCTCTCCGCTTCACGCTTGAAGCGAATGACCTGCGGATAGTCCACGAGGTGAGCGGGGTTGATCTGGATGAAACTCACGACGTTCCGGTGGAGCCGAACACGCATGAGCTCTCCGCGAAGCGCGCGTTCGCTGACGAGCGTGGAGAGCATTTCGCCCCGACCCGCGAGAGCGTGCTGTCCCCGGGCCAGGATCACCATGAGCGCAGTGGCTTCACGGATGCTCGGCAGCCGCCAGCTCGGATCTCGGAGATCGAGTGGCGTCATGTTGGGGTGACGGGAGAATCCTTCGGGCCCGATGCGGGACTTCCGGGGTTCCGCCACGGACCATCCTTCATCCCCCTTCTCCCTGCACCATTGATGCCATTCGCTGAAGTCATTCGTCACGATCTTGACTCCGAGCTTTCCATTCGAGAGGTGGGCTTGGAGTTCCATGATCGAGAGCGACGGCCTCGGGAAGACGAGCGTCGGGTTTTTCGAACTTTCCTCTGAAGGTACCGGCGAGACGGGGAACGTCTCGTAGAGACCTTCATGCTCGAGAAGCGTGCGCATGTCGTTGGGCGACAGCACGGTCGGGACATCACTGGGCTGAGTGAGTAAGCGTCGAGCAAGCATCAGATACCTCTGGGTGAAGACAGTCCGCGGGATGCGGCTGAGATGCGCCCGGAGATTAGTCAAATTTTTGGCTTTTGTCAAGAAAATATCAAAGAATACGGGCTTTACTTTTTTAAGAATTTGCTGTAGTATTGGCCCCTTATGAAGCCTTCGTTTTCTCCACGGAAGCCATTTCGTACTTCTCGCCCAGCCCCTAAGGCCAAGCGGGATGAACTTGGTTTTGAGGAAAAGACCAGCTGGGAGCCGGTAGCCAAGTGGTACGGCCAGCACATGAAGGAGGAAGACACGTTTCAATCAGAGGTCATTTTCCCAGGCGCCCTCCGCCTTCTTGCCCCTAAGCGTGGCGGAAAATATTTGGATATTGCCTGTGGCGAAGGCTCTTTTGTTCGCGCGGTAGCGAACGCCGGGGGAGAGGTAACGGGTTTCGATCTCTCTTCTAGCCTTATTAAGCAGGCGGAAGGGAAGAAAATCAGGGGCGCAAGTTTTCGCGTAGCGAATGCCAAAGACTTTGCGCGGTATTTCGATGCTGGTTCTTTTGACGGTGCTTCCTGTAACTTGGCTCTCCAGAACATTTCCGAACTTTCTGCAGTACTCGTGGATGCCGGCAAGGTTTTGAAAACGGGCGGATCATTTGTTATGGTCATTAACCATCCCATGTTCCGTATCCCGCGTCAGACCGGTTGGGGTTTTGATGAAGGCCGAGGCCTTTTGTACCGCCGCGTAGACAGTTACCTTTCGCCTAATGAGATCCCGATCGTGGCTAATCCGGGGCAAGGTCATAAGAGTGCGGTGACCTACTCCTTCCATCGCCCTCTCGAAACGTACATCAAGGAATTGGCCAAAGCGGGATTCGCCGTAGATGCCATAGAGGAATGGATTTCTCACCGGGAAAGCAATTCCGGGCCGCGCGCTAAGGCTGAGAATAGAGCGCGCAACGAAATCCCCATGTTCATGGCAATCAGAGCAAAAAAGATCTCATAATTGAGATCTTTTTTAATTCTGTTAAACTTGTTTCGGCTCTCTCAACCTGTTCTTGGGGGTGGGTCATGCTTTGTGAGCAGCGTCTCCGTAAGCTCCTTCATCGCTTCGATGCTCTTCTTCGGGCAAGGGGCGTTGATGTGAACGCTCCGTACGTCGCGAAGGAGAAGTTCTCTCGTACGAAGGAGAGCGGCGAGCGGGTTCGGAAGTCCTTCCGGTGGAACGATGATGTCTTCGTGTGGGGCATCGGCACCAAGGAAGATGACGACGTGGCTCCTCATTTCGTGTACTGCCAGGTGAAGCAGGGCGATGTGGAGGAATTCCTCCTGATCCGTTTCGCTGAACACGATGGCCCGTTCCAGTTCGCGCACCAGCGCGGGGAGAGTCCCCGCACCTACGGCGCGACGGAGTCCGAAGACGATGTGTTCGGCCGGGTTTCGGCCATCGTCAGTATGTTCTTCGCGGTTTCAAGTCCGTTCCCCGAGTGCCAGCCTATGCGTTCGAACGTCCCGGAAGAGGTTTTCTAGGTCCTTCTTCCATCCTGCGCCGGTGTCCCCCACAGCTTGGGACACCGGCGTCGTTGTTTTATTGCCATGAAGATAATGCAGGTGTAGCATGCTGAAGGTTTGCTTGGAGGTTCAGTGCATTACAGGCTTCTGCAGTTCCTTGTTCGGCTGGAAGACATGCTCCTTACGGGAGGGATCCAGCCCGACTATTTCGTTGAACCCAGTTGGTCTACGACGAGGCTCGTAGAAAAGGAAAATGAAGGAAAGCGGGGTATTCGGCTTGAGAAACGGCTTCTCGGCCGTACGAACCCTCTTATCTGGGGCGTTGAAGACGCCGGGGATTCGGGGAAGAGGGTGTTCTTTGTTCGAAGTGTGACGCATGAGGTAAAAATTCGTATTCTCGACGATGGTTCTTCTGAGCCGCGTCTTGAATGGACGGAGCAGACGTTCTTCAGCCGTAGTCCCCAGCTGAAGGGAAGCTCGGAGGAGGATGCGTTTAAGAGTATCTTCAAGATGGCTTTGCCGTATTTTCGCTTGCGGCCTGCTGATCTTGACTGAGTATGTGCCGGTTTCCCGTCTTCGGGGGCCGGCATTGTTGTTTTATGGTATTCTTTTCTTAATTAACCACCGATTATGAACGAATCTAGACCCAGGGGACCGGATTACAACGCCGTAGTGCGTGAGGAGGCAAGTAAAAAAAGATTGGATGCCATGCGGCCGCAGGTGGATGAAAAGATTCGAGAGGCGCAGGGGAAAACCTCAGAGAGAAAAGCTTCTAAGAATATCGCGGAAAATCGCAGTCAGTTTGTAGATGATGGGCTTGAAGCAAAACTGAGAGCTGCAGATGAACTTGTAGCGCGCAGAAACGCTGATATTCAGCGGCAGATTAAAGACAGCCAAGCAAGGGCGTAATTTTTATATGAATAGAGGAGAATCACGCAGAGAACTCCCGCCGGGCCTAGCACGCGATGTTTTTAGTGAGGCAAAGAATAAGGAGCGATTAGCGAAGACGCGTCCGCAGGTTGAGGGATTGAAAGACATCGCGCTAGCCAACGGCCTCAGTTTGCAGTCCCTAGACCAACAGGAAGAGCGAGCTGATGCTTACAGACAAGCTAACAAGCCACCGGAAAGAAAGCAGATGACAGCGGAAGAAAACATGGCCGCATACCGAGCAAAAGAAGCGGAGCGCGCTAAGGCTCGAGAAGCCAAGTGGGACGAGGAAGAGCTTCAGGAGTTGCTGAAGCAAGATGAAGCGCGCCGAGCACGAAGACGAGCCGTTGTACAAAGCGCCGGACAAGAAGGACTTGAAGAAAGAAAGATCGCTTAATAAAACATCCCCCGTCAGATGGGGGATGTTTTAATTGAGGCAGGCGAATATTTTTCCGTCTCGTTCTATGACGGGGTAGGTGAGGGTGTCGTTTCCCTCTGCGGTGATGTTTTCGCCGCTCGTCAGATGAAATGTTTGGGCATGAACGGGACAGGTGACGAAATCGTCATCCACCTCGCCGTCTGAAAGTGATCCGCCTTGATGCGGACAGATGTTATCGATGGCATAGAACTTATCGCCCACTTTGAAGACGGCGAGATCAAATGTGTCTATTTGATAATGCCGCCCTTTTCCGGGTATAAAATCCTCAACGTAGCCCAAGAGGGTATAAACGCGATTATCTAGAGTGATCGTGGGGCGCATAAGCAATCGGTTTATATTGTACATGCATTGGAGTGAAGATGATGGGTACGAGGCGGATAGAAGAAAAACTTCATAAAGTACGAACGCCGCCCGCCTCAGAGAGGGGACGGCGTCATGAGGCTAGAGGAGATCGAGCTGGTCGGGAGATTCATCGTTCGTTCGTTTTTCTTCGTCATCGCCTGACTCTTTCAGCTCCTCGAGCGCTTCTTCGCAATCTTCTCGCCAGTTATCGTCTTCATCGTTCTCAGGCCTGTTCGTGAGGAATTCTATGACGAACTTCAGGGCCTTCCGATCCGTCATCGTTGCTTCATGTTCCACGATCTCGTAGATGATATCTCGGGCGATCGGATCATCTTCCTCCCAATTCTTGGGACGAACCCAGCGCGTGAAGTCTGTGAGCTCGTCGTTTTCATTGAGGGCACCTTCGAGTACGAGCTCGAGGAGGCGCATGAGGTGCTGCGGAGGCGGATCGGAATTGTTGTAGTCATCCCAGGCGTCGGATTGCCGTTTCTGGCGCGACGCGTCGTCTTCGCCCGGGACGGTGGCGATGATGGCTTCGACCGCTAGGGCGAATTCGTGGTCATCCTCCAGACGGGGGTCGATCAACGAACGGTTCAGTCGCATGTTTCCTCCAAGAAACGTTTTGTATTCTCTTCGTTAATTCCTATTTCGTCAAGAAAATGCCCCTGCAGGTATTGGCAATCTTTAAAAGGAAATAAAATAACCGCTTCTGTTTGAAGCGGTTATTTTTGTGCTTTACCAGAGGATGGCTTCTGCTAGCGCTGCGCCAGGTGCATTGATAATTGCTGTGGCAATAATGTCTGATTTTCGAATTATTTCCGTGTGATGCAGTTCGGTCAGAAGAATGCCATCAGCTAGAGCGGAGTTTACAGATTGGCTTTCGCCGTCTGAAACATCAAGTGTGACGTTTTCGCCGTTGATTGCCATGACGCGACCAAAGGATTCATTGATTCCGGGATGCATCTGTCCATTCCCCCCAACATCGATGATGTTATTTACCAGTTTGTTGTACTGCACAATATCGCCTACCGCCACATCCGTATCTCGATAGTCCAGGATGACGCGATGAGAAGCGGGAACCTGATTGCCTTCAAGTGCGCTGTCAAAAACACCAGGTACCAGATAGCCATCCCACTGCAGATAGCCCACAAAGGTATGGCTAGGAAGGCTCAAGAGAATGATGGCGATGATGATTGGCGCCACTAAAAACCAGAAGGAGGAAAGGAGCATGTAGCTCACGCGGTACTTACGGTTATCGGTCGATAAATAACCGAGCGTCTGGAAGGGGAAGATGAGACTGCCAAGGAGTCTGGCGTGCGTGGTGTATCCCGCCGTCCAACGCCACGTGGCATACGCACCAAGCGCGAGTTCTGCAATAGTAAAGCCTATTGCAGCGATCCAGAGATAGCCCGCATTCAGGTAGACGAGCCCCAGGGCCGCGAGGAAGAGTAAGCTCGCAATGATAGCCATTACCGCAAGAGACGGAGTGCGTTCTATTTTAACATTTTTGTATTCCAATTCTTCGTCGCGAAGCGTCCAGACGCCGCCAAGAATGCTTAAGAGGAGGAGAAGGGGGAGGATGAAGATTCCTTGTGAGGAGATGATCGATTCGCCGGCCACGCGCGCGGCAAACCAAATGACAATGATACCGAACCAGAGGACCACGAGCGCTCGTTGATAGGCGGCTGAGAGTAAGGCTGTTTCTCGTTCGTCAGCAGGCTTACGGATAAACCAGAGGAAGTGTTTGAACATATTATTTTTCTAAAATGAGACTGAAGATAGATTCGACGTTGGTGTGGAAGTAGTGGGCACAGCGGAGGGCCAGGGAGAGAGAAGGCTCGTACCGGTTTTGCTCAAGCGCGATAATTGTTTGTCGGCTAACGCCAAGCGCGGCACCCAATTCTTCTTGCGTCAGTTGCCGCGTGAGACGCAATGCTTTGAGATTACTGAGGATATTTGGTGGCATAGGTTAAGGTTCGAAACGATTGTATAGCATACTTTACATTATGTCAAGTATGCTATACATCTCTTTTTGCCTCTACAGGACTTGACAAAGAAAGGGGTGGACGGTACCCTTTTGCCCATCAATCAGGTAGAAGACGTAGAAACTGTAGAAAACGTAGACCGGAAATATCCGCGTCGCTTATCTCCACCTTCTACGCTTTCTACGATTTCTACCCCATGTTATGTTAACCATCCGTCTCTCACGCACCGGCAAGCGCAAGCAGCCATATTACCGCCTTGTTCTCCAGGAAAAGACCCGTGACCCATGGTCACCAGCTATTGAAGTGCTTGGTACCTTGAACCCGCGCCTTGAACGCAAGGACGCTGAAATCAAGATTGACCGCGTAAAGTACTGGCTTGAAAAGGGTGCCGAACCTTCAGCTACCTTGAACAACTTGTTCATTGACTTGGGCCTCGTAAAGGGGGAGAAGATCAACAAGATCACGCTCACCAAAAAGCGCCGCGCCAAGATTGAAGCTGCTAAGCCTAAGGCACCAGAGCCAAAAGCTGAAGTGAAGGAAGAGCCTGCCGCTGAAGTTGCCGAAACCCCAGCAGAACCAAAGGCTGAGTAAAAGTGTTATACTGTTCCTATAAGTTCTCACCCCCTATGGATATGGAGTTCGACCAACAGTTTGTAGAGACAATAGTGAAGGCACTCGTGAACAAGCCGGAAGAAGTGAAGAGTGATAGGAAGATCGACGAACAGGGTGTCCTCATCACTGTTCACACGGCTCCGGAAGATACCGGATACGTTATTGGGAAGGGCGGCAAGACGGCCGTAGCCATCCGCACACTGCTTGCCACGCTTGGCGCTAAAGCCAACATGCGCATCAGCTTCAGAATTGATGCTCCAGAGAACGGTGGTCGCCGCCGCTCTGATGACGTGGCTGCACCGGCAAATCCGAGCACCCCAACGGACGACATGTCCGTAGAAAGCCTTACATTCTAAAGATCACCAAAAGAAGCCGCAAGGCTTCTTTTGTATTGCGGGAAGTTCTGTTTTCCTGTAGTATGATTCGTTCGTTCAAGTATGAAAAAATACGACGTCATTACCATTTTTCCAGAAGTTGTCGCCCCTTATGCGGAGGCGAGTATTTTGGGTAAGGCGCAGAAGAAAAAGATTTTGAAAATTGAGGGGCATGACTTGCGAAAGTACTCGACTGATTCTCATAAAAAGGTGGACGATACGCCGTACGGCGGAGGAGCGGGGATGGTTATGACCGTGCAGCCCTTTGACGCAGCGCTCGCTGATATTAAATTGAAGAAAAAGTTGCTCAGAGTCGCTCCGAAAACTCGAGTGATCATGACTGCCGCGTCCGGCAAGCGGTTCACCCAAGCTGACGCTAAGCGGTTGGCCGAGTTCGACCAAGTGATCTTTCTTTGTGGCAGATACGAGGGGATCGACTACCGCGTTGAAGAAGCTCTGGCGGATGAATCTCTTTCTATCGGCGACTACGTTTTGACGGGTGGGGAATTGCCGGCGCTTGTGATGATTGATGCGATTGCGAGAAACATACCGGGAGTCCTAGGGAACGATGAAACCATACTGGACGAATCCCATGGAGATGACGGCATGCTCGAGTATCCGCAGTACACCAAGCCGCCGGAATACAAAATCGGCAAGAAGGTCCTAAAAGTGCCGGAAATCCTCCTTTCCGGAAATCATAAGAAGATCAAAGAATGGCGAGAGCAAGGCAAGAAAAGAGGTAGCGTATAATTGACGCCGGCTCTTTTTTGGTGTAGCATACTCATTCGTCCTTTCCCCCTTCTGCGAGGTGATTTTGGTGACTCAACAACCGAGGCAGCGTCAGCAGGTTTCGTCCGTATTGGTCCTCGTAGACGTCATGAACGCGCTCTACGCAACGAGGAAGATTTTTACGGGCACTAGTCCAGAAGACGAGGTCGTGGCCCTGAGCAAAATGCTCGGCCTCAAGGTGGCCCGTGAAGCGGAGGTTCTCCTCTTCGTGGACACCGAGAGGCTTTCGGAACAGGACTGGAATAATCTTCAAGCCGCGGTCTTTGGTCGCGGAGTGGAGGTAGTTCACGTGCCCAACGCGTACGGCTGCGATATGGTGGATGACGCCATATTCGCCACGCTCTATCGTGAACACGAGAAGCGTGAATCCCACGTCCCGTTCGTGGTCATCACCGCGGATGGGGATTTCGTCCCGGCCATACGGGACATCCGAGACTCGGGCAGGCAGATGATCGTGGGCCTCCCCCCGAACATCCACAAGCCCCGCGTAGCGTACGCAGGTCACAGCTACGAGTGGCTGGACCTCGTGAACCACTACGAGAATCTCGCTCTCTATCTCAGCTTGGCCCCCTGGCTGAGCGAGCATGAGAAGGAGTTCCTTGAGGGGCGACATGGCGAGCTCGATCGCTTCCAGGTCATGCATGATCTCGCACGCGAGGTCCTGCGGAGTATGCCGCGTGACGTAGTCCCACACGAGGACGAGGTGACCGTCGGGACCAAGCTTGCTTGCGCAGCAGGATTCAGCATCCCGCCCGTCACCGCGATGTACCTCGTGCAGGCACTACGATTCTACGGTGTGATCACTCGGGTTCCCGGGCCGATCTACAGCGTGAATCCGTCCCACCCCGCGTTCCTGCGCCTCAAATGAGCGCAAACGTCCTACGTCCAGACCCCGTGAGAGCCCGAAAGGAAGGCTTTTGCGGGGTTTCGTATTTGTCTAAGTTTAGGCAATAAATCCTGTGCTTTTTCCATCCCCAATTACGGATAGGCCCGTGCTTGACAGGTTTTCTCACTTCATATAAACTTTCGCACGTCGCTGAAGAGGCTTTAGGAGCCCAACCTTCAAAGGCGCTGAACTTTCACAATTGAAGATAACCAACGAATTATCAGCAATCAACAATTGTGTGATTACAACGTCCTATTCCGCGTAACCGCAAGGTTACGCAAAAGTCCTTAATCTAACGATTGAGGCACCTCCGTGAGGGTGCTTGCATCACCACGGAGTAACATCAGAGGCTTAGGTGTTAAAACCTAAGTACTTTATACTGAGAGTTTGATCCTGGCTCAGGATGAATGCTGGCGGCGTGTCTAAGGCATGCAAGTCGAACGGATATTACAATGTAGCAATACAAGGTAATATTAGTGGCAAACGGGAGCGTAACACATTGGCAACTTTCCTTGTACTCAAGAATAACCGCTGGAAACGGCGGCTAATACT
>Ga0172380_10008278_pt1 | contig 11425 bp, 7 predicted proteins | sample Leawe162metaG_FD_119747 | JGI IMG/M metagenome (GOLD analysis project Ga0172380, IMG submission 119747) | Leachate microbial communities from a municipal landfill in Southern Ontario, Canada - Leachate well 162 metaG | ecosystem: Engineered > Solid waste > Landfill > Unclassified | place... | reverse complement strand
TCTCCGAGAGGATGAATCCCTGGACCGTGCTGCGTTGGCAGGCATTGTGTTTACCGATCCATCGCAGCGGGCGAAGTTGGATGCGATCACACACCCTCGGATTACTGCACTGACCCAAGAACGATTTGCGATGGCTCCACCCGGCAGCGTTGTGGTGCACGATCTTGCGTTGCTCACTGAACTTGGATTGCAGGGCGGGTACGACCATGTGGTTGTGGTCGATTGCCCTGATGAGATTCGCGTTGAGCGGCTATTGGATCGAGGTCTCACCGAAGCCGATGCACGCGCAAGGATCGCTGCGCAAGCGAGCCGACAGGATCGACTCGCCATCGCCGACACGGTGCTAGACAACTCAGGAACATTGGCTGATCTCACTCGCCAGGTCGAACAGTTGTGGACATCGCTATTGGTGCAGGCAAGGAGCCAGGGGAGTTCGGACTAGCTGCTCACGGTGTCGATGCCGAGCAGCCTGGGGAGGTCGAGGCGTTGGATCTTCCCCATTGGGTTCCTCGGTAGTTCATCGACCCTCACCATGATCTTGGGGCGCTGGTAACCGGCTAATGACTCGGCCAACGCGCTGGTGATGCGATCGTCCGAGGCGTCACCGACGATCGCCGCGCAGACCTGTTGCCCCCATTTCTGGCTGGGGACGCCAAACACCGCTGCCTCCACCACACCTGGCACCGCCGTGATCGCAGCTTCGATATGTGCGGGGTACACGTTCATTCCACCGGTGATGATCAGGTCGTCGCGTCGACCATCGAGGTACAGGTAGCCATTGGTGTCGAGGTGCCCGAGGTCGCCCACGCTGAACGCGACTGCCCCGTCCGGAAGTTCACGCCACGCGTCGGAGGTCTTCTGCGGGTCGCGCCAGTATTCGAAGGCGGAGTTCGTGGGTGTTTCGCACCAGATAGTTCCATCCCGGGTGAAGAGCCGCCGTCCTGCGCGTGCCTTGCCAACTGTCCCTGGACGTTCCTCCCACTCGAGGCCTGAACAGATACTGAACTGACCTTCCGTTGAGCCATAGAACTCCCAGGTGTGCTGCGCTCCCGCCCACGCATGGATCTGTCGCTTCAGGTCTGCGGGGCAAGCGGAACCTGCGTGTGCGAGGAGTCGATACGGCGAGGGTGGCAGGTGGGGGACTCCGAACAGTCGTTGCCAATGGCTCGGCACGGTGAACGCGGTGGTCGGGCGATCTTCCGCTAGGGCTCTCGCAATTCTCGCCGGATCAAAGCTGCCGGGCAAGAGCACATCACCGCCGGCCGCTAGCACGAGCAACGAGTGGCGCAGGGGCGCTGAACTAGAGAGTGGACCGTGTACGAGGGTCGTGTCGCTGGCGTCAAAGTTCCATTGAGCTTGTTCGTCTGCCCACCAGGCGGTCAGCAGCTCGGCGGGCAGGAAGCCTGTCCATACGCCTTTGGCCTCGCCGGTGGTGCCAGAGGTGTAGTGCATCGGCCGGGCGGTGAAGGATCCAGCGTCGTGGTGGCTCCTCGTCACGTTCGCCGAGACCAGGTCGCGCAACTGACTGGTGGTGGTAATCGAAAGCGCCGCTCCCGCATCGGTAATCATGCGTTCCCGCGCAGCGAGCGGAAGTGCCGGGTTGATCATGACTGGGGTGATCTGGCTGCGAACGGCAGCCCAGGCAACTTGGATGAGGAGCGCGTGTTCGGCAGCACTCGATTGCGGCGTAGTGGGTGGTACACAAATCGCAATTCGGTCGCCAGGACGTACTCCGTGTTCGGCGAGGCCACATGCCGCGGCACGGGAACCCATAAGTGCCTCACGGGCCGTCAGGCGAATCATGGCGCAACGATACTGAGTTGGTGGTTCTGACGGCCTCCGAGCGGCGTAGGGTTCGTGCTATGGCCCGTCCCGTGACTGATTTGCAGCGCACTGTCGCGCCGTTCGAAGTAATCAGCGACTTCGAACCGGGCGGCGATCAGCCCGCTGCCATCGACGAAATCTCCAAGCGGATTTTGCGAGGCGATACTGACGTGGTGCTGCTTGGCGCGACGGGTACTGGAAAGAGTGCCACGACGGCATGGCTTGTCGAACGGCTGCAACGACCCACCTTGGTGATGGCGCCGAACAAGACACTGGCAGCGCAGTTGGCAAACGAGTTCCGGGAGCTATTGCCGAACAACGCCGTCGAGTATTTCGTTTCGTATTACGACTACTACCAGCCTGAGGCCTACATCCCGCAAAGCGATACGTACATCGAGAAGGACTCCTCAATCAACGAGGAAGTGGAACGACTTCGGCACAGCGCAACAAATGCGCTGCTCACTCGCCGCGACTGCGTCGTCGTTGCCACGGTCAGCGCAATCTATGGACTTGGAACACCGCAGGAGTACATCGACCGGATGGTTCGGGTTCGGGTCGGCGAGTCGTATGACCGTGACGCGATCTTGCGGCGGCTCGTGCAGATTCAGTATTCGCGCAACGACCTGGCCTTTACCCGCGGAACGTTCCGGGTCCGGGGTGACACAGTCGAAGTGTTTCCGGTGTATGAGGAACATCCAGTGCGCATCGAGTTCTTCGGCGACGAGGTTGAACGCCTCATGACGCTGCATCCGCTCACCGGTGAAATCCTCACGGAGGACAATGAGTTGTACGTGTTCCCGGCAAGCCACTACGTGGCGGGCCCTGAACGGATGCAACGCGCGATCGGTGACATCGAAGTCGAACTGGCAGACCGACTTGCGGAACTTGAGAAGCAGAACCGACTCCTCGAAGCGCAACGGCTGCGGATGAGGACCGACTACGACATCGAGATGATGCAACAGGTCGGATTTTGTTCCGGCATCGAGAACTACAGTCGCCACATCGATGGTCGCGAACCAGGCTCAGCGCCGAACTGTTTGCTCGACTACTTCCCGGAGGACTTCCTGCTGGTCGTGGATGAGTCACATGTGACTGTCCCGCAGATTGGCGGGATGTTCGAAGGTGACATGTCTCGGAAACGAATGCTGGTCGACCATGGCTTCCGGCTCCCGAGCGCCATGGACAATCGCCCACTGCGCTGGGAAGAGTTCGTCGACCGGATTGGGCAGACGATCTACTTGTCGGCAACACCCGGCCCCTACGAACTCGCGAAGGTTCACAACGATGTTGTGGAGCAGGTCATTCGACCGACTGGTTTGCTCGACCCCGAGATCATCGTCAAGCCCACCAAGGGCCAGATCGACGACCTGCTCGGTGAGATCCAGGATCGTGTCGAACGTTCTGAACGTGTGCTGGTCACGACGTTGACCAAGAAGATGTCCGAGGACCTCACCGACTACCTGCTGGAGAACGGGGTTAAGGCGCGCTACCTCCATAGCGAGGTCGACACATTGCGGCGGGTCGAGCTCTTACGAGAACTCCGGCAAGGCGTGTATGACGTGCTCGTCGGAATCAACTTGTTGCGGGAGGGTCTTGACCTACCCGAGGTGAGCCTGGTCGCCATCCTTGATGCCGATAAGGAGGGCTTTCTGCGCAGCGAACGCAGTCTCGTTCAGACAATTGGCCGCGCCGCTCGGAACGTCTCCGGCCAGGTTCACATGTATGCGGACACGATCACCGATTCAATGGCCAAGGCGATTGACGAGACCAACCGACGGCGTGCCAAGCAGATCGCCTACAACGCTGAACGAGGTGTTGATCCGCAACCGTTGCGGAAGAAAATTGCAGACATCACGGACCTCATTTCCAAGGAAGATGCAGACACTGAAGAGCTGCTCGGCGGTTCTGGTCGGAGTCGGTCGCGCGGACGCAATGCGGGCGCTGACATGCGGTCGCGTTCGAAGTCCGCTGATGGCCCGCTTCCCGTCGATAGTGACGGACTGCCCGCCAAGGACCTCGTGGACCTGATCACCCGACTCAGCGAACAGATGCACACTGCCGCTGCGGAACTGCAGTTCGAACTTGCCGCCCGGTACCGCGACGAAATTTCGGACCTGAAGAAGGAACTGCGGCAGATGCGCGAAGCAGGTCACGGGTGACCGTTCCGGACTGGGTCTGGCTGGTCACCATCGCGGGATTTGCGCTCGTAATTGTCGCGGATCTACTGCTGGTTGATTCCCGACCACACGTTTTTGGTGTCAAAGAGGCGACCCGGTGGGTCATCATCTACATCGCCGCTGCTGTTGCCTTTGGCATTGGCATGATCTTCTGGCAGGGCCCTCAATACGCGGGTGAGTTCTTTGCGGGGTACCTCACCGAATACTCCCTCAGCGTTGACAACCTGTTTGTCTTCGTTGTTTTGATGGGATCGTTTGCTGTCCCCGCGGAGCTACAACACCGAGTCCTCTTGATTGGCGTTGTGCTTGCCTTGATTCTGAGGACCATCCTCATCTTGTTGGGTGCTGCGGTCATCGCTCAATTCTTGTGGGTGTTCTTCATCTTTGGTGGCTTCCTCATTTGGACAGCCTGGAAGGTGTGGCGATCCGGCGATGACGACGGAGAGCCTGGTGAGAACAAGTTGGTCGCCTTTGTCGAACGCCACGTGCCTTCTACTAAGGAATGGCACGGCTCAAAGCTGACGACCAAGATTGACGGCAAGCGCGTCATTACGCCGATGTTGTTGGTTGTCGTCGCGATCGGATCAACAGACCTCTTGTTCGCGCTCGACTCGATTCCTGCCGTCTTTGGCCTGACACAAGAGGCCTACATCGTGTTCACCGTGAATGCGTTCGCGCTGATGGGGCTGCGGCAGCTGTATTTCTTGTTGCATGGGCTGTTGGACAAGCTCATCTACTTGAATAAGGGCCTCGCGCTCATCCTGCTGTTTATCGGGGTGAAATTAATCTTGGAAGCCGCTCACACGGTGTTCGAAATTCCTGTTCCGACCATCAGCGCGTTCGCCTCGTTAGCCTTCATTGTTATCGTCCTAACTGTCACGGCCGCGACGTCCATCATCGCGGTGAACCGAAACCCTGAGCTCGCGGGAACTTTTGCAGAGCAATCAGGTTCGGAAGTTGCTGACACAGACGATGTTCAACGAGAGGAAGACCAGTAATGACGGTACCCATGTGGGTCTGGGCGGCAACGATTGTTGGCGTGCTTGCGCTGGTGGCTTTTGACTTCTTCATGGTGAGCCGTACCCCACACGAAGTGGGGGTGGGGGAGGCAGCACGGTGGTCGATTTTCTACATCGCATTGGCGATTGTGTTTGGTATCGGGGTCTTCTACTTCATGGGTTCGCAGTCGGGAACTGAGTTCTTCGCCGCGTATCTCGTTGAAAAGAGCTTGTCGGTGGACAACCTCTTCGTCTTTGCAATCATCTTGACTCAGTTCGCGGTTCCATCGGTCTTGCAACAACGGGTATTGCTCATCGGCATCGTGCTTGCGCTGGTCTTCCGGGCGGTGTTCATCGCCCTTGGTGCAGCAGCTCTGTCAGCTTTTGCCTTCACGTTCGTCATCTTCGGTGCGCTGCTGATTTGGACCGGAATCCAGCTGGCCCGACATCACAACGAAGACCCGGAACCATCGGACAATTTTGTCGTTAGAGCAGTGAAGAAGCGGTACCCGTTCACAGATGAGTACCACGGCACGGCGATGTTCATCAAGGAGAATGGCAAGCGGATCGCGACGCCGATGCTCTTGGTGATCATCGCGATCGGTTCGACCGACTTACTCTTCGCGCTTGACTCAATTCCAGCGACCTTCGGTGTGACTCAAAACGCGTACCTGGTGTTCACCGCAAACGCATTTGCACTGTTCGGATTGCGAGCGCTGTACTTCCTTCTGAAGGGTCTGCTCGACCGCCTCGTGTACCTGTCGCTCGGTCTCGCCGCCATCTTGGTGTTCATCGGGGTCAAGCTGATCTTGACCTGGGCTCATGAGACTTGGCCTCAAGTTCCGAAGATTCCTACGGTTGCTTCCCTCGGCGTCATCGCCGTGATCCTGATCGTTGCGACTGTGGCGAGCCTCATCAAGAGTCGTCAAGACCCGACTCTGAAAGCGCATGCAGGAACAGTGCGCAAGCACCACGATCGCGAGGAAGAGTAGCCGCGAATGTGGAGAGCCAGGATCACTGAGTCACGGGTGTTACGTCGGTCTCGTACCAGAAATCGGAGCACGTGATTGCGGCCCGCACGATGGGACGTTTGCCGACAAACGTCCAGTTTTGGTCGTCGCACACGCTTCCACCAATCTTCAGGCGAGTGATTTCTGCGCCCGACAAGTCAGCACCTTTGAGATTCGCGTGAATGACGCTTGCACCCGTCAGGTCAGCATCGATGAACCGAGTCAGTGCCAGGTTTGACCTCGAAAGATCTGTCCCACGCACCACTGCCTTGGTGAAATTTGCAAGGCGCAGATAGGACTTACTGAGCCGTGCCCGGGTAAGGTCAGCGCCGGTGAAGTTAGCTCCGGTTCCCACGATAGATCGTAGGTTTGCGCCGTCGAGCTGGGCAGCCATCAGTCTGGTCCACTTCATGTTTGCTTTGTCCAGCGTGGCACCCATCAGCTTCGACCCGCTGAGATCCGCTCCGCTGAGGTTTGCTCCGGTCAGATTGGCACGCGTCAGATTCACTCCGCCCATGTCCTTGCCTGACAAGTTGACCCCGCGGAGGTTGCAGTGGCTCAGGTCGGCCCCAGGCGTTCGGACCGAACACCGGCTCGGCTTTACCGGAGCCGATTTGCCAGTTGTTCCACTCGAACCGCCAGGTGCTGAAGGCACCTGGAATGAGTCGTCATTCTTGGCATCGTTAGTGGACTTGGCTGGCTTCTCTGCCGGAGCCTCTGGCTCAGGTGTTCCCTCACCTTCAACCGGCATAGGGGGCAGTGGTTCGGGGGCAACGATGTCGGCAGGGAACTCGGGCTCGAGAGGGACGTTGTCTTGCGGTACAGGGGTAGCGCTGGCGGATGGTGAGGCCGACTGCGACGGAGGTTGCACGACCTCCTGCTGACTGCTTGGCGCGGAACAGGCAGCAAGTGCCAAGGTGAGTGCTGCAAGGCCTGCTGTGAGGCGGACTCCGCTGAGTTTCATGAGCAGGCCCCGACGAAGCGTGCCGTCCTAGTCATAGGTTGGCTCCCTTCGCTCCGGCGCGTGCACACAGGTGTCCTGGGCGAACCGCCCGCGATCTGTAGTTGCTCGCAATTTGTTCTAGGACCGATTCGGCAATTGCCAGTGCCGGAATTACACAGATCACCCATTTGCACGAGCCTTTGTTCTTCGTTCGCGTCTGAAGAATGGCCGGAGGGTCTCTCTAAATCGGACCGAACGAAGTGCTGGCCTACCAGCCGCGCGACTGCCAATCGGTCAGGGACGGCCGTTCGGCGCCGATTGTGGTGTCAGGCCCGTGACCGGGGTAGATGCGGGTGTTGTCGGGGAGGGTCTCGAAGAGCTTGTCGTTGACGTCGGCGAAGAGGTGCTGAAAGGCGGCGGCATCGTCACAGGTGTTACCTAGTCCACCGGGGAACAGGCAGTCCCCGGCAAATACGTGGCTTGATCCATCGGGGTCTCGGAAGACCAACACCGCCGACGTTGAGATGTGGTCTAGGTAGGACGCCCGATGACCGGTGACGAATCTGACCTCTAGGTGAGTGACGCCGATGTCGATGACATCGGCGTCACTCAGCGCAATATCGATGGTCGGATGGATTTCCGGGATCTCGGGAGCTGGCGCGTAGGTCGTGGCACCGGTGGCTTCCGCCACCTCTGCAAGCGCTAGCCAGTGGTCAGCGTGGCAGTGCGTAGTGACGATCTTGTCGAGCTGTCCGTCGCAGAGTTCCAGGATTCGTTCCGCTTCGTTCGCTGCGTCGATCAACAGGGTGTCTCCGGTTGCCCGGCTCTGGAGCAGGTAGGTGTTGTTGTTCATCTCGCCGACCGCGAGTTTCGTGATGGTGAGCAGTCGTGTCGTCAGCGTCTGGGGAGGACCTCCAGGGACAACGATTCCGTCGTACTCGTTATTCGCGCTACTCATCGCTTCACCTCTCACGTTCGACTATTTGCCGATTGGGGTGACGGTGTATTGGCCCGTTGGAGCTTGGTCGATTGGCACAATCTCCTTGCCCAAGGGGAAGAGCGCCAAGCCTGCCATCTTGAATGAAGCAATTCCGAACGGGATGGTGATGATGAAGATGCACAGGACAACGCCGGTGATGATGTGGCCGATCGCGATCCACAAGCCCGCGAGGATGAACCAGATCACGTTGCCAATCCCGCTCATGACGCCCGACGTTGGCTTTGACACCACGGTTCGTCCGAACGGCCAAAGTGCGTAGCCCGCCATCCGAAACGACGCGATGCCAAAGGGAATGGTGATGATGAGGATGAACATGATGACCCCAGCAATCGCGTACGCGATCGCCATCCAGATTCCCGCAAAGATCAACCACAAGATATTCCCTAAGGTGCGCATGCGTTCCAGTGTGCCCTAGTCCGGCGGTCAACTGCCGGAGTAGGCATGCCTTGGGATGCTGCGCACACACCACTCCGCTGCAGGATTGGGACGCCTCCAGGGAGGACCCTGGCGCGAGTGTCAGCGGTGCGGGATAGCCTTCGGCAGGTGGACCGGCTTATCGTTCGTGGCGCACGCGAGCACAACCTGCGTGATGTCAGTCTCGACCTGCCCCGCGATGCCCTTATCGTGTTTACCGGGCTTTCTGGTTCGGGGAAGTCGAGCCTGGCGTTCGACACCATCTTCGCGGAGGGCCAGCGCCGGTACGTCGAGAGTCTCTCGGCGTACGCCAGGCAATTCTTAGGTCAGATGGACAAACCTGATGTCGACTTCATCGAGGGTCTGTCACCTGCCGTCGCGATCGATCAGAAGTCGACATCTCGCAATCCACGGTCGACGGTCGGCACCATCACTGAGGTCTACGACTACTTGCGATTGTTGTTCGCGCGGATCGGCAAGCCTCACTGCCCGATCTGCGGGAAGCCGATTGCCCGTCAAACACCTCAGCAGATTGTCGACCAGGTTCTGGACCTAGCAGAAGGCACGCGCTTCCAGATTCTCGCGCCGCTGGTTCGGGCACGAAAGGGTGAATATGTTGACCTCTTTCGTTCGCTGCAGACGCAGGGGTTCTCGCGGGCTCGGATCGACGGAGGCGTGCATAGCTTGGCGGAGCCGCCAAAGCTCAAGAAACAGGAAAAGCACACCATCGAAGTGGTCATCGACCGACTCGCGGTCAAGGCCGATGCCAAGCGCCGTTTGACAGATTCGATCGAGACAGCGTTGCGGCTATCGAGCGGTACCGTGACGTTAGATTTCGTGGATCTCCCCGAAGGCGATGAAGGCCGCGAACGAACCTTCAGTGAACACCTCGCGTGTCTCGATGATGGTTTGTCATTTGAAGAGCTTGAACCCCGGTCGTTCTCGTTCAACTCGCCGTTTGGCGCCTGCCCGACATGTTCGGGTCTCGGTACCCGGATGGAAGTTGATCCAGATCTGATCATTCCGGACCCGACGAAGTCGCTGAGCGAAGGCGCGATCCAGCCGTGGGCGTATCCGTCGATGGCTGGGTACTACCAGAGACTTCTTGGGGCACTCGCCGACACCCTCGGGTTCGAGATGGACACACCATGGGAGCAACTCACCCACGAAGTGCAAGATGCGATCTTGAATGGCCGCGGTGACGCCGTCACAGTCAAGTACCGAAATCGGTACGGTCGGGACCGGTCTTACACGACCGGCTACGAGGGCGCGGTGGCCTTTATCGCCCGCCGCCACCTCGAGGCAGATACCGACACAAGCCGTGAGCGCTTCGCTGGCTACATGCGGGAAGTGCCGTGTAACGAGTGCAACGGCGCACGGCTCAAGCCGCTGAGCCTTGCCGTGACGATTGCCGAGCGTTCGATTGCCGAGATTGCGGCTATGCCGATCGGCGATTGTCTCGCGTTCCTTTCTCAAGTGACGTTGTCCGAGCGTGATGCCGCAATCGCGGAGCGCGTGCTCAAGGAAGTCAACGAGCGGCTCGCGTTCCTCGTTGACGTGGGTTTGCACTACCTGACCCTCGACCGTGCCGCAGGGACTCTCGCGGGCGGTGAGGCGCAACGGATTCGGCTCGCGACTCAGATCGGCAGTGGGCTCGTCGGCGTGCTCTACGTGCTTGACGAACCAAGCATCGGATTGCACCAACGTGACAACCGTCGATTGATTGAGACCTTGGTGCGCCTGCGCGATTTGGGCAACACCCTCATTGTGGTTGAGCATGACGAAGACACGATCCGGAGCGCTGACTGGATCGTCGATATCGGCCCTGGAGCGGGGGAGCACGGTGGCAAGGTTGTGGTCAGCGGGCCATTGGCAGAGCTCGAAGCCTCCCAAGAGTCGCTCACCGGCGCCTACGTGTCTGGCCGGAAGCAAATCGCTGTGCCGACGCATCGCCGCGCGCCCGATGCGGATCGCGAGATCGTCGTCCATGGTGCGCGTGAACACAACCTGCAGGATGTAACCGCGTCGTTCCCGCTCGGGTGCCTCGTTGCTGTCACAGGCGTCTCGGGATCAGGGAAGTCGACGCTCGTCAACGACGTGCTGTATCGAACACTGTCCCGTGACCTTCATCTCGCACGCACTGTTCCTGGGCGACACCGCAAGGTCACCGGGACCGACCTTGTCGACAAAGTCGTCCACGTCGACCAGGGTCCGATCGGCCGAACGCCCCGCTCCAACCCCGCTACCTACACTGGCGTGTTTGATCATGTGCGCAAGTTGTTCGCCGCAACTGAAGAGGCGAAGGTGCGGGGGTATATGCCCGGCAGGTTCTCGTTCAACGTTAAGGGTGGGCGTTGCGAGGCGTGTTCGGGCGACGGCACGATCAAGATTGAGATGAACTTTCTGCCGGATGTCTATGTACCGTGCGAAGTCTGTCGCGGCGCGCGCTACAACCGCGAGACCCTCGAAGTTCATTACAAGGGTAAGACAATCTCCGAAGTCCTGAACATGCCGATCGAGGAGGGTCTTGACTTCTTTGCCGCTGTGCCCGCGATCTCCCGGCATCTGCAAACGTTGGTCGACGTCGGGTTGGGCTATGTTCGCCTTGGTCAGCCCGCTCCAACGTTGTCCGGTGGCGAGGCGCAACGAGTGAAGTTGAGCGCCGAGTTGCAGAAGCGTTCGACTGGACGCACGATCTATGTGCTGGATGAGCCAACAACTGGCCTGCACTTCGAGGATATTCGCAAACTGTTGATCGTCCTCGGGCGACTCGTGGATCAAGGAAACTCCGTCGTTGTTATTGAACATAACCTCGACGTCATCAAGTCAGCGGACTGGATCATCGACATGGGGCCCGAGGGTGGATCCGGTGGAGGCACTGTTGTTGCCACCGGCACTCCAGAGCAGGTCGCTGCGGTTGCCGAGAGCCACACGGGAACGTTTCTGGCAGACATTGTTGGAACGGATCCACTAGCGACAACTGCAATCAAACGGTTCGAGCCTCCTGCTGAGCTCGTCCGCACAAAGTCACCAGCGAAGAAGGCTGCCACGAAGAAGGC
>Ga0172380_10008277_pt1 | contig 11426 bp, 10 predicted proteins | sample Leawe162metaG_FD_119747 | JGI IMG/M metagenome (GOLD analysis project Ga0172380, IMG submission 119747) | Leachate microbial communities from a municipal landfill in Southern Ontario, Canada - Leachate well 162 metaG | ecosystem: Engineered > Solid waste > Landfill > Unclassified | place... | reverse complement strand
GCTACAAACTCACACTATGCATCCGAATCCGGCAAAGATTATAACATTGGTCCGGGAGCCAGCGCAAAAATTGGTGCTAAAGTTATCTTTAAAAATTTTGGAGAAATTTATTCAAACTATAAAAGATTTTGGATTCATACTCTAAGTGGAGCCGAAGGAGAGGAGTTTGTTGGGCTGCTTAATATCGGAATTAACTATCAACTACTTGAAAACAGCTATTTGGGACTGGATTTCTTGTTGTATGAACGTTATGGCAATTATAAATATTTTACAAATACTCAAGATGCAAACTCAGCATTAAGAGTTTATTTTAAGCAAAACATATAATCAAAGGGAAAAGTTTTGAGCATTGTTCAAGGAACTTTTTAGGAAACTGCTCCGGATATTCGCCGTGTTAACTGTTGTTGAATTTGCTGCCGGTTCAGAATATAAAAGCAAGTGTATCTTAAATAATTATTTTTAATTTCATGAAAGGTAATCAATGAGTTTAATTCGATTGGAAAATGTAAGGAAGACGTATCAGACAGGAGAAATTCCCGTCGAAGCCCTTAATAGGATCAATCTCGAAATTCAGGAAAAATCATTTGTCTCATTTATAGGTCCATCAGGCAGCGGTAAATCAACATTGTTGAATCTAATCGGTTGTTTGGATAAGCCTACTGAAGGGAAAGTGTTTGTGAACAATGTGGATGTAGGGATGTTCGATCGTACCGAGAGTGCAGCTTTTAGAGGTAAAACGATAGGATTCGTATTCCAGAATTTCAATTTAATCCCGGTTTTAACCGTATATGAAAATGTAGAGTATCCATTGCTAATACTTAACCATCTGCCGTCAAAAGAACGCAATGATCGTGTTTCGCGGTTATTGGAAAAAGTCGGAATGACCGATCAAAAGAAAAAATATCCAAATCAAATCTCCGGCGGACAAAAGCAACGCGTTGCTGTTGCCCGCGCATTGGTTACTAATCCGCAAATTGTTCTTGCTGATGAGCCAACTGCGAATCTTGACCATGCTACTGCTTTCAAGGTTATCAATATTATGCACGAAATGACTAATGAATTTGGAACAACATTTATTTTTTCAACACACGATCCGAAAATTGTTGGAGAAGCTGAAGTCATCTATACACTAGAAGATGGAGCTATTGTTAGTACGGAAATCAAAAAGGAGGATAAGCAATGAAAAATCTAATAATGATTGCCTTCCGAAATTTATTTAGAAATAAAAGACGTACGATTCTTACTTCATCACTAATTACATTCGGTGTTGTTCTTGTTATCGTATTTGGCGGTTTAGCAATTTCTTTTAAATCACAAATGGTAGGCATATTAACAAACACAGCAATGGGTGATTTACAAATTCACAGGAAAGGATATGTTGAATCAATTGATAATTTACCATTAAATCTTACTCTTTCCGGTACTCAGCTAGCAAATGTTGAAAAATCGTTAAACAATATTCCCGAAGTTGCTGCCTACAGCCCGCGTATAAAGTTTGGTGCAATGATTAGTAACTATGCTCAAACATCAAACATTCGTATGAGCGCAGTCTATCCAAAAATGGAAAATAGCACTGTAACGGAATTTGTTAAAAGAATTAAAGGCAAGATTACAGACCCCGATCAGTTTATTAAGCCGGGAGAAATTTTAGTGCCGGAAAATTTAATGAAAGGACTTTTATTAAAGATTAATGATGAAATTGTTTTAGTTGCAACGAATAAAGACGGTTCAGTTAATGCAATTACATTACGTATTGCTGCAATGACAGAAAATGTTTTCGGCCCATCCGGCAAAGATGGATATATGCACATTGAAGATGCACAACTGCTTCTTCGTGAAGATCAGCCCGAGATAGTTGAAATTGCAATTCATCTGCAACAATATGACCAGCTTAGTAAAGTATACACACAGTTAAAGGAATCTGTAGGCACGCCCAAATCACAAACCGAGATTCATACGTGGGAACAGCTATCCCCGTTTGCAAGCATTGCACGAATAGTTGATCTGCTAATTATTGTAGTAAAATTTATTTTGATTTCAATTGTTCTTGTCAGCATTCTCAACATAATGACGATGTCAGTTTATGAACGGATTAGTGAAATAGGAACTATTGCCGCAATAGGAACGCCTCCCCGGAGGATTCTTTCTCTTTTTCTTATTGAAGGATTTGCGATGGGCTTGTTAAGTACTTTGTCAGGGATAGTAATTGGACTTGGGACATTATGGATTATGAATATGACAAAGATTGATTTCACATTCGGATCAATGAATGTGTCGCTGGCTCCGAGTATTCCCGTTAGTGAAGTTATAGTTGTTGCGGTTATCGTTATGATCGTTTCACTGTTTGCAGGATTCCAACCGGCATATAAAGCTTCCAAGATGGAACCGGTGGATGCTTTGGGCCATAATTAGAAATGTTAATAATTAAGAATAAATAAATTATTAATTATGAACTGTTTGCTCAATTAAAAAAATGAGAAAGTTATGAAAATACTATCAATGTTTATTATTACGATTCTATTCGCGCTCAATATTACAGCGCAGGATGCTAACAAACTTTTAAAGGAAGTTGACGATAACCTTATGCCGGAATCATACGAGTCAATTAGAAAACTCATCAATGAAGAATCTGATGGCTCTAAAAAAGAGTTTACATTCTACACGGTAAAGAAAGGCAAAGACAAAATTGCAATGCTCTACATTTCGCCGGCAAGTGAAAAAGGGCGTTCAACATTACGACTTGGAGAAAATATGTGGCTCTATATTCCAAGCGCAAATAGACCTATTCGTATTACAAGTTTGCAATCTGTTGTTGGGGGCGTTTTTAATAATGCGGATATTATGCAGTTGGAATACTCGACTGAGTATGGCGCAACATATTCCAAAGGCACAGACACGGAAAATATTCTCGATTTAAAAGCAAAGAATAAAACAGTTGCATACGATAAACTTAAAATGTGGATTACCAAGGACAAAAAGATTCTCCGCAAAGTTGAAGCTTATTCAGCCAGCGGGATGTTGATTAAAACACTCGAATTTAAGGATGATAAAAATTATGGAGGCGGTATAACACGACCTTCTATAATAGAAACATACAGCCCTTTATACAAAGGTTATCGTTCGTTAATGATTTATCAGACCATCAAAAAACGCCAATTCCCGGATGAAGTATTTACTCAAAACTATATGGGACGATTGGGAGATTTGAAGAAATGAAATTTTCAAAGTGGTTTATCTTCGTTTTGATGTTCGCATTATCAGCGGTTGTATTTGGACAAGAAAAAGAAAACTTGCCGATTACAGAAGATGAACAAGAAAAGAAGCTTGAATGGAATGGCAATCTTGATGTGAAATATTCGCTGTTTAACATGGATCAAAACTCAGCGCAATACAAACTCCAATTCTTTAAAGATCCTCCTTCTACTTCGCTGCTTTCTCAATATAGGATAGAACCTTATTTGAACGCCGAATACCGTTCGAATGATTTAGGATTTGTTCTAAAAACGCACGCATCATATTATAGTGACTCCAATTCAAGATTTGATTTATTCGAAGCATACGCGAGCTTTAATCCCTCATTCAATACAAATTTACAAGCTGGTAAACGGGTTTACAGTTGGGGCAAAGGTTACGCATTCAATCCGGTTGGATTTGTTAATCCAGTTAAAGACCCGGAAAATCCAGAACTTGCGCAGGCAGGTTTACTTTCGGCTAACATTGAGTATGTAAAAAGTTTTTCGTCAGAAGCGTTGCAAAGCTTTTCTTTCCTCGCTGTCTTGATTCCAACGTCAGACATTGCAGGTACTTCATTCGGAGAATTTACTAATACAGATATTGCTTTGAAGTCATCATTTCTGCTCTGGGATACTGACATTGACTTGCTAGCTTATTACAGTGTGAACAAACCAAAAAGATTTGGATTTGATTTTGCGCGAAACATTCAAGATAACATTGAAATTCATGGTGAAATTAGTTTCAACCAAAATGTTGAAAAGTTTACAATTATAAATAATTCACTTACCAACAATCGTGTTGACAGGTATTCATATCTCTTTGGACTGCGCTATCTCGATGCATCTAATACTACAATTATTGCGGAATACTATCACACTGGTGCCGGACTTAGCAAGGATGAATATTCACAGTATAGTGAATTTCTGAAAATCGGGGCAGACAATTTAAACTCGATAGTTGCACAACAAACGCTTAATACAAGCCTAACATATTTCAGAGGCACTACATTGATGCAAGATTATTTGTACCTAAAAGTTTCACAACCCGAACCGTTTGATTGGCTCTACTTTACTCCTTCTCTTTATACGATTTACAATCTGATGGACAATAGTTTTCTTCTTTCATTTCAGATGAGCTATAAGCCAGTTACAAATACTGAATTTATTTTTTGGACAACAATGTTTGTCGGAGACAGAAGTACCGAGTATGGTGGAAAGCAGGTTCAGCAGCGTATGGAACTTTGGATGAGAGTGTTTTTTTGAAAAATGAATTATTTATTATGGGAACAGCTTAACATGGAAAGACGTAATGCGAAAAGTTTGTTTGGAAAATAATCTTAAATATCATGAATCAAAAATAAAAGGTTACACAACAATACATTGACACACAATAACATTAATAGAAATGAAAGGCATGACAATGAATAAAATAATCTATAAAAAAATAGCGGCAGGCGTTGCTGTTGTTTTCAGTCTTCTCACTATCGTAGAAGGTACTCAAGTACTGTTGGGAATTACTCAACCGGAGTATGTTGTGCTTACTCCTTTACTCATTTACAATGTACTTATGGGATTCATTGGTCTTTTTGCCGGTGTAGTGCTATGGATAAACTACGGATGGTCGTTAAGACTTACAACAATGGTTGTTGCAGCGCATCTGATGGTATTGCTTATTGTTGGAGTAATCTACCTTTCCGGCGGCGCTGTTGCCTCGCACAGCGTAAATGCAATGGTCATCCGATCAGTGATTTGGGCAGCAATTACTCTGGTTGCCTGGAAAACTGGTAAACACGTTACTCAGTAATAAAACTAATACAATCAATACATTTGAGGATATGCTATGAAAATAAAATTTTTAGTAATCATACTTGGTTTAATTTTTATCAGTACAATAACTGCTCAGGATCAAATATCACTTTTAGAGATGGACAAAGTGCAAGAATATTTAATGCTTAACGCGAATCAACATAAAACAATCAATGTAAAGGTTGAGCAAATAGAAAAGATTCTTGAGCAAGATAAAGAAACAATAGCGACTTTAAAAGCACGATTCAAGAGCGGGGATGAACCGGGATTCTTTGAAAAAATTAAAGTAAAAAGAGGACGCGACAACCGTGTAGATAAAATTGAAGATTTACTTGAAGAAATTGAAGATCAATTAAATGACCAACAGAAAATCAAGTATAAAAATATTGGGAAGCCGTTATTGAAATCTCTGAATAAAAAAGAGTTGACGGAGTGACTTACGATCCAAGATATCTAAGATTATACTCACTTAGCAATGAAAAACTAAATAGGCCCAATTAGCCACAATCCACATTTTACCAAGCGCGAATATATTCAATAGCGCAAGTTTATTAATTTAATTGTTGTTTATAACGGGAAATTATAATGAAGAAAAATCCATCTTATGGTATTCAAAAAACATTATTGCTAATAGTGTTTGCGCTAAGAATTTTGACTGGTCAAATAATAGCTCAAAGTACATCAGGCATAATATCGGGCGAGGTAAGGGATGCAGTTACAAAACAACCTCTTCCTGGGGCAAATATTATTATTGTTGGAACCAATATTGGTGCGGTTAGTGATGTAAATGGATATTACGTTATTAAAAATGTAGCCACTGGGAAATATATTCTAAAGTCTTCTATGATTGGGTATGAGCCCTCAGCTTTTGCAGATTTAATTATTAATCCAAACAGAAATCATTCTGTTACGTTCGAACTCCGCCCAGCAGCCATGGAAATGAGTGAAATAAATGTTAGGGCGGATTATTTTTCTAAACCTACCGAAAACCCCGTTAGTTTCAGATCTATAACTCCGGAAGAAATTAGAAGATCACCAGGTTCCGCAGAGGATATTTTCAGAGTAATGCAATCACTACCCGGGGTTGCAACTGCCGGCGCAAAAAGTGCACAACTTATTGTAAGAGGAGGCAGCCCGGATGAAAATCTAACTCTGATTGATAATATTGAAGTATATAATCCTATTCATTTTGCAAGAACCGGAGAATCGATGGGAATTATAAGCATTGTTAATCCCGCCTTGCTGCAAAAAGTAGATTTTCTAACCGGTGGTTTTCCCGTCAAGTATAGTGATAAAATGTCTTCCGTCTTTGATATGACTTTGCGAGACGGCAATAAAGAAGTTTTTAATACTGATGCCAACTTGAATATAGCCGGTTTCGGAGTGATGCTAGATGGACCACTAATTGAAAATAGCAATATGGTTTTATCTCTAAGACGCGGATTTTTCGATATTCTTACGGGGGTTTTGAATAAACCCACCGCGCCAAGTTATTATGATGCTGTTGGGAAAATATCTTACGATATAAATAATAAAAATAGAATTAGTCTTGTTGGATTCTATTATTTAGACCAGATCGAGCGTGAAGGTTCAACTAAAGAAGAATCTTCATCATGGAGTAAATATGATTACTTAACGCGTGATGATTATGGCGCGGCAATAGGAATTAATTGGCGTTCTTTAATTTCTAAAAACGCTTTTTCACTAGTTACAGCCTCATATACAAGTAATGGTTGGAATACACTTCAAGGAACCGAAACCGACCGCACTTTAAAGGGCGATGATATTCGCGAAAACGAACTCACTTTGAAAGCAGAAGTAAATTATCAGCTAACTCATAAACTCGATTTTAAGATTGGCGGGCAAATAAAATATATCGATTCACGAAATGATTCATGGAGTCCCGAAAGTATAACAAACAGCGGAATAATTATTCCGGCCAATACAATCTTTTTTCACCCAGATCCAACAACAAAGTCATCATTGTTTTTACAATCATCATTTCACATTATTGACCCCATGGTTATTTCAGCGGGTTTGCGTTATGATTATTTTGCACTTACATCAGAAAATAATATTAGCCCGAGGATTTCCCTCTCTTATAATTTTTTGAATGAAACCACATTGAATCTTGCTTGGGGAAAATATTACCAATCGCCGGCAAGTTACCAAGTTGCGCCCGATCCACGCAATCTATTTCTAAAAAGTAGTTACGCAACTCATTATATAGCCGGACTTGAACAGCGATTAAGCAATGATACTAAGGCAAGTATCGAGATTTATCATAAAGAACTTTCAAATCTTATTGTTGATCCGGACATTTCAGATCTTCTTATAAATACGGGCAGCGGTTATGCACAAGGAATTGAATTTGCACTACAGAAAAAATTTACAGATGGTTTTGTAGGAAGCGCTTCATATTCTTATTCTATATCAAAAAGAAGAGATTATGAATTCTTAGACCTCTACGATTTTGAATACGAAAGACCACACATAATAAACCTTATCTCCGGTCTCGAGCTTGGTTCGGGATGGCAAATTGGAGCTAAGTTTCAATACGCTTCCGGCAATCCTTATACGCCCGCAATTGGAGTTGTAAAGAAAAATAATTCTTTCTATGTTGTTGAAGGAGCGAAAAATTCTGCGCGCTATCCCGATTATCATAAGTTGGATATTCGCATTGATAAGCAATTTGTTTTTGATACTTGGTCATTCTCGGTCTATCTGGATTTATGGAATGTGTATAACAGAGATAACGTAAGTTCCTACTCTTACAAAGCTGACACGAATGGTGAATTGACTTCCACGCCAAGATATGATTTTGGAATTACGCCTATTCTGGGTTTTACCGCTAAATTTTAACATTGTGAATTAGGACTAATAATTAAAACAAAGCCCGATGGAAACACCAGGCTTTGTCATACATAATGCTAAAAATTGGTTATCTTATTTCTCTGCTGGTAGTAAATCTTTTGTTTTAAGCTTTGATGGTAGGAAAATGCCAATTACTCCATTTATCCCAACAGTCATTACAATGTTATAGAAGAAAGCCAAGAATGCAAATAACAATAATGAGCCGGCAATAGCTGCAAGTATCATGTAGGAATTGTATTCGCCATTGAAGTAGATTGTCCTGCGCAGCATTCCTTTTAAGCCTGCCATCCCCATAAAGGCGCCCATTCCGATACCGCCGAGAAGATGTGCCCAGAAATGGAAGTTTGCTAATCTTTCGCTATAGAGTTTTGCTCCGTTAGTTAGAATTGGAAAAAGAAAATATATTGCCGAATATAATGTCATTGTTAATCCTATTAATATCGCGACATGAACGTGAGGACCAACAATCCATTGGGTGTTATGTAGAATTCTATTCAATCCTAAATCTGCCTGCATAATACCGGCAGGAACAGCTAAAGCAAATCCGAGTAATCCGCCAAGTAAAAATTTTAACGGATGACTCATTTTTAACGGTCTTGCGCTCCAAAGTGTTGCAAGAGTAATAAAGAAAGCTAAGCCTTGAGTAATAAGCTCAAACGCAGTAACCATTTCTCCGGATAGAATTTTTAAGATACCTGGTTGCGCTTGATCCGACATTAAATGATGTGACCAAACAGTCCAACTAACAACCATTTCTATAAATAAAGCTGCACGAGCCCAGTTTTCCATAAATAATTTTTTACCGGTGATTAATGTTGCAAGTAAATACCACGTGCCGGCAACAAATATTAAAACTAGCCCATCTGCAATTAAATCAAGTCCCCACCAGAAAATATTTTTATACAATAAAGCATCAATAGCAGAATGTTTTAGACTTACTCCAAACAATTCTGCAACCATATAAATTAAGATTAGAACGCCCGCGAATAGAATAACAACAGCATTAAAGGCTGTGTCAACCGTTCCTCTCGCAATTGCTGCAACTGGTAATGAAACTAAATGCTCTTTCTTGTTTTTTGAGAATAGATTCTTTAAGCCGGTTAATCCTAAAGCAGATTTTATCAATGCCGCTGCTGGTTGCTTGTCCCATCCTTCCGGTGTATATGTTATTGTTTTGAAAATATTTATTACAAAGAAAACTGTTCCAACCATTACTAAAGCAATACCCACAATAAAGAATGTCCCGCCAATAACACTAAACTGTGTAAAATCAGCTGGTAAAGGCCAATATAATGTGTACAGAGGTGAATAATGAGATACAAATCCGCTGAACCAAAAAACAAAAGTGCCTATTGCAATTAACCATAGAGTCCAGTTGCCTAGCTTAATACTCCACAACGGCTTTTTCATTAAAAATGGTACCAAAAATAGAAACGCCCCAAATACGATTGAATAAGTTGAACCGAAAATCCCTACAAGTGGATGCGCGGTAAGTATAGCATAAAATTGTTCATGTGTTATGTATGAAACTGGGGTAACTTCATAAATCCTCATTACCATTCCTTCCACAACTGCGAATAAATAGTAGACCAATCCTACAACCACAAATCTTAAAGTTAATTTTTGCATTGGCGTTAAGCCGTCGGGTTTGAATAACCCTTGTTCACCGTTTGTTAATGTTTTTATAAAACTCATTTTCATTCTCAATTTTGTTGTTATAAGTTTATTCAGTTACAACTACTGCATCGCGGACAATCATGTTTATTCCTTTCCAACCGGAATATTCTGTTGATCGTATTGAATAGATTTCTTCTTTATCGAATTGCCATAAAATATCATTATTATGCCCCGGTAAAACTTGCATCTGAAAGACCATTGTATTGTCTTGTCTGAATAAACCAAATCCATATGTTAGATCGGCAGATGTAACATTGAATCGAACTTTCTCGTTTTTCTTAATCACCATTTTCTCTGCCGGTAATTCAAACTTATGATTGGCCACATTGATGGTAAACTCTCTATCAGCTTTAATCTCCGCACGGTCTAAATCCATCGGCTTCCAAGGTATTGTCTCATGTGTAACAATATGTAATGAAACCCCTAGTACGACTAAAAAGCCCACAAACGTATAAAATATAATTGGCTTAATTTGTTTTGTTGTACCGTCTCTCGTGATCTTATAGCCAAACCATCCCATCAGAGACATAATAGCCAATACATATAATGTGTAAGCAATAGTTTGTCCTGTTAAGACAACGTTAGAATCAACCATACTTCCATCCATTTTTTATTAGTGAATTTTAATTACCACCATTATGTAGCATTTAAAAGCAAATAAATCAACAATTATTTAGGCTTTATTAGATCAGTCAATTTGGTCGTGGAAAGTGTATGGATTAATTCGTTTTGGGATTTTGTCCAAACATCGTGCATTGCACATGGATTGTTTAGAGCACATTTATTAAACCCAAAGAAGCATGACGGGATATTCGAAAAACCTTCCACTGCATCAATGATTTGAGCAACTGTAATTCTCTTTTTACTTTTCGCTAAAGCAAATCCACCATATTTACCTCGGCTGCTTTTTATCAATCCGCTTTTAGATAAATCTGTTAATAATCTCTGGAGATATTTTTTGGGTATATGAAGTTTTTTGTGAAGATAATCCGAAGAATAAAGTTCGATGTCTTCAGTTGCCATTAAAGCCAAAATACGGAGTGCATATGCTGTGGTTTTCGAAAAGTTCATTTTCTTTAAATTCTTTTCTCGAATATATCACATTATACTTTCATCATTCAACACAGTAGTAGTGTCATGCCCCAGATTAGTGTACCAGTTAAAAGTGAATTTATCATCATCATTGAAGTGCACCCCGTTTCAATTCAATTTTCCCTTCTTTACACGATTTTACTTTTATCAAAAGAGTTAGTATCTTTATTCAGACAAATAATTCTTATTATAACGGTAGGTAAAAATGAGTGAAATAATTAATAACAGTAGAGAAAGGATTGATGCGCTCAAGAAACTAATCCTAGAGATTCATGGCGGTTCATCGTCAGATGCTGCTAAATTCAAATTATCAGAAATGTTTGGTTCTATTCCATACGGTGAAGTAGTACAAGCAGAACAAGAATTGATTAATAATGGCTTACCTGCCGACGAGATTCTAAAGTATTGTGATCTTCATTCTGACGCCCTAAAAGGGAATATTAGCTTGGAAACTGCAAAAAGCGTTCCTGTTGGTCACCCAGTACACACTTTCTTACTAGAAAATATTGAATTAAAGAAGCAAATTGATGTAATACGCTTGTACAAATCACAATTCCAGACTAATACAATTTCTGATCCAGATTTAGAAAATATTGTATTAAAGATTCGCTCTTCACTCAATAATTTAATGGATGTTGACAAGCATTATGCTAGAAAAGAAAATCTTCTTTTTCCTTTTCTGGAAAAGCATGAAATTACTGGTCCGCCAATGGTTATGTGGGGTAAACATGATGAAATTAGAGG
>Ga0172380_10008276_pt1 | contig 11426 bp, 19 predicted proteins | sample Leawe162metaG_FD_119747 | JGI IMG/M metagenome (GOLD analysis project Ga0172380, IMG submission 119747) | Leachate microbial communities from a municipal landfill in Southern Ontario, Canada - Leachate well 162 metaG | ecosystem: Engineered > Solid waste > Landfill > Unclassified | place... | reverse complement strand
CTGGCGACAGGAACACTGGCGACAGGAACACTGGCCACTGGAACACTGGCGACAGGAACACTGGCGACAGGAACACTGGCGACTGGAACACTGCAAATTTCCAGACCGGATATTTTAATACAATCACCCCTGAGGATGTGCAGATTTTTAATAAGTCTTGTAGTCGCGAAGTATGGCAACAAGCAAAGAAGCCTGATTTTATTTACTTTAAAATTAACGTTTGGGTTCCGGATTATGAAATGACTGATGCTGAGAAAGCTGCTAATCCTAAATTCTATGTTGCAGAGGGGTATTTAAAATCGATACCTGTATTAGAGGCTTGGAAATCCGCTTGGAAATCCGCAACTGAAGACGATAAGGAGCTACTGTTTAAACTTCCAAATTTTGATGCCGCAGTATTTAAGAAGATATCCGGCATTGATGTTGAAAAGGATTAGCTATGAGCGCAAACCAAGACTGGATAGACTATTTTATAGAAAAAGAACTGCGCCGCATATTTGACGGAAAGTATTTAGACATACCTACCTCAGTAAGAAAGGATGTTGGGATATCCATAGAGAGGGGTATTAAAATAGCTTGTGAGAAGCTGGAGATGAAAAATGACTAAACAACCGCTTCCTGACTTCTTAGCCGCTATAAACGCAGATATAGCCAGGAACATCCAGAGACTTAAAATAGAGCGGGATTTTACCAATACTAGAATAGGCGAAGTGATGGGCGTGACCCATCAGCAAGTATCTAAGTACCTGAATGGTCAAGATGCTGTTTCTGGCGCGAGATTAAAGGCCTTGGCAAATTATGCTAAGGTTAAAACTGAATACTTCTTTAGGAGCGAAAATGAGGCGTAAGAAACAAGTCAGGAAACCATTGTGGGTAGTGCTATTTATAGCATGCTCATTGTACTTAATACTCAATATAATAGGACATTAAATGACTGCACATGAAACTACTACTACAATTAAAATAGCTAAGCTTTACGATGAGATTAACACTTCGGAAAAGACAATAGAATTCTTTAAAAACCGAGTAAAGCTGTTTAGAGAGGTTTTGAGCTCGACGGAAACATCAAGTGAAAAATACCTAATATTCAGTAGACACTTAGAAAATACGGAAATAAGCCTAGAAGACGCAGTAGCGGTATGGGCGGATAAGATGCTGGAATTAGATAAGTTACTAGAATTAGGACAATAGGAGGTAAGATGAGCGCAAGGAACTTTACACTATTGATAATAGTTATTCTAGTAGGTTTCCTTCAATTACTTCTGTATCAAGAATGTAAGAAGCTAGAGGCGAAAATCCAATCACTAGATAAGCGAGTAGATAAATTATATGAAGTATGTAGTAAATGAGTAAACAACACGAATCAACTCCGCTTGTGAGTAAAATAGAGCTACCGCACTGGAGTGAATACGTGCAACCAACTTTAATGGCTACGGGCTCGGCGGCTAATTTAATTGCTGGTGTGGTGGCTATGTACCTTGGGGGCCATCTTATAAAACAAGACGACCCCGCGCTTCCGCCTGTTGCTAATCCGTTCTTTTTCGTAGCTGCGGCAACTTCGGGTTTTTACTGCGGCGCAAGTTTATTTGCTATCGGTAAAATAGTTCAAAGAAGGGCTTGTACGTGGGCGCAAATGGTTGAAGAACAAAGGGTAGAAAGTGAATTTAAAGGAGTTACAATTGGAAGGTAAATCACAGGCGGCAATATTGACTTTCTACCGCAGTTTGTGTAATGCAAAAGAAGGTGAGGTTTTTGCTATTGTAAAAAGTAATAAAGTTATTTCCTTCGAGGTAAAAATAGGGCAAAGAGGCAATGCAACTAAAGAAGCTTTCGAATCTCCTAATATAATATTCGAGACTGATAAGTAACTATCTAGCCTTGCCGCCCAACTTCTCTATAGTTCTTCCAAGGGCATAAATACCTAACCCCCCAAGAAATCCTGTAGTTGACGAATCAATATACCATTCAGGAACAACTTTATTACACCACACAACCGCAACGCCTAATAAGAAGAAATTGATACCAGCCACATACACACAAAACGGCCTTGCTAATTGGGCTAATGGAACGCTACTTTTAGCATTTAGCTGGTCAAGTTCCGCAGTTAACTGCGGAAGCTCTTGTTGAAGTCTTTGCATCGTTTCGGACTTAGTAAGCCGCTCATCATCTGAGGTAAAAACCTTATCTATAGCGTTACCGATAGCATCTACAGGCTTAGCTATGCTATCGCCTGAATTTCCTAATAAAGCTGAAAACCATCCCATAATTACTCCAATTCATAATGTGGAAAATCTTTTAGTTTTGTAAACAACCCACCCCATCGTATTTTTACTCCAAGCTTCTCAGCAGCAGCAAACATATGTTTTGACAACTCATTAAACCTAGAGATATCGTTCCAATCTATAGGGAATGGGGCTAAATCTACCGCTTGTGAAGGGCTGGAATTATGGCGAGAAGTAGGCCATGGTGCGTTACTTACTTTCATCTTCACTGCTTGGTCTTGCTCTGCCTTTCCCCTATATCCACATATAACTCTAAAGTCATAATGCTTTATTGCCTCGTTACAAACATCCTGTAATCGTTTGTCACAAGTGTATAGCTTCTCTAATGATTGTTTACTGAATGTTGGCATTTATCTACCTAGCCTCGTGCATTTAGTTGGATAATCACATATTTCTTTTGACGCCTCATCTTCTAAGTCTTTAACCATGGGAAACTCATATAATAACTGGTCTGCTAAATCATCATGTCCCATAGCGATGCAAAGCTTAATCAGCTCAGCTCTTTCACAGAACTCGTCTTTATAACTGCCCGCAAAGGATATACCCGCAAATTGCCCTTGCGCTCCAGCAGCCGCCGCCCCGCTGCACTTACTGATAATATTTGGAGCATATGCAGCAGCTCTCTGAACTGGCTGCTTGTTATTTATTGCAAAGCTATGTTCGCTATTGTCAATCCTGTATTGGTTAACTGTTTGCGCTATAGAAGTGCTAGAAGTTAAAACAATACATAAAAAACTAACGATTTTTTTTATCATTATATATCCTATCTGCTATAACTTGAGTGTTGGCATCAATGCGTCTAATCGCTTCTTTAAGGCTGGTAACTTCAACCTTTAGGCCGCTAATATCGTTTGTGTTCTGCGCCGTTTGTGTCAAGGTTTCTAATCCTTTACTCGCCCGTGCTGCTAATGTGTTTTCAGTTACTTCCACACGGGAATCTAATTTAGCAGCACCCCATATAATACTACCTGATTGAACTAAGATAATCCCAATAATTGCTATAGGAATCCTTTTGTCTAAGTGCCAACTTTCTCTAGCCATATATAAATTCTCTCGCTTCGTCTTGTAATGTTGTGCCTTGTGAAATTAATCCTGCTTTGATATCAGCAAGCGAGTGTCCATAACCAACTAGAGGATTGAGGTTGTCTATTCCCGCAGTTGGGACTTTGGTAAATGAAGGAACTACATCGTATAAATCTGCATAATCTATAGGATAAAAACTCTCCGAACCAAACCCGCCGTTTATAGGAACGTTCTGGTCATCCACTCCATGAGTTTCTCTGTATTTTCCTGTGAATGTATCAAGATTAGTAACGCCGCTTAACAAATCCCCCGACATAATGTAAGCACCTCTAAAGGTATCGGATTGTTCGCACATGAACCTATAGCACATCATCCCGCCGTTAGAGTGACCGAATAAATACATTCTATCGGTGTCTACGCGCCCTGTGGACACCATTGCATAGATAAGGTCATTGAGATATGAGATATCATCTACTAATGGATTGAATGGCCCGCCTGCATTCCATGCGGTAAAACCATCTTGATTTATAGTAGCTGTAGGGAATACTAAAATAGTATCTTCACCTAAAGTAGTGCCTATATTCATTTGAGTTCTAAATGTCGGGCCACTTCCACTACCGCCATGTAAACAAAGAGCCAGCGCATAGGTTTGTTCCACTAAAGGAGGTGTATTAACCACATACGTCCGCTCATCAAATGTCAGTACCCCAGATATGCGCATAATTAACCTGCGAAGCTTTTAAGTGTTGCCCTAGTCTGTGTGACATCAGCGTCGGCCACGGCCTCGCCTGTGCATTTCATAGTAATGGTTGCGGTTTCTGTTTCCGAACAAGTTCCAGAGGTATTAGCTATCGCCGTAGCCCCACCTGTCGCTGTACGAGTAACTTCTGAGTTCCAAGCTTGCGTTCCTGTACCAGTACGCGTAATAGTGGTTTTGCACCGCCAATTTCCTGCCAAACTGGCTACCAATGTAAGTGTAGCCACTACAGTTGAGCCGAAGTACACTTTTATAACTTTTGAATTAATATTATTCGCATCAGTACCAGCAACTTCAAATTCAAGATACTGTCCCGCCACGATAAATGTATCGGCAGTAATATCATTAGTCATTAAAGTATCTTCGCCAGCCCCAACGTTTGAAACTGGCGTGACGTTATTAAAGAGCGAACCAGAAGGGATAATATTAGTGCCGCCAGTTCCAACACTCTTTGTGATATTCAATAATGAGCCTGATTGCGGAGAAAGAACGAGTGTTGGCACAACTCCAGCAGTAACCGTTCCGAACACCTTATGAGAAGCAGCTCCTGTGGCATAACCGCTTATTAAATAACTATCACTAACAGTTGTGCCTGTTTTTAAGCCTGTTCCAGTGGTAAAGGTGTGGCTATCAGATGTAATCGTTCCTAAAGTTACATTATCACCAGAGCCTATTAGTGTTTTGGTACCAGAAGGTATAGTGGTGGTGCTTAAACCTGAAATATTAACTATCCAATTACCAGCTCCCGAAACTGTCATTGCGTTCTGAGAGCTCAGTAAAACCGAACTATATAACCTCCATAAGATGCTAGTAGTGCCGACTGTTATGGCGCTTGCGGTGTACATCATAAATGTACTACCTAATAGAGTAGAGCCGCCCAATATACTAACACAAGTTCCTAAATCCATATCAGCAGCTGCGTCAAAATCAGTAGCGCGCGTCAGAACCCAATCTGTGCTAGCTGAGCCTATATCAGTAACCGTATATACACCGTTTTGAAACTGTGTAGATTGCTGCCAGACTAAAACTCTCTCGTCTACTGCCATAGCTCGGCTATCTACGCTTAATGCCTCTTGCGTTCCTGCATTAGTTAGTGTCGCGCCAACGCCTGCCGTTCCGTTAGCATAAGTAACTGTCAGGCTGCCTGTGGTTGCAGTAACGCAATCCTCTAACGTGGAAGCAGCCCCCCCCGCTCTTGTAGTGTATTGGAATAACTGTAATGCAGAAACATTCTCCGTTATAGGAGCTCCAAAGATATCTAATGAGTTGGCGTTATCGACCGCTATTAAGTCATTATAAGCCAAGGAGCTGATATTATCTAAATTTGATATAGTGTTAGTATCTGTCATTATGCCGCCTCGTTTGTATTAAAGTATAAAATATTACCTAAATTGTCTCTCATAGGACCGCCCTCGTTATCTACCCAGATAGTGTCATCGAGTACGGTATCAGTACCATCTCCCCTGTGATAATCAGTGCCAAAGCTTCCGAAGCTCCAATCCAACATGTAATTCATTATACAGTTCTCTCCCAACAGTAGGCGGCTTGATATGGCGGAAGTATACTAAATGCGGTGCCTGACCCTGAACTGCCTGTTACAGAATTATGAGCCGCTTGCGCAGCATCTCCAGAGGCGGCAACAGCAGCGCTAACTCCTGTTCCTGGCCCCTTCTGAGGTATAACATGCGTATGGGGCGGTAAGTTAGCCTCTATTAATGTTGCCGTTGCGGCCCCGCCTGTTGCAGTATATGAAGAGCCTCTAGCAACCATAAACTTATCTTCTATGGCCGCCCAAGTGCCGAATCCAAATAATGTGGCTGGATTTGTTGGGTCTGTTTTATTCCAGTAGAGCGTCCCGACTGGGTTAAGTAGCTTCATGACCTCTAATATCTCACACGACTTTGTGATGTTGGAATCATTTACATCTTGAAATACAACTTTATCCGTTAGCGCAGGAGTAGCGGTTAGGACTCCCGACAGGTCGCTAATAGAGCCTGTTGCGCCTACAGCGCCTCTTTCGCCTGTTAGGTACATAGTCCAGTCTGCAAGAGTGCCGCTTCCCCCGACAGCCGAAACTGTTACTGTTAAAGTAGTCCCTGAATAACTTGCTATCTGCCCCCACATATAATCAGTAGTATCCGCATCACTAGCAATGAGAATGAATTGCCCTGCGCTTAATGCTAAATCTGCCAGAACAGTAAATACTTTACTGCCCGTTCCTATAGCTAGGCTTGTTGTTGAAACTAAGGTTAATTGCCCCGCATATGCCGCAGCCTCTTGCTCACTCGCTAAAGCTGCCGCTGCACTAACGCTTGCGTCTTCTGCCGCGCTAGATGCTGCTCCTACTAACAATGAGGGTGCGGAAACGTAGATATTATTAGTCCCTGTTGCTGGGGCTGTGGCGAATGTTAAAGCTGTTCCGCTTATGGTATACATAGCGGGGTTTTGTATCTGATAACCTTTTGGATTAGCTATTGTAACCGACACGTTGTCAATAGTTCCCGTAAATCCCGCACCTGTGAATGCGATTGTTTGAGTAGTTCCGCTGCTTATGACTTCTGTATAAGTACCAGATGCGCTTCTCGTTACTCCGTTAGTTCCACCGATTGATGGTATAATATCCCCCGCCGAGCGTGTAACTGTATAAGTTAATACGTAGGCTTCGCTTGCTATAATAGTGATTGCTGCTGATTGGCTTAAAGCTGTAGAAATTGCCCCTGTTGCTATCGCCGTACCTGTTGCGATAGTCCAGCCCGCGCCCTTTGTCCATCCCGTGTCAGTTGCGAAACTCCCATTAGTTGCATTCTGCTGTAATCCAGCGTCAACCCAAACATATATTGCCTTTTCATCACTTCCTAAATCCTCCGAAGCCGTAAATACAGTTTGCGAACCAGTGCCAGAAAAAGACTCGAAATAGGCCTCACTAGAGGATGCAAGGGCTGTGAATGCCGTGACACCTAGAGTTGTTTCAATGACCACGTCATTTTCGTCAGTTACTTGAAAATCATACGTACCAGATAGCCAAATAGAACCATTACCAGTTTCAGGCCTTCCAGAACCATCAAGGATAACTGGATTTGGATGTTCTACATCTCCAGCCGCCGTGGTATACGTTGGTTTACGAGTCGAGAAAGTGCTTGTTGCGGTGTAAGTGTTTACTTTACCATTAGCTAAAGGCGCACCCTCATCATCAAAGAATTGTAGGTATGGAGGGGTCATTAATACGGCCATTATTTATTTCCTTGCTTTATTGCTTCAATTGCTTTTTTTGCTTCTGCTGGTGGAAGGTCGTAAATCTCTTTTGGGATTTGTACCCTTTTTGATATTTCGCGAGCGACTCGTTGGCCTCTTTTTGCTTGCATACTAGCAGCGATTCCCCGACTTGCAGCCGAACCCGCCGCTGCCGCCGCCGTGCCGCCTAATCCACCACCTGTTGCGCCAGCTATGATAGGAAAGAGCCTACTTCCAGCAGTTCTAAATAAATCAGCCGTTATTCCAGATTTGGCCGCTTGCTGTATTAATTTTGCCTCTGCTGGTGTATAGCCCCGCATTCTCTTTGGGTTCATTGCGAGGGTGCGGAATCCAGTCTTAATTGATGTCGCTGGATTATCCGTCATTTCTGCGCGTAGAAATATATTTTCCACATCATCCATGCGCCTTGATGCAGCCCATTCTTTCGTTGCTTTTCTGTAGGAATCAAATCCCTCACGACCACCATCGATTAGCGAATTATCAGGATTCTCAATCATATCCCTAAATTTGCTTTGCAACTCAATTAGTTCCCGCCCTTCTGCATTGTATCCACCTTTTGTAACATCAAAGGTATTTGCAATTTTATCAGTTAAGTTCTTATCTAGGGCTTCGGCATTCGATAAAGTCATTGGCTTATCTCGAAATTGAGTAAGCTCTTCCGCAAATTTATCGCTTATAGTTGTTCCTCGTCCTATTTTTCCAAAAGGGTCTTTAGGTATTACCGCCTGTGCTTGGTCAATTAATTTATTGGTAAATTCAGGCTTTAGATTGCCTCCTAGGTTTTCAGCTGTCCGGTAGGATTGCGCCGATATAGCACGAATCTCATCAGCCGTTGGAATAGGTGATTTTTTAGCAGCTAGTTGCCCGATACCTTTTGCCGCAGAGCCTAGCGCATTAACTCCCTCTTCGGTCGCTGCTGCCGCCGCCTTTCTAACTGGCGCATATCCTAATGGAAGTATATTCCCCAACTCCCTAACCGCTTGGAAGTTTCTTCCAGCTTCAGGGTTGGCTTGATTATAAGCATCTTGGTTTTGTTGATATTGCTGCATTGCAGGAGCTACGGCCTGAGAAAATCGCTGTATGTCAGAGTCTATTCTTTGTTGCCCCGCTTCAGGCATTATGTTGTAAGCTCCTTTAGCTAGCGTACCAAGCGCAGCTGCCCCAGCATCGCCTGCAGTTCCTGCTGCGCCACCTAATGCTTGAAGGATACGAGACCCCATAGCTTGATTATCAGGATTCTGCACTATATTAGCCAAATCAGCCCCGCGTTGCTGCATATCGGCATTAAAGCCAGTGGGTTTCTGTATTTCTGGCTGTGGTACTGGTTGAGCGGCAGGAGTTGTGGGCTGCATAAATATATCATCTAAAGACGGACGGGCAGCCGCTTGTGGCGCACTCGTAAATATCTCATCTAAAGATGGTCTTTGTTTCATTATCTACCGCCCAAATAGTTTGTAATTTCTTGCTCACTATATCCCGCTGCACGTGCTGCTGCTATACGTGGGTCTTGTGGTGATATGCTCATATCTGGCTTGCCAACTTTTATATTGCCCTTTCCCTGTACGATTGCGGGAGCTTGGTCAATAGGCATTTCGTTGAATGATTCGTTAGGTGTAGCATTAGAAATTGGTTGAGCTGCATCCTCATACTTTTTTTGCAAAGCCCTGATTGTTGCCGATGCGGCCTGCCTATCCTCGAAAGGAATTTCAGGATTAGCTAAATCACCTGCCGCAGTCTTATATTCCATCATATCCCTATCAGATGTAGGGCCTGACATTTTTGGTACTCCTGCTGTTAATGAGGCTGATAGAACACTTAGTCTTCTATTTGCTTTACTTGCGTCTGTACTCTTACCAAATGCATTAACAACTCTTGTGCCCATAGAACTTAACATGCCATTACTAGCATTCGGGAGTAATTTATCAGCCTCATCCAAAAGCATTAGGTTATTAGGAGCAGATGCGGCCTTTGTATTAATCTCAGCAGTTTTTTTACCTGCTGCATCAGCCACCGCATTTGCTTCAGTAATTTTCGGTTTATATGTCAAATCAGATTGATTTGCTGCGTCCGATTCCGCCCCTTTCTTCTTGGCAGCGTTAGCGGCGAGAACGTCAGCAATCCCAGCCGCAGGAGTTGCCGGTTTTGGAGTATATGATGGTGGTTGATTTTCTTGAGTTATATTTGGCATCGCATCAGGATTCTGCCAATCTTCTTGCGGCTGCACGGGCGCAGTAAATGCTGGTTGGTCACCAAATGTATTTACACCATAGGCTCCTGACCTATGAACCATAAACAGCCTATTAGCTCCATCAACATCACCCGCTTTCAAGCGAGTAGCAATCTCATTATCTATTTGAATAGATGATGGTAGGTTTTGCCCCTTTTTAGCAGCTTGCGATTGATTCTGCATATATTGGGTTTTCGCCTCGGATTCGGCTTTCCTCATCTGGAACTCTTCGTCAGCCCTTCGGAAGTCATCAATAGTTCTAAGATTAGAAAATGGATTCATTACCATGTTATTTACCTAGTGACATATTGCCTAAAGAGTTCAACATACCCATGCGAGCGTTTTCTTTTGCTATAACTGCGTTGGCATTGATATCGCCAATATTAGTTGCGTAACCGCCCCAATTATTAGCAGCACCCAAACCTTGAGCTGATTGACCAGATAACATGCCGTATGTGCTATCCTGCTCTTGTCTCCATCTGTTGAACGCGTCATTATATGTCTGGTCTGCTAAACCTTGACCATACTGCTGTGCTTGTTTTAAAGCCGCTCCAGAGAACACATTACCACCAGCAGATTGTTTTCTTCCCAAAGCTTCTTCACCCTGTTGAAGCCTAAACTGATATCCAGGGTCTTGTGTTAAATCACCAGGTGTAAATGTACCGCCTAATTGACCGCTGCCTAATTTATCGGAAAGCATTGAATTAGCTTGCTTCCCAGTATCCATATACGGATTAAGCTGGTTCTGGGCTTCTTTATTACCAGCTACTTGATGGTTTTTAGCTCTGTTGATAGCTGTGACACCCCTAAGGCCACCAATAATACCAGTAGCCCCGCCTGTTAAACTGCTTGGTGCCGAGGTAAGGCTTGAAACTGCGCTTGACATAATAACCTCTAAATTAAATATCTATATTTTGTTTGGTATGGCTGCATTGGTTGCGCTTGCTGTGGAGCGCCCCCCTGGTCTTTCATAGCCATACTACCGAGCGAGCTTAACATACCGCCACCTCCGCCCATTGACCCCATTAATCCAGATGCACCTCCAGCAGCTCCTGTAGCTGCTCCTGCGCCACCTAACATACCGCCCATTCCTCCTGCCGCTCCAGCTCCTGCACCTAAAGCTCCCGCACCTGCACCAGCAGCACCTGCTGCTCCCGCGCCAGCTCCAGCACTTCCTAAACCTGCCATTAAGGCCGCTATTAATGGTAAAACCATCTAATTACTCCATGTTGTAAATTTATCTTTGTAACTTTTTCTCTTTAAAAGCATCCCCAATCTTGCATCGCTAAGTGCGTAATTAGTTCTCATAACTCCTATTTCCTTTAAATATCTGTCGGTCTTTTTTAGGAACTCGTTTATTATTTTCCCGCGCCATTCTTTCCGTATAAACAAACCTGTATTTAATGCTTCGATAATGTGTTTATGGTTTATATTCGTTCCTATTATAAATATTGAATAACCAACCATTTCACCTTCATTTCTCGCTGTAACTACTCCGCATTTTCCTTCTCGGCTTAAAGCAAAATACTTATCCCAATCTATGTTCGCTTTGCCGTAATCTTCTCTCGAATCCGCATCTTCGTAATGTTTATCCAAGTTTTTCGCTATTTCTTCTGCCACCTCATGTAGGGGAACAAAATCATAAATCACGATGCCTCTACCATCCCTATTATATTCAAAGGTGTTGTTACCGTTGTCCATGATGGTACATAAATTCTATTGTTTGTTGCGTTAACCATACCTAACCCACCCCCTAAGTTATTTGAAACCGTAAGGCAGATGCCACTTGAATTTGCAGTGAGGGGGAAGTTGTCAATATATGTAGTTCCAGCTACCGCTGATGTATTAGTCGCGGGTGTAATTAGAACATTGAAATAACATAAAT
>Ga0172380_10008275_pt1 | contig 11429 bp, 2 predicted proteins | sample Leawe162metaG_FD_119747 | JGI IMG/M metagenome (GOLD analysis project Ga0172380, IMG submission 119747) | Leachate microbial communities from a municipal landfill in Southern Ontario, Canada - Leachate well 162 metaG | ecosystem: Engineered > Solid waste > Landfill > Unclassified | place... | reverse complement strand
TGGTAACATCGTTCAGCGCAGGTTCGAGATCGGCAATGTTGCGGGTACTTGAAGCGATACCGCCATTGGGAACGGAGGTATTGCCATCGTAAAACTTATTGCGGGCCACAAACTCGCCAGCCAGCGTAATGACGTATTTACCGGCCAGGTTTTGTTTTCGACCTGCGCCCAGCATATGACCATCGCCATTACCACCGGTATAATAGTTTTCGATGATGTCGAAGTCGAGGGAGTGGATCAGTACAGTATCTCCATTGGGGTCGAGCAACCAGGCGGTCATGATATAAGTGCCCCCGTTGGCGATAGAAGTGAAAGGAAATTCCGCCAGACCGCTGACTTCGGTGACCGAAGTACCGCCATCGATAAAGGAGAAGGGGAACAACCGCAGATTCACCACATTGGTGTCGGTCCACATTTGGTTGTCGTTCGAATCGTATATGGCTACCCGTATGGGTGGGAAAAATACCGTATTGATAGGCGCACTATAAGGCTGGTTGAGGTAACTCAGCCGGAAAGGTGGCCCGGGAATAAAATATACTTTGGCAGAGCCGGTGAAGGGTTCATCGTCCCCAAATTCAATGACAGCAAAATAGTTGATTGAATCGGCTATGGTGGAGCTTACCGCAAATCGGGCAAAACCGTTGGCATTGGAATAACTGAAGTTTTCGGCCACAATCACAGAGTTTTTACCCGAATCCTGGGTGAGTGTTACGAGCTCATTGGCAATCACATTGCTGTCGATGTCCATGAGGGTGGTAAATACAATGACCGAGTCGGTACCGTTGGCAATGGCGGTATCTACACTAAATACCACGGCCGAAAGGGCAGGGTCGATGGGACCGGGCGATACGGTAATATTGCCCGATTCAAGTGCCGGGGTGACGAGGCTGTCGACGATAAACGCGATGCGGTAAATACTATCTACCCTTCCGCCAATACGCAGACTGTCGAAAACGGCTTGATTCGTGACCATCAATTCTACCGAATCGCCCCGCAAACGACCGCGGCCGGTGGCGTCGGTGCGGCTGAGATAGGCCAAAACGGGAGAGGTATTCTGGGCATTGTTGATGAGAACGCCGAGTGAATCGTAGATCTGAACGATAGGGGGTGAGGCAAACAACAAACTACTCCGGCCACCAATAGGCTGGGTAATAAATTCGAGATAACCTTTTAAGCCCAACATACCGGCGCTGCCCGGCGCAAAGAGGGTGTCGCTGCGGTATTGTGCCGGTGAGGCCTGACTGCCATATAAACGAGGCGATTGGCGGGTGCTGTTGATGAACATCGACAGCGCAAAGGCATTGATAGTCACCGGGTGAAATTGACCGGGAGTATTGATGTTCAGTGTCCGGAAAGTCTGCACATTGGTTTCGGTACGCACCTGACCGCTATCTACGGTCACCGGTCCCAGGAGGGTATTGTTGCCACTGAATATGAGGCTACCGCTGCCCAATTGGTTCCAGGCGGTGCCTGTGGCGGTTATGAGCGATGAACCGCTCAGTTGTCCCACTTCGCCCTGTCCGCGGTAATTCACGGTTTGGTTGTTGGTAAGCGTCATGCCCGGCATCAGAAAACGGGCCCCCGCCATTACATTGTAGTTGTAAGTGCGGTTATTGGTGTTTTGCACCAATGTGGTGGGTTGCAGATTGCCAAAGGCCGGGTTGGTAATATTAGCGCCTTTATCGAGGAGCAATTCCAGGTTTGAGGCATTCCAGCTGATCTGATTTACAGTTTGTGTAACGTCTGTAGCGGCTGCTGAAGTACGATCGACACTGATCCAGTTGGTGGCCGCGCGAAGTACAATATTGGTTCCGGTATAGGTGGTATTGGCATTATTGGCAAAAACAAGCTGACCACCGTCGATATTGAGGGTGGCGGTACCTGTAGCCAGTGCATTGGCGCTTTCTACCCGTAATATTCCGGCTGTGAGTGTATTGGCGGCGGTGGTTTTGGTGGAGCTGCCGTTCAGCGTCAGTTGGCCACTGCCCATTTTATTGGTTTGCTGGTTGTTTACAAAACCAGTCAGGGTGAGATTACTGAGCGTATCTATCGTAAAATAGGTCAACCGGTTTAAAGAGGCGGTTCCGGCTGTTACACTGCCGATACCACTGGTTACATTTGGTCCGTTGAGTACCCGGAGTGAATCGGTAGGAGACGTAAATGTAATATTGCCGAGTGTATGGTTTACTCCTGCTCCGCTGGTGGTTCTCCCCGTAATAATTGTGGCATTGGTGGTAATATTAACGGCATTATTGAATGCCAGGCCGGCATCATTGCGTAGAAATAACAATCCACCACTCAGGTAAACCGTCGTAGCGCTACCCAGGGCGTTCGCATTGCTGCTGGCAATGAGTGTACCACTGCTTAGGGTAAGACGCTGAGTCATGGTATTGTTCTGACTTAAGGTAAGTGTGCCACTGCCCTGGAAGTTGATGGCACTTTCAGTGGAGGTAGCCGGGGAAATGCTGAAGGCCCCGCTTTGAATGATGTTACCATCACCACTAAAAATAACCGGGAAAGCACCACCGGTGAGCGCACCCAGACTAAGTTGAGTAATACCGCCATTTACAGGGTTGGCCACTGAATAGGTGGGCGAAACACTGTGTGATACGGCACCGAAAGTCACACCGGCAGTTCCGCTATTGACATTAGCCCCTCCATTGATGGTGAGTAAGGTGCTGTTTAAGGTGAGCGCGCCCAGCGTATGTATGGCACCTGCACCGGCGCTGTTGTTGTCGGTAAAAATTTCGGCAGCCACACTCACGGTGATGGGTCGCCCGAAGTTGAGGCCCACACCGGCTGTATTACTGAGGCGGAGCACAGGTGAAGTGCCGTTCATGGTCACTGTACCTGCGCCTAAAGCACTGGCGCTGTTGCGGGCGAGGAGTTCGCCACCACCGATAACGATGCCACCGGTAAAGGTGTTGTTGCCTTCGAGGGTCTGAATCATACTGCCGGTTTTGGAGAGGGCGATGGTGCCCGAGCCGTTTTGCAGTATGCCTGAGAAAGTGCGGTCGGTGGTGCCATCGATGACGATCACTACATCAAAGGGCTGAGAATTGGTGATGAGACCCGGTCCTGCCAAACCGGCGCAAAGCAGTCCTTTCCCGTTTAAGTCGATGGTATTGCCGGTATTGGTAATCAAGGCCCCGGTCATTTCAAAAGGCAGAGGTTCGTTGGATGACAAACGTAAGGTGCCTGTTCCGAAATACTGGAGATTGGCAAAAGGACCAAAACTGGGTCGGGTAATCACCTGGGTTACGCCTGTAGGCTTGCGGAAGTTGACGGTGGAATTATTCGGGATAAATGTGCCGTAATTGAGCCAGTCGCCATAAACGTTTAATACGTTGCCGCCGCTGATGGTGAGATTGGCATCCGGGAAAATTTCAATGTCTTCACAAGTGGCTGTGCCGGTGATGTCGGGTGCATTGATGGCGATATATTCGATTACCGCCCGGGTGGTGTCTTGTGGAATATGGCCATTGTGCCAGTTGGTGGTGGTAAACCAGTCGGTACTGGTATTTCCGAGCCAATAGCCATTGGTGATGCCGTCGATGGCGATAATAATTCCGGTAGATGCGTTCGTAAAGTAAGTATTGGTTTTGTTGGTAGCTGCCGAAGCATTGGATCCCCAGGAGCCGGATACCTGGCGTAAATTGTTGAAGGAGATGTAAAAGGCACTCGACTGGAAAGTATTACAATCGAAGAGTCCGCCGGTATTGATAGAAACCACCCCCTCGAAGACCAGATCGCCACCGGCACGGAAGGTGCCTGCTGAGACGATGGTCAGACCGGTATAATCGGGTGTACCGTTGAAAGTAAATACGCCGCTGCCGACTTTCTGCACACCCCCTGTACCTGTACCGGTAATGGTACCTGCATAGGTGGTACTGCTGTTGTCGCTACCGAGGCTGAGGGTGGCTGTCCCCAATAAAACGCTGCCACCTGTGCCGCCACCGCCGGCCAAACTACCGATGCTGTTGTTGAAACCCTGAATATCAAGCGTAGCTCCTGCAACATTGGCCACTGTAAATGCCGAAGCACTGCTGATGGCTGTGGCACTGACGGCTTTAAATACGCCGGCATTGATGGTGGTGCTGCCGGTATAACTGTTGTTTCCGCCTACACGTTGGGTATAAGCCCCTGCTTTAACGACAGACAGTGCACTCGTACCATCGATAATCCGGCCCGAATAGGTATGGTCACCGCTTGCGCTCGTCAAAGTGATACTGGCTGTAGAAGCGTTGTTGTTGCGTACTTCGGCGAGTGTATCTGTTCCTATAATGCCGGCAACGGTAATGGAAGTGCCATCCAAATTGAGTGTAGCGGTATTGTTTACCAAACTTGTACTTGGAATAGCCCCTGCATTACCTATGGTGAGTGTACCCTGGTTGATGATAGTATTGCCCGTATAGCTGTTGGCGGCATTAAGCCAGGTGGTGCCAGCACCGGTTTTGGTGAGTGTGCCTGTTCCCAGGGTGATTACGCCATTTACAACCAAACGTCGACCAGTGGTTCCATTCGCATCAAGAATAAGATCGGCATTGGTTCCGGTTATGGTACCGTTAAGCGTGAGGATGTCATCGTCATTATAACGCTGAATACTGCCGCTGCCAATAATTTCGAAGGGCCGGTTAGTAGTACGTGCCGCCGAACCCGAATAAGCGAAAGTCGCCCCATTTTCGATGGAAATGGCTGCCGTAGTATTGCCGTTACCAATGGAGCTATTGCTCCCGGTATTGTTGAGTACGTTAGATGCGATCAACCTGCCGCCACCTACATACACTTGTCCGCTAAAGGTGCTGGCAGCATTACTCAGCAGCCAATCGGCCGTGCCAAGTTTGCGAATGTGCAGGGTGCCGCTTCCATCTTCGATGCTGGCAGCGAGGGTGCGGTTAACAGTGTTATCGACAGTAATCGTACAATTGGCCGACACACTGGTGGTGATGGTGGTTCCCGAACTGCTACCGGCTATGCCGTTAAACGTATGATTATAGCCGAATAAGTCGATTACAATGGTGGAATTATTGCCTATGGCTAAATAAGTACCGCTATTGAGCGCATTTTCGGCCGCAAGTACTAATCGACCGAGGTTTAAGCTGAACTGACCTGCGGTAGACCTTCCTGTCTGTAGTATTAATGTTCCGCTGCCGTCTTTGGTAAAAGTAGCGGTGGGGCCATGGCCCAGGTCGCCGGCAATGCGGTGGTGACCACTACCACCCATACTGAACGTCCGGTTGGCTGAGGCTTCAAAAGAAACAGGTGTGGCTGTAAATAACAGGCTGTCGGCATCGGAATTGATGCGGGTAGTATTGGAAAGGGTAATGATGCCAGCGATTACATTATTGCCATTCACATTCGTAATAGCACCGGTATTGGCAGGTACGCCCGTACCCCTGACATTCATATTCTGGGTAATTGTAATAATGCCTACCGTAGGTTCCAGGTTAAGGGAGCCGCTCGTAATGGTAATCAAATTGCCCTGTCCCAAGGCGCCATCGGCCTGTATACGTAAATTTCCCCCGTTGAGGGTTACATTACCGCCAAATCCATTGGCGCGGGTAAGTATCCAGGTGCCGGCATCCTGTTTGCTGAAGGCGGTGGTGCCAGTACCAATATTTTCTTCTATCTCCCCCGAAAATATATTGTTGCCGGTATTGGTACCCCGCAGAAATAAAGTACTGGTTCCTACGGCATCTGAAATAACATTGCCGCTGAGCACGAGGGCGCCGCTGCCGTTGTTTTGGATGGTGCCATTGCCGCCATTACCACCGGCGAGTTCAAACATACGGTCGGAACTTTGACCGGTACCGGTATACAATAAAGTGCCGTCAGCTGTACCCTGGCCCATTCGTATCATACCGTTAACGGATGTAATTGGTGCACCTAAATTACTGCTTGGGTTACCACCTACTACACTGTTAATGCTGGCTACACTGATGGTGCCGTTTTGAATCCACACCTGGCCAGTGAAGGTATTGGCGCCGGTGAGTGTGAGTGTGCCGGTTCCTGTTTTAATGAGACCGGAACTGCCCGCGAGTATGGTGCTGATGGTACCTGCCGAAAAAGCAAAATCTTCGGTCGAATACAAGGTTCCCGAACCGATAATGCTGCCACTGGTGATAGAAATAGTGCCCACAGTATCGGAAAAAGCCCCGATATTAAGTGTACCCCCGGCCACGGTGACATTGCCGGTAGCTAGAATGTTATTGGTGCCATATACCAGGTTACCGGCATTTACAGTGGTGGTTCCGGTAAAAGAATTGGGTACAGCAAGGGTAGTTGTACCCGCGCCGTCTTTGGTTAATCCGCCGGTTCCCTGGGTGAGGGTACCGTTAAAAGTGGTATTTCCGGCACCGCCAACTACCAGGGTTTGGTTGGTGCCATTGATGCTATTGACGTTCGAGAAAGTAAGGGTATTGGCATCGGCATTGATCCGGGTATTGCTTCCGATAAGTGTGACGGTATTCGAAATGGTATTGTTGCCACTCACACTGCGAATGGCACCTGTACTCACTGTGCTGCTGATGCTGATGGGTCGCGCGAAGGTGACGCCACCGCTGATTTGTAAAGAACCCGAGCCGGTGATAGAAACGGTTCCGGTTGTTCCGAAAGCGTTGATATTGCCAAAAGTGACTATACCAGCCGATATGGTGGTATTGCCGGTAAAAGTATTGGCTACTGCGAGTGTTAAAGTACCTGCACCATCTTTGGTAAGGGTACCACTGCCTATGGTTAGTGTGCCGGAAACAGCGAGCGTGCCTGCTGCACCTCCAGCGGTAAAGTTCTGGTTGGTGGCATTTACCGAATTGGCGTTCGATAGCGTAAGTGTGCCGGCATCTACATTGATCCGACTGTTACCGTTCAACTGTACAGTGCTCGACACCACATTGGTACCACTCACACTCCGGATGGCGCCGGTATTGCTGCTGCCTGTGCCGTTGATATTGAGCACGCGTGATACGGTGATATTGTTTTCGAGTTGTATAGCGCCTCCTGAATTTACGGTTATGGTGCCGGTGGTGCCCAAGGCATTGGCATGGCGCATATTGATGGCGCCACCCGAAATGGTTGTGCCGCCGGTATAGGTATTGGCTACGGTGAAGGTGGTGGTACCGTTGTTTTCTTTGGTTACACTACCTCCCACGGTTCCAATAACGCCGGTAACGGTTATACTGCCGTTGCCGCCAAAGGTTACGTTTTGTCCACTGCCGTTGATGGCGGTGGCGGCGGTGAGACTGCAGGTGCCGGCATCGGACTGGATGCGACTGGCACTGCCCAGGGTAATGGTGCCGCTAAAAATATTGTCGCCGCTGATGTTGCGTATGGCGCCAGTACTGCCACCTGCTCCGTTGCCATTGATGGTGATGGGCCGCGCGAAGGTGATGCCGCCCTGTATCTGAAATGCCGCCCCGGAATTTACCGTAATGCTGCCCGATGCACCGAGGGCACCCGCCAGCTGTACATTAATGGCGCCGCCTGCAATGACTTTATTCCCCGAGAAGGTATTGGTAGCTGTAAGATTGAGTACGCCACTTCCTTCTTTGGTGAACAGGCCGGAGCCGGTGATTACCCCATTAACTGTGGTTGCTGCGGTGCCGCCCATGGTTAAGGCAAAAGTGCTGCCAGCTATGGCCGTTGCGCCATTCATGGCGAGTGTGCCGCCATTGTTTACAATCGAACTGGCACTGGCCAGGGTTACTGTGCCTGTGAGGGTATTGGTGCCGCTGTTATTGCGGAGTGCACCATCACTGCTAATGCCTGTACCATTGATGGTAATATTGCGGTTAACGGTGATGGTACCTTCTAATTGTAGTTGTGCACCCGACGAAACGGTGACAGCGCCTGTTGAACCAAAAGCAAGCGCACCCAGCATTCTAATGCTGCCATTCAGGATATTGGTATTGCCGGTATAGGTATTATCCGCCGAAACACTGAAGGTGCCCGTGCCTGTTTTGCTCAGAATTAGCGCGCCTGGCCCGATGATGCCACTAAAAGTAAAGCTGTTATTGTCGGAACCGATACTGAGTGTGGGTGTACCTGAAGCCGTGCGAATGGTACCGGAACCGGTAATGGAGCCGGCAGTCATATTAAATCCGGCCATGGCCAGCGTGCCCACCACGCTCACCAGATTGGATGAAGTGGTATTGGCGACCAGGGTAACGGTATGTCCCGAATTGATATACACCTCATTGGAGCCACTGGGGACGATTCCTCCCAACCAGGTGCCGGGGGCATTCCACGGACCGGAAGTGATGGAGTTGCTATTTTGTGCCTGCACAGCTAAGCTGATAAACAGCGTAAGCACGGTCAGGAAAAGCGATTTGTAGAAAAAAGAAGAAAAAGTTAGCGGCGTCAATCGCCTATGTCGTTTATCAACGGCAATAGGCATTTGGTTGGCGCTACTGGTCAACCCGGTTATGTGGCTTGGTGCTTTCAAAGAGGATATTCGTTCACTATAATCATTCCATACGTTAAGCATGGTGTGTTTGGATTTCGGCTCAGATTTTATATTTATGAATCAAATTATAAAAAATCAGTCAATTTGTTAAGCAAAACAACTCAGGGTAGAATTATTCCAATATAAAGAAACGGTCTATTTTTCAGAATACAAGCTTTTCTTATTGGATATTTTCAACATTTCAGCATAACTTAATACTGAGGCGGTGTAACATATCTTGCTTTTTTCTGGTAGATAGAAGAATACTCCAAAATTGAGAATGACGCTAAATTTTGGAAATGTGTATATATGGGAAAAATTATTATATATCCTGCAGGGATGTATAGCATATTCAACCAATCTTGTCCCAAAAAGTTTACCGTTTGCGGTTTGGACAGGCTTTGCCTGCCGTAAGTTTATCGAATCGGGGTTAAATGTCGCGATGCTGCCGATTAGGCAGATGAGTGCCGCACAACCGCAGCCCTGAAAGGGCGTAATCCCCCAGCGTAGGGTATAGCCCTACGCTCCCGGTGTAATATGAATGCCGCACAACCGCAGCCCTGAAGGGGCGTAATCCCCTAGCGATGGGTGCAGCCCATCGCTGAAGGGGCGTAATCCCCTAGCGATGGGTGCAGCCCATCGCTGAAAGGGCGTAATCCCCTAGCGATGGGTGCAGCCCATCGCTGAAAGGGCCCTATTTTTTACCTAAATCACGTATTTCAGCTATTTGTGCTCAACCGTTTAATCCCAAACATACCGCTCATCATACACAACCTGATATTCGTCTAAATATTCCCGGAATTCTTCTTGAAAGGTTTTTTTTCGGTGGTGTTCGTGTTGGTTAGCTATATATGCGATTACCTTATCTACCTGGGCAGGATTTACTGAAAATGCCCCGTAACCGTCTTGCCAATAAAAATTGTGATAATTGGCGCCACGGGTTTTAACCCATTTTGAAGAATGTGATTTTATTTCTTCCAAAAGCTTCATCAGGGCGACTTTTTTGGAGAGGAGACAGAGGATGTGAACATGATCAATATAACCGCCAATTCTGACTACCTGGCAACTTAAATTATTGCATATTCCACCGATATAATTGTGCAGATCAATCTCCAGCATTTTATCTATTAATGGTTGACGATTTTTTGTGCTGAAGATGATATGTACGTAATTTCTAACAAGTGACTGTCCCATGGGCGAGAAATTAGATGATGGTGTGTTTTTGTGGAAATAAACGTTTTGTGCAGGCCTAAGTAATTCTTATTGAAGAGTTTATAGCAAGATTGAAGTTGTATCTAAGTTACAAAATCGTATACTGATAATTTATTATGTCCTAAGAAATTTAGGTCAAAGAAGAAATCGAGGGCTGCGCCCATCTTCAAGAGATTTCGCCCCTTCAGGGCTTAATTTGGCTAGGATTTTTATTCGATGGGCTTGCACCCATCGTTTAGTGCTTACGCCCCTTCAGGGCTAAGATTATGCCAGCCCTGAAAAGGCGCAATCCCCCAGCGCAGGGTGTAGCCCTACGCTGGGGGTGTGATAAACGATGTCCGCACAACCGCAGCCCTGAAAGGGCGAAATCTCTAAACACAGGGTGCAGCCCTGTGAATTACCAAAGGCTGCACAAACGCAGCCCTGAAGGGGCGAAATCCATTAGCGTAGGGTGCAGCCCTACGCTCCCAGTGCGATAAACGAATGCCGCACAAACACAGCCCTGAAGGGGCGTAATCCCCCAGCGTAGGGTGCAGCCCTACGCTCCCAAGGTGATAAACGAACGCCGCACAACCGCAGCCCTGAAGGGGCGAAATCTCTAAACACAGGGTGCAGCCCTGTGAATTACCAAAGGCCGCACAACCGCAGCCCTGAAAGGGCGTAATCCCCTAGCGATGGGTGTAGCCCATCGCTGAATAGGCGCAATCCCGTGGTCAGCAGAGCGTGTGGACCGCCCCGCATGGGGCAAGTGGTCAGCAGAGCGTGTGGACACACAAACCTTCGTGACAATGGCACCATCGACCATCGACTAAGGACGTGCAATAGCCATAATTCGTGTGAAAGTATCCGGACATTTCGGCAAACGCCTAACCCGAAACATAAAAGTTAAAACGCAATCGTACGGGCTACGCCTGAACCACATTCATTCACCAGCATTACCCAGAGTGTGGCAGGTGTAGCACCTGTAGTGACATATAAGGTGGCTGTTCCCTGACCGCTGATGATCCGCCAGTCGCCGGGCAATACCCACAAATAACCTTCGCCGCCGCCGGCACCCGAAGTGGTGAGTTCGAGAACGTTACCAAATTCAGCAAGGGTATCGAGGGCTATAACAGCAGGCTGAGCTGCCGGAACAGTACAAATTTCTGTTCTTACGCCCCGTCCGCCATATTCAGTATTTCGGTTGGCGGTAATCGCACTCGCCAACGCCCGATCTGAGACTCGTAAACGAGCTGCAGGACTGTTCCAGCCACCACCCCGCAAACCTGTGCCATTGGCTGTAAACGTAGGCCAGCCACTTTCGTCGGCATAACCTTCGGGGGTGAGCAGGCCATTGCCGTGGATGCCGGTATACAAACGACCGGAGTCGCTGGCAACACTTACCGTATGCTCCCAAACATTACCGCTTACTTCAAGGACGCCGTAACGGGTAGCACTGGCTGTGGTACGACCGGTACTGGCTGTATCGGCGGCAAAAATACCGACACGTACCGGGCCGTCGGCCGAATGGGTGGCGGCATACCAGGCATTACCCCCCACAGCAGCGCTGCTGTAGTTGGACGAAATAATTTCATCTTCAGCTCCCGTATTGGCTACTGTATAGGGCAGATTCGCGATGCCATTGGTACCCCACGAATATTCATCGGCTACCCCGGTACGTTCGCCCCGGGATAATTTTTCGAATTCAAGTTCAGTCATCGGGCGTAAGGCTGCCCAGTCGAGATAGGCAGCAACATCGGCCCAACTCAAATAATTACACGCCATATTGGCATATTCT
>Ga0172380_10008274_pt1 | contig 11430 bp, 18 predicted proteins | sample Leawe162metaG_FD_119747 | JGI IMG/M metagenome (GOLD analysis project Ga0172380, IMG submission 119747) | Leachate microbial communities from a municipal landfill in Southern Ontario, Canada - Leachate well 162 metaG | ecosystem: Engineered > Solid waste > Landfill > Unclassified | place... | reverse complement strand
TTAATAGGCTTGGGCAAAGTGCCAGCGGTAATTAGCAGGTGATTTGCAGTAGACACACTCTCCCTTTTCCTCTTTTGCATCAAGTGGCAAACATCTCGTGGTAGCTTTTGTTTCGGCTTTGATCTTGGCCTCACAGTCTTTATTGCCACACCAAAATGCTCGGACAAATCCCTTGTCTCCCAGCATAATCTTTTTAAACTCATCATAGGTATCCACGATGTGAGTGTGTTCGGCTAGATACTTCTTTGTTTTACTTAGTGCCTCGACTTGCTGTTCTTTGAGGGTATTTTTGATCCACTCTGTCAGTTGTTCCATGGGAACAGTGGTTTTATCCCCTGTATCAAGTCTTGCCACTACTACTTTGTTAGAGTCTACGTCTCTTGGACCAATCTCGATGCGAAGCGGGACACCCTTTAGCTCCCAGTAGTTAAATTTCCACCCTGGAGTATAGATATCTCTTTCATCATATTTAACTCTAAACTCTTCGAGTGTTTTTTTAAGGGATTTAATCCCTTCTTTTACTTTTACATCATCCTTACCCCAGATTGGTACCACGACAACTTGGATAGGCGCAATCTCAGGTGGGAAGAACAATCCTTTGTCATCCATATGACTCATGATGAGTCCACCAAGAGAGCGGGTAGACAACCCCCAACTCGTTTGCCAAACATAGTCGGTCTTTCCAGCTTGGTCTTGAAAAGTTACGTCAAAAGATTTTGAAAAGTTCTGACCCAAATTGTGCGATGTTCCACCTTGTAATGCCTTACCATCGGGCATCAACGCTTCGACCGTATAGCTGGTCTTAGCGCCGGCAAATTTTTCACTTTCGCTTTTCTTCCCTAGTACGACAGCGACGCCGTAGTAATCTTCATATATCTGTCGGTACCACTCTAGAGCTTGCTCTTGCATGGCAATAGCCTCTTCTTCATTTTTGTGCGCTGTATGTCCTTCTTGCCACAAAAACTCACTAGTACGTAGGAATGGGAATGTTCGCTTCTCAAATCTGACCACATTATTCCACTGATTAATTAGAATAGGTAAATCTCTCCAGCTTTGTACCCACTTAGAGTACATCGTATACATAATCGTTTCTGAAGTTGGACGCACTACTAGTGGTTCAGCGAGTTTCTCCCCACCACCATGAGTAACTAGCCAGAGTTCTGGGGCAAAGCCCTCGACATGTTCCTTTTCTTTCTGAAGTAATGATAGTGGAATAAACAATGGGAAGTATGCATTCTCTATCCCCGCAACTTTCATTTTTTTGTTAAATACTTCCTGGACTCTCTCCCAAATAGCATAGGCGTAGGGTCGGATGACAATAGTGCCGCGAGCAGGACCATAATCAACCAGCTCAGCCTTACTGACAAGTTCTAAATATTTTTCTGACAGGTCTGCTGTTTTCATACCTCTATATTATAACCCAATAGCTCGTCAAAGAGGGGAGTCACTCTATCTTCTGTTATTGAGTTCAAATCTATTTTTACTTTGCTTTGCATCCATTCGTCAAAGAAATAAGTCCAGTCATGCCAAGTAGTGGTTCCTACTCCACCGTATCTCTCTTTCAAATCATCGATTCTCTCACGGTAACTAACCACTCCAGATGGAATCACTCGGCAGTCACTATACATTAGGATGATTGCGGGCACACTCACTTGCTTTAGCTCCGTCTCCCTTGCTTCAGCAAAATATAGTTTTTCTTCTTCACCAATGTAGTCGATAAATCTATCTAATCCTACTTCGTGCAATATGCCCACTGTAGCATCATGGGCATCATGGCCATATTTATCCCAGTAATTACGCTGTCGCTCTTGCCAATACTCTATATTTTCTATTTTCCCAAACTTGTCTTCATTGGGACTTTGTAGTTTAAACTTCACGATATTGCCCATGTCATGGATCAGGCATAAATCGCTAACCAATTTACTATCACATCCGTCTTTCCAGTTTTCGGCCACTATCTTGCCTATCGCTCCTACCCGCAGCATGTGGGTAGCTAGTTGGGGCATGATATCGTACCTTTCATAAAGTTGTTTTATTGTCATATAACTATGTTAACATGAACTTATGCCTAGTCTTTTCCTCCTCACTAGTTCACTCTCTCTCTTAGTATTTATCCTGACCTTCTTACTCGCTGTCATCCTCCGCAACAATAGCATCGTCGATATAGTCTGGGGCCTAGGTTTTGTTTTCATCGCCTGGCTAGCCTATCTGTTTGCTGTCCCCAGTCTGGCAGTTTACCTAGTCCTAAGCTACGTAACCATTTGGGGACTACGGCTAGCAGTTCACATTTTGTTGCGCAACTGGGGTAAAGGTGAAGATTTTCGCTACCAAGCAATGCGCGTCAGTTGGGGCAAGCACTGGGTAGTTCGCTCCTTTTTCCAGATTTATCTAGTCCAATGGATTCTTATGCAGCTAGTCTCACTCCCTATCGTCCTAACCATGTTGGGCCGAGATGTTCTGTCACCCATTTTTCTCGTCCCAGGTATTTTCTTGTGGCTCCTAGGATTCTTTTTTGAAGCGGTCGGGGACTATCAGCTCACCCAGTTCAAAAAGAAGCGGACTAGCAAAGGCAAACTGATGACGACAGGTCTATGGAGTCTCACACGCCACCCCAATTACTTTGGCGAAGCCACCTTGTGGTGGGGAGTAGCTCTCTTGGCCTACGGCGTTACTCACAATCTCCTCGCCTTTGTCGGCCCGATCACTATCGATTTCCTCCTCCTTTTTGTCTCGGGTATCCCTCTGCTTGAAAAAAAGTATCAAGGGCGTGCCGATTGGCGTGCCTACGTCAAGAAAACTCCTGCATTCTTCCCTAAGTTATAGTGTAAAATATTTATATGACAGCAGTTAAGCATCCACATTACAAATCACCCTTTGCCGAGTACTTCAATTATCTGAGTAGGATAGATCGCGGCAAGAGATATTCCAAAGAGTATGGTTCCATTTTATTGCTCTCACTCACTGAAGAGGTGGGGGAGATCGCTCGTGCTTACCTCGCCGAGCACGGTCGTAAGCCGCTAAACCTAGCGGCTCAGCAAGACGAATCATATGAGCAAGAGCTTGGGGATCTCGTGGTCACTATTCTCCGTATCGCCCGCATCAAAGATATAGATCTTCACTCCAAAATCATCGGAACTCTCAAAAAAATCGAAGCCAGAAAAACTAAACCAAAAGAATACAAGGAGCTAGTATGAAAAAATTATTGTCTTTTCAGTTCCGATCCTTGTCTGCCTGCGCAGGCAGGCGCGATTTTAGGCGAGTGATCGGAACTTTTGTGATTATGTTTACTTTTTCTCTAGTTACCTATGTCCAACCTGCCTTCGCCAAAGTTATCTTGCAAGAGAAGGGGACTATCACCATTCCAGTAGGGGAAACCATCGACGATGATCTCTTTGTCGGCGGCGAGAACCTCAGCGTCATGGGTAATGTGACTGGTAGTATTTTTGCTGGTGCAGGTACTGTCGACATCTCTGGTAAAGTAGGTGGAGACATCGTCGCAGGGACTGGTACCCTCACTCTCACCAAAGCCCAGGTTGGCGGCAATGTCATAGTTGGTGCCGGCCAAGTCAGCATCGATGATACTAGCAAGATTGGTGGGTCTCTCATCGCAGGCGTCGGTGCTCTCAAGATTTCCGCTCCTGTTGGTCGCAACGTGATGATCGGAGCAGGGTCGGCCTATATCAATGGTGCAATAGGCAAAGAGCTCCGATTCGGTGGACGCGATCTAGAGCTAGGACCAAAAGCCAAAGTAGCTGGGGATCTAACCTATGCCCTAGGCGAGGGACAAGAAACTTTCAAACAAGACTCCGCTGCTACTGTTGCTGGTTCGGTAACCCGCTATACACCACCAGAATCTGCTACAAAAGACCTAACCAAAGCCAAGGAAAACATGACTAAATTTGGGTACGTTGCCCATGGTGGCTGGCTCGCCATTTCGTTCCTCGGCTCACTACTCCTAGGATTCCTCCTGCTCAAGCTCTTCCCCAAGACTAGTCTCGGTCTCTCTACTCAGCTCTCAAGTTCTATCATGCACAATCTAGGTATCGGTTTCCTCATTGTGGTTGCTGCTATCCCAGTTTTCCTGGTCCTGGCACTCACTATCATTGGGCTCCCGATCCTCGCCACACTGATCCCAGCCTTCATCATCGCGCTCCATCTGGCCAAACTAGTCGCAGCTTACGCACTCGGTCGCTTTGTGGCGGGGCAGTTTAGCTGGACCAAAATGGGGATTTACGGCCTCTTCTCAATTGGTCTCATCCTGTTCTATCTCCTGCGTACCGTGCCAGGTATCGGCGGCCTAGCCTCTGTCCTCTTCACCTGGGTAGGTCTCGGCGCCATCTGGCTCTACACCAGCTCTCGCCTTAAATCCCTTTGATCTGGTAAAATAGCGCTACCTCTGCCAAGAGTCGCCCACAATGCCGAGTCGTCTAATGGTAGGACAGCAGTTTCTGAAGCTGCTTATTGGGGTTCGAAACCCTGCTCGGCAACATAATAAAAAAGATAGCGAGAGCTATCTTTTTTATTATGTATGCACTAGTACGTTTCGAACCGTAGGTGAGAAACGAGTGCACATCAAGTGCGAAGCACCTGAGAAATGCGTTCAGGCACGTAGTAGCCTGAGACGCCTCGGCACCAGCACTCCCGTCAATTCGTATCTTCAACCTGATAAAATAACCACATGGATAACACAGTTGCCATCTTTCATGGTTACGGAGGTAATAAACCAACTTCTTGGCTAACTTGGCTGAATAATGAATTAATCAATATGGGAGTATCCACCATCTATCCTTCCTTCCCCTTTATGGGTTCATCAACTATAGATGACTGGTATCAAGAATTTCTCAAAAGTCAGGACAAAATTAAAGAACCCATCTCGCTCGTAGCCCATAGTGGCGGCACTACTTTTGCATTTTACCTGGTGCAAAAAAACGATATCCAAATAGATAAAATGATTCTGGTGTGCCCGCTCAACAATGTCGATGGTGCCGAACACAATAGGCCGGGAGATGAAGCTCAGGCTCCATTTATTCGCAATTTTGTGCATCAACACTTTGATTTTAACCTCATCAAATCTCGTGTAAAGGAATTTGCGTTTATCCTCTCTGATAACGATCCAAATGTGCCATGTGAAAGCACTCGAAAGTACTTCGAGAAAATATTTCCAAATGCCAAATTTATCACTCTACATAATTGTGGTCATGTAAACGAAAAAGCCGGGATTACTGAGCTGCCAGAAGTATTAGTGATGTTACTGGAATAATCACTACTTCCTCAGTGTCCCCTTGGTAGCGTCAGTACAATAAACCACTAAGTGATGCTCGTTCTCGTCAGGGTAAATATCGTAGTCAGTCTTGCAGATCATGTCATCTTTTCGATATCCCATCTTCCGGCTATCATCGCCAATCGAGCCATTAAATCCCATCTGGGTAAAACCTAGCCCCACTAAATAGTCAGCAATAACTTTCTCGTGCTCCAGCGTCCCCCTAGCCATACTAATTAAAAACGAATCACCATAGTAAGTCCTTAGAGAACTAGAGCTAGTTCCCTCATTCCAAAATATGTCGGCTTTTACGGGATTATCAAATGCATACTGGGTATTTTTGGTCAGCTCAACCAGGAACTTTTCTATTGGGTCGCTAGGGGTATATGTAGACGCACTAGCAACAATAGTGGGGGATGGTACTGGTTCAGGAGTCTCTGTTGTTTTTGGTGTTTGAATACTGCACCCAGCCAATAGTAAGGAAGCAGTGACGACAAGTAAGATTTTAAACATAGTCAAAGCCTTTCAATACGATATTAATCATAGTAAGTATCATAACATCTCTTAGTTTGGGGTAATTTCATGTAAAATAGGTACATATGGATACAACTTTTGTCCTACATGGCGGAGAAACTTCCAGAGAATCTCCACTAAACGAAACATTTTATTCTTACTTTACTTCTTTAGTTCGCAAAGATCATGTAAAAATACTTATGTGTCTCTGGGCTAGATATCCTGAAAAGCGCGACGGAGCGCTATTAAAACATGAACAGAGAATTAGCAAAAATAGTGGCAGTAAAACTATAGAGATATCGGTTGCATCCGACCCAAAAGATCTCCTGAGCCGTATAGGGGAATACGACGTAATATATATAGATGGAGGCGAGGGTGAAAATATAGAGCCTTATTATGATGAGTTGGTAGATCTGAAAAGTAAACTAGACGGGAAAATTTGTATTGGTAGTTCAATGGGTTCATTCGTAATCGCAAATCACTATGTCTTATCCAATGACGACAAAGACACTACCAATGTCCACAACGGTTTAGGATTGCTACCGATAAATTGCTTATGTCATTGGAATATCGAAGACAAGAAGCAGGATAAAATTGCCTTGATTAAAAAAGTATCAGATCTCCCAATCATCGCTTTAAATGAATGCGAGTCATTAACAATTATTACTTAGCAACTAAAAAATTATGCAAAAAGGCGTCGACTACATAGGTGTCTCTGCAGGAGCCATGATCGTGAACGACAACGGAGAGATCTTCCTGGCACAGCGTGGGCCAAAGGCCAAAAACGAACGTGGTTGTTGGGAAAATCCTGGTGGTGGGGTGGAGTTTGGCGAGACACTAGATAACGCGGTCAAACGCGAAATCATGGAAGAGTACGGCGCAGAAATAGAAATTATCAAGCAATTCCCCGCCGAGGATCATCTTATTCCCGCCGAGAAACAGCACTGGGTAGCTACTACCTTTATCGCAAAATTCAAAAAGGGATCAGAACCAAAAATTATGGAGCCAGAAAAATGCTCGGCTATCGGTTGGTTTAAGTCAGGCAACTTGCCATCTCCACTTTCTATCATCACCAAGCTAGACATCCAGCATCACTCAGGCGAGATATTATAGATATTTCCAAGTATACTTAGATCATGACCTGGCAAATATACACAGTACTCAGTATCCTTCTCTTCTCACTCAATAACCTATTTCATCGCACCATGATGAAAGAAGAAAGTTCAGATCCTTTTGCCCAAACCATTATGTTCTATGGAATTGGAGGCATATTTGCGTTTGTAATGACATTTTTCCGCGGCGGTTTTCACTATCAGATCTCCGCTAGTCAGCTCCCATATTTTTTGCTCATGACAATCTTTGCTACTGCCGCCCCCGTACTCGGGTTCAAAGCGCTCAAGCTGATCGAATCATCCGAGAATAGTATCCTCTCATCTAGTCAGCGTATCTGGGCACTATTTGGTGCATTCATTTTTCTCCAAGAAAAATTTTCAATGCAAAAAATCATTGGCACACTCATTATTCTTGCTGGTATTATGTTGGCACAATGGAAAAAAACGCGATTTATTTTTAATAAAGGTGCGATGTACGCCATATTGGCAGCTGTATTTTATGCTATTACCGAAATCATCTCTTTTTATATTCTCAGAGGGTTTGATGCAAATTCATTTATTGTTTACAGTTCACTCCTACCAGTAATAGCTCTAATTATTCTTAAGCCAAAAACTCTCAATAAATTTCGCTTCTATTTAAAACCGTCTCGAGCCTTAAATATTTCTGCCGTTTCTATAAATGATATTTTGGCTACAATATTTATTTTTTATGCCTACCAAATAGGTAGGAATGCTTCTTTAATCGGCCCACTTATGGCCACCCAAACTATAGTCTCAGTTTTACTCGCCATAATCTTCTTGAGAGAAAGGGGGAATTTGGTAAATAAACTCCTAGGAGCCATTGTTGTAGTTGCAGGAATAATACTGCTAATTTAATCGATTCTAGCTCTTCCACTTTACATCGTTCTCTCGCTCTTGTTTCACTCGGTACTTAGTTATCTTTTTGACGAGAGAGAGCGGTAATGGCTTGTCATTTGGGAACTGAATAGACCCTTTAGCATGAGTGTAACCACTCAATTCGTTTTCAAATTTCTCGATAGCCGACGGGGTCGGGTAGAAACCAATATGGTTTTTAAAAGCCGCAAAGTTTACGAGTATCCGATGGTATGAAAAAGATGGCATACTCCATTTGAGTCCCTCAGTAGCCCCCGGTGCAACCGACAAGATCACCTTCCTCATCTGCCTGAGTCTTGCTTGTACTGCATCAGGATAATCACCGATATACTCATCTATATTTTTTGGTTTGGTAATCATCTTGTGTTAAATATATCAAAAAAATGTTCACATGTATTTGACCACTCATTCTAGTCAAACTATAATCAAACAACAATCAAGCTATAGTCATTACTAAATAAGGAGATCTATGCCAGTCAAAAAAGTAGTCGAAGAAAAATGCGAAAACTGCAATCCAAGTGATTGTTGTAAAAATATGGGTAATAAAACGGGTGGAAATAGTAGTTGCGCTGTCTATGGCATCGGTATTTTTGGTGCTGCCTTTTATTTCTTCCCACAGGTCACAGATGTCAGTAGCTTCTTTATGGCACTCATCAAATCGCTAGTGTGGCCAGCACTCCTAGTCTACCAAGCTCTCTCACTACTTAAATTATAAGGAATTTAGTTTTCTAAATCACTGGGCATGGGCTCTGGCGGTAGGAACTCGTCACCTTCTTCGGTCTTTGGGGCATACTGTTCAGCTTTGAGCCATTCAACGTAAGTACAACCAGTTGCTTCTTTTTTGTCTCGGTCCCAGCCGGAAGTGGAGCATTTCTTCATTTTCTTGCCACTAGCGGTTGTGTATAAAACTAGCTTCTTACCACATTCAGGGCAATCTTCATCAAGTTTCTCGGTAGTACCGTTGATCCACTCGATGTAGTCACAACCCTCGGCTTTTTTCAGTTCTGCATTCCACACATTGGTAGAGCATTTCTTCATTTTCTTGCCAAAGCGGGTGACGTTTAGCACTAGAGGCTTGCCGCATTTGGGACATTTCTCATCCAGTTCTTGGGGTTTTACTTCTAGCCATTTAACATAATCGCAACCTTCGTTCTTTTTGGTATCTGGATTCCAGCTACCTTTAGAGCAGCGCTGCAACTGGCGACCAGTCTTGGTCTCAGCAACAGGGGATAGTTCAGCACCACATTTAGGACATTTGTCTTCCATTAGGACATAATAGATGGAATGTCTTACTTTGTCTATATGCTAATTTGCGAGGGTGGGAGCTACTACCTAGGCTCAACCAACGATGTGGTCAAGCGCTTCCAGGCACACCTAGCTGGAAAAGGCGCCAGCTACACGCGCAGTCACAAACCAATCCGGATCGTCTACCGCGAAGAACTACCTGACAAATCTATGGCTCTGCGCCGGGAATACGAGCTCAAACAACTCACTCATGCCCAAAAAGCTCAACTTTGCCTGGTATAATGAAATTATGAATACAAATATCGCTGCCAAACGCATTCTCATCTACGGCGATTCGTATGTTTTTGGCAAGATCCCTGGAGAAAACCGCTTTGATTCTGCCACTCGCTTTACTGGTGTTGCCCAAAGTTATCTGGGTAGTGACTACGAAATCATTGAAGAAGGTCTGCGCGGCAGGACTATTTCTGGTGAAAACGGCTTTTTCCCTCACCGCGATGGCCTCAAGCAATTTGACGGCATTATCGGTAGCCACCTCCCCCTCGACCTAGTCATCATCTTCCTCGGTACCAACGACGCCAATAGCTCTCGCAAATCCAGTCCCGAAGAACTAGTAGCTCCCCTGATCAAATATATCCGGGGAGTTTCATGGTGGTCCAAACATCTAGGCTTTGCCAAGCCGCGAATTGCGCTAGTGATCCCACCCACCATCGACGAGGTAGCCTCAGACAAAGCTTTTAAAAACATTTTTAATGGTAGCGGACCAAAAATCTTGACTATGCAAAAACTGATCAAACAACTAGCAGATGACAACAAAGTTCTATCTTTCGACGCCTCTAAAGTCGTGACTGTTTCGCCGGTCGACGGCATTAATCTAGACATCGAAAACAATCATATGCTTGGTCGCGCTTTAGCTCAATTTATCAAGGAAGTTCTATAGGCGTTGACTTCGGGTAGTATTTGGTTAATACTAATACTATGGAACCAACCAAAATAGTATTATTCAAGCACAAACAGATCCGCAGAGTTCTCCAAAATGGTGAGTGGTGGTTTTCGGTAGTGGATATTATTGCAGTGCTTACAGAGAGCCTTAAAGCCAGGGTCTACTGGAATGCTATGAAAACTAGAGTCAAAGAGCAAGACGGCATTCAGTTGTCTACATTTTGTAGACAACTGAAACTGGAATCGGCTGATGGTAAAAAATATTTGACAGATTGCTCCAATACAGAAGGCATATTCCGCATTGTCCAATCAATCCCATCGCCCAAAGCCGAGCCGCTCAAGCGCTGGCTGGCCAAAGTCGGCTATGAGCGCATTCAGGAAATCGAGGATCCAGAGCTAGCCACCAAACGAACTCGCATGCTCTACAAAGCCAAGGGTTACCCAGATGACTGGATCGAAAAGCGAATTCGGGGCATCGCCATCCGCGAAGAACTAACAGATGAATGGGAAAAGCGGGGTGCCAAAGACAATCGTGATTATGAAATATTAACAGCAGAAATCAGTAAAGCTACTTTTGGTCTCACTCCCAGTAGTTACAAAAAACTCAAAGGGTTAAAGCTGGAAAATCTCCGCGATCACATGAACGACTTCGAGCTCATCTTTACTATGCTCGGAGAAAAAACGACCACCGAGATCCACAAAACTGAAGATTCTCATGGTCTTCCCAAACTATCAGAAGATGCTCATATCGGCGGTAGTATCGCTGGCGAAGCGCGAGTCAAAATCGAAAAGAAACTCGGTCGTTCTATTGTTTCTAAAGGCAATTTCAAGAAACTAAAAGGCTAGTTAAATTTAACCACTCCAATATAAGGTAGTTCACGGTAGTATTTGCCGTCGTAATCTAGTCCGTATCCGACCACAAACTCATTAGGTATGTGTTTGCCAATATATTCCACACTCACTTGGATCTCGCGTCGTGCGTCCTTTGAAAGTAGTGCCACAGTCTCTAGTTTTTTAGGTTTGCGTGCCAAGAGTAGCGCTTGTAGGACGGACAGGCTATATCCCGTATCCACGATATCTTCGACGATGATCACGATTTGATCTCTAATATCGTGTTTTAGATCCTTGGTGATCTTTGGGTCCTTTGAAGACGTGGTCCCGGTCCCATAAGTATCTATCCCCATAAAATCCACCGTAATCTTGTTCATTCCCAGTCTAGACAAAGCTCTCGCCAGATCGCTAATCATGACATAGCTACCATCCAGTACTCCAACCAGCACAATCTCTTGGTTGTGGTACTTGCTATATATTTGCTCAGCCAACGTCGCTACGATCACAATCAGTTCTGTCTCAGGTATTAGAGTTTCAATAGTATGAGTGGTAGAGTCCATGTATAGCATTATCTCACTATTTGCTTCACAATAGACCATATGAAAAAGAGCAAAAATTTTCTAAAAACGCTAAAGA
>Ga0172380_10008273_pt1 | contig 11431 bp, 9 predicted proteins | sample Leawe162metaG_FD_119747 | JGI IMG/M metagenome (GOLD analysis project Ga0172380, IMG submission 119747) | Leachate microbial communities from a municipal landfill in Southern Ontario, Canada - Leachate well 162 metaG | ecosystem: Engineered > Solid waste > Landfill > Unclassified | place... | reverse complement strand
TTCAAGCTCTACGACACCTTTGGTTTCCCTACCGATCTGACCGCCGACATCGTGGAGAGCGAAGGTTTTACCATCGACGAGGCTGGTTTCGAGGTCTGCATGGAGAGGCAGCGCGAACAGGCCCGCGAGCACTGGAAGGGCTCTGGCGAGGAAGGTATCGCCCAGGTCTACAAGGAACTGCACAACCGCGGCGTCAGCAGCACGTTCGTGGGGTATGACGAGATGTCGGTCTACTCGCCGGTCACGGCCATTGTCCGGGGTGGCATTGAGGTGGAGTCCGCAGTTGCCGGGGATACGATCGCGGTGATTGCCGAAACAACCCCCTTCTACGGTGAATCCGGGGGCCAGAGAGGCGACAGCGGCACGATCTCCACCGGCCATGCCCACCTGGAGGTGCTTAGCGCCAGCCGCCCCTACCCGGACCTGATCGTGCATCATGCCGTCGTGCGCGAAGGGCTGCTCAACAGGGGGGATGCCGCCGACCTGAAGGTGGATGTCCCTTCAAGAAGGGCCACCGGCCGCAATCATACCGCCACCCATCTGCTGCAGACGGCTCTCCGTCGTGTGCTGGGCGAACACGTCAAACAGGCTGGTTCGCTGGTTGCCCCGGACCGCTTGCGGTTCGATTTTACCCATTTCTCGGCCATGACCGATGCCGAGATCCGTCAAGTGGAGGGCTTGGTCAATGGCTTCATCATGGACAACGACCCGGTCGCCACGACCGAGATGGGGATCACCGAGGCGATCGAGGCCGGCGCCACCGCGCTGTTTGATGAAAAATACGGCGATACGGTGCGTGTGGTCAGGGTAGGCGACGTCAGCATGGAACTGTGCGGCGGTACCCATATGCGTGCTGCCGGCGACATCGGGTTTTTCAAGATCGTCTCTGAAACCGGCATTGCCGCCGGGGTGCGCCGCATCGAGGCATTGACCGGCACAGGTGCGGTCGGCTTTGTTCAGCAGATGGAAGACGAGCAGCGGGCGTTGGCGGCTCTCCTCAAGGCAGAGGGAGGTAATCCCATCGACCGGCTGGAAAAGGTGATGGCCAGGCAGAAGGAACTGCAGCGTGAAATAGAGTCGTTAAACGGCAGGCTCAACGCGGCCGCCTCCGGAGACCTGCTGTCAAAGGCGATAGAGACCAACGGCATGAAGCTGTTGGCGGTACAGGTGCAGGTGGAGGATATCAAGGCGCTCCGGGACCTCTCCGATACCTTGAAAGATCGCATCGGCGAGGGGGTCATCGTTCTCGGCGCGGTCATTGCAGGCAAGGCCAATCTGCTGGTAGCTGTGACCAAGGGTGCGAGCGCAAACTTCAGGGCTGGTGATATAATTAAAAAATTAGCTCCGGTGATCGGCGGCAGCGGTGGCGGCAAACCTGAGCTGGCCCAGGCCGGTGGAGTGCTGCCCGAAAAGCTGGGCGAGGCGCTTGCCGCCGCGGTGCAGATGTTTTCCGGGAAATAATGGTTAAATTTTGAGGATCGCGGTGAATAAATGACCTTACGGCAATTGCAAATCCAGGAACCTTCTCCCAACGTCGGACTGACTACCATTCTGATTGTGGATGACGAGAAAATCATCAGGGATTTATGCAAAAAGGCGCTCAAGGGGTACAATGTCCTGCTGGCTGGAACCTGTGCCGAGGCCCTTCATCTGTATGAAAACGAGCGCCCGGAGCTGATTCTGACCGATGTGATGATGCCTGGCGGGACAGGTATCGATCTCCTCAGGCATGTCAAAAAACTGGATCCGAACGCGGTCGTGATCATCATGACCGGCTTTGCCGAGAAAGAGGTCATTCTCAACGCCCTCAAAGAGGACGCGGATGATTTCATCAACAAGCCGCTTAACTTGCTGCAGTTGAAGACCACCATCGAAAAGGGGCTGGGCCGGAAGCGGCTCAAAGAGGAACTGGCCAACCTGAAAAAGTTGGATCGACTCAAAAGCAACTTTCTCTCGCTCATCTCTCACAAGCTGCGTACGCCGATTACCTCGATATCGCTGTTCCTGCAGAACATCCAGCGCGGATTATACGAGCCTGATGATCCGTCCTTCCTGCAAAACGCCCAGCTGATTTACGACGAATCCGCCTATCTCGGGCGACTGGTAGCTGATCTGCTGACTTTCAGCCAGGTGATGGTTGGGAGCGAGGGGCTGGTTCTTGAGACGTGCGACCTGAACAGCATCGTGATCGAGGTGTTGCAACAATCCCGCGAGGCCCTGAACAAGCCAGGCATAGAAATCGATTTCAGCAGATGCAAGCTGCCTTCACTGCAATTGGACCGGGCAAAAATTTCCTTTGCCCTGCAGCAGATCATTGATAATGCCTTCAAATTCTCCGGCGACTTGGGGCAGATTTCGATCACTTATCAAGCCGTCAGCGACAAGGTCTATATTGTCGTATCCGACACTGGCGCAGGCATCCCCCAGGATGAAATATCCAAGGTGTTCGAGAAGTTCTATCAGATCGACCCGGACAATACCGGCCAGGTGCGGGGTTTCGGTCTGGGCCTGTTCTACGCCCGCGAGTTTGTCCACATGCATGGAGGCAGCATCAGCATGGACAGCGATCCTGGTGTTGGAACCACTGTAACGGTTATGCTGCCGCTGCATTAACATTTTGATATTTTGCCTGTTTTACGGTAAGCTGCCAACTTTCTGGTTGGCAGCTTTATTTTCGGAAACAAGGGTGTGATATGAATCAGCTGATCGAGAAAGCAAAGACTCTCATGGAGGCGCTGCCTTATATCCGCAGATTTTCGGGTAAAACCTTTGTTATCAAATACGGCGGCCACGCCATGTCGGATGAGAAGCTGAAGGCATCGTTTGCCCTGGATGTGATCATGCTCAAGTCCCTGGGCATCAATACGGTCATTGTCCATGGCGGTGGCCCCCAGATCAACCAGACCCTCAAGCGCTACGGCATAGTGTCCCAGTTTGTCAAGGGGATGCGGGTGACCGACGGGGAAACCATGGCCGTGGTGGAGATGGTGCTGGTCGGTCAGGTCAATAAAGAGGTGGTCGGTTACCTCAACCAGCATGGCGGCCGTGCGGTAGGTCTTTCCGGCAAGGACGGGACCCTGCTCTTGTCCAAAAAACTTCTTCAGGAGGTGCGCCGGGATGACGGCGCCTCCGAGATGCTGGATATCGGTTTTGTGGGGGATGTGGTCAAGGTCAACACCGATCTGATCGCGACCTTGGAGCAGGGCAAGTATATTCCTGTTATCGCCCCGGTGGGTGTCGGCCCTGGTGGAGAAAGCTACAACATCAACGCCGACCTGGTGGCCGGACGGGTGGCAGCAGCCCTGAACGCGGAAAAACTGATCCTGCTGACCGATATCGAAGGGGTCAAGGACAAGGACGGCAGGCTTCTCACCAGCATCGCCGTGGCCGACATGCACCGCCTGATCGCGGAGGAGGCCATTACCGGCGGGATGATACCCAAGGTGGTGTGCTGTGCGGATGCCCTAAGGGATGGGGTCAAGAAGGCCCATATTATCGATGGCCGCATGGAGCACGCGGTGCTGCTGGAGATATTTACGGACGTAGGCATCGGCACGGAGATATTGAAATGAAACGCGTCTTTTCCGCCATGCCGGCGTTGATCTTCTGGCCTCCTTGGCCTGACGAAAAAATCGCGTTTCGAGATTGGATATGAAATGAACTCACAACAGTGGATCGAGAAATCCGACAAATACATAATGAAGACCTACGGGCGGTACCCCATCGTGCCGGTGCGCGGGGCAGGTTGCCGACTGTGGGATGCCGACGGCAAGGAATACCTGGACTTCCTGGCCGGCGTGGCCGTAAACAACCTCGGCCACTGCCACCCCAAGATCGTGGCTGCTTTGCAGCAACAGGCCACGGAGCTCATTCACTGCTCCAATTATTATCAGATCCCGCAGCAGATAGAATTGGCCGAGTTGCTCTGCCGTTACTCCTTTGCCGACAAGGCCTTTTTCTGCAACAGCGGGGCAGAGGCCAACGAGGCAGCCATCAAGCTTGCCCGCAAATACAGCCGGGACAGGTTCGGCCCCGAGCGCTACGAGATCATTACCGCTGCCGAATCGTTTCATGGCAGAACCATGGCCACCGTTTCCGCCACTGGCCAGGAAAAGGTACAACGCTTCTTCGATCCGCTCCTGCATGGTTTCACCCATGTTCCCTTCAACGATGCCGCTGCTTTGGCTGCGGCCGTCACCCCGAATACCTGTGCCGTCATGCTGGAACCGATTCAGGGAGAGGGCGGCGTCAACATACCGTCAGCCGACTATTTCCAGGAGGTAAGGGCAATTTGCGATCAACATGGATTGCTGCTGATCTTCGACGAGGTTCAGGTGGGCATGGGGCGGACCGGCAAGCTCTTTGCCTACGAGCATTTTGGCGTACAGCCGGACATCATGACCCTGGCCAAGGCACTGGCCGGAGGCGCACCGATCGGCACCATGCTGGCCAGGGACGAATATGCCGTCTCCTTCACGCCTGGTACCCACGGTTCCACCTTCGGCGGTAACCCGTTGGTGTGCGCATCGGCCATTGCAACGATGCGCGTTCTGCTGGAGGACGGGATACTCAACCGGACCGAAGAGATAGGCGAATACCTGCTGGGCGAACTGGAAGTTCTTGGCAAAAAGTACTCTTTTGTCAAAGAAGTGAGGGGTATCGGCCTGATGATCGGCATGGGCCTCACCATACCTGGCGGCGATATCGTCAAGCAGGGGCACAGCCGCGGTTTGCTACTCAACGTGACCCACGACACGGTTCTTCGTTTCGTGCCGCCTCTGGTGGTGACCAAGCAGGAGATCGACAAGATGATTGTGATACTCGACGGCATATTTGCCGAGGTCGAGGCATAGGAGGAACAATGACGCGGCATTTCCTGGCGCTGCACGATTTCAGCAAGGAAGAACTGGATAGTCTCCTTGCCTTGGCTAAGGATCTGAAGGATAAACAGAAACAGGGGATTCCCCACAGGTTTCTGGATGGAAAAACAGTGGCGCTGATCTTTGAAAAGTCATCCACCAGGACCAGGGTTTCGTTCGAGGTGGGGGTTTTTCAGCTCGGCGGCCACGGGCTGTTCATGCCTTCCGGCACATCCCAGATGGGGCGTGGCGAGCCGATCAAGGACACGGCCCGCGTCATGGCCCGCTATTGCGACGGCGTCATGATCCGCACCTATGGCCAGGAGATCGTTACCGAATTTGCCGAATATTCGAGTGTGCCGGTGATCAACGGCCTGACCGACCTGTTCCATCCTTGCCAGATCATGGCCGATTTACAGACCGTCATCGAGCACAAGGCGAGCTATAACGGGCTGAAGTTCGCCTGGGTCGGTGATGGCAACAACATGGCCAATACCTGGATCGAGGCTGCGGTAATCCTTGGTTTTGATCTGACCCTGGCGTGTCCCAAGGGGTACGAACCGGATGCCGCTGTCATGGCGTGGGCCCGGTCCAAGGCTACCTCAAGTGTCGTCCTGACCGAAGACCCGCGAGAGGCGGTCAGGGATGCCGATGTGCTCAACACCGATGTATGGGCCAGTATGGGGCAGGAAGCCGAGCAACAAAAACGGGAACAGGCATTCAAAGGTTATTGTCTTAATGATGCGTTGCTAGCGCTGGCCAAGCCGGACTGCATTGTGTTGCACTGCCTGCCGGCGCACCGGGGCGAGGAAATTACCGATTCGGTTATCGAGAGCCGGAATTCCGTTGTTTGGGACGAGGCAGAAAACCGCCTGCACATACAAAAAGCGATTATGGCGCGGTTGATCGGGGGCTGATGTTGCCGGCTGGTTTAACATCTCGTAATTATGCAAGCTGCTGTTTTACGTGCTTTGCATCCAATAGTTTATTTATTGTCTGAAACACGATTGAATGCTGCAAATACTATTGAAACGGAGGCCGACATGGCTAACAAGCAAGAAGTGAAAAAAATAGTTCTGGCATATTCGGGTGGATTGGATACCTCCATTATTCTTAAGTGGCTCAAGAACGAGTATGGCTGCAAGGTAGTTGCATTTTCGGCAGACCTGGGCCAAGGTGACGAATTGGACCCCATCCGCGAAAAGGCTTTGGCTACAGGCGCCGACAAGGTTTATATCGATGACCTGAAGGAAGAATTCGTCGGGGACTTCGTGTACCCCCTGTTTCGGGCCAATGCTATCTACGAAGGCCATTACCTGCTGGGAACTTCCATTGCCCGCCCACTGATCGCCAAGCGCCAGATGGAGATCGCTGCCAAGGAGAAGTGCGATGCCGTTTCCCACGGTGCCACCGGCAAGGGAAACGACCAGGTCCGGTTCGAGCTGGCCTACTACCATTACAATCCGTCCATCAAGGTAATCGCTCCGTGGCGCGAATGGACTTTGAACAGCCGTCAGGCCCTGGTCGAGTATGCCAAGAAAAACGGCATCCCAATCCCGACCACCAAGAAGCGCCCCTGGTCCTCCGACCGCAATATGCTGCATATTTCCTTTGAAGGTGGCATTCTGGAGGATACCTGGGCCGAGGCGCCCGAAGAGATGTACACCTTGACCAAGTCGCCGGAAAAGGCCCCCAACAAGCCGCAATACGTGGAGATCGAATTCAAAAACGGCAATGCCGTGGCCGTGGACGGGGAAAAGATGACCCCGGCCCAGCTCCTGGCCCATCTCAATTTCATCGGCGGCGAGCACGGTATTGGCCGGGTGGATCTTTTGGAAAACCGCTCGGTGGGCATGAAATCGCGCGGCGTGTACGAGACCCCTGGCGGCACCATTCTGCGCGAAGCGCACTCGGCCGTGGAGCAGATTACCATGGACCGCGAAGTCATGCGTATCCGCGACGGCCTGATTCCCGAGTATGCCCGTCTGGTCTATGCCGGCTACTGGTTCTCACCGGAGCGCCTGATGCTGCAGACCCTGGTGGACGATTCGCAAAAATGTGTGAATGGCGTGGCCCGAGTTAAGCTCTACAAGGGACACTGCCGTACCGTTGGCCGCAAATCGGATACCGATTCGCTCTTCAACCTGGATTTTGCCACCTTTGAAAAGGACCAGGTATTCAACCAGGCGGACGCCGAAGGTTTCATCAAGATCAATTCGTTGCGGCTACGGATCAGGTCGCTGATGATGGCGGCAAAAAAGAAATAGCACAGGTAAACTCGCTGCCAGGCTTGAGTGAACCTTTTGATTGCGACGGTTCGCGGGCCTGGCAGAACAAGTTTTGGACACTAAACTGTTATGACGACAAAAAAATTCAAGAAGGAACATATTGTCACCTCGGTGGTGGCGGTCATCGTTGATGATGAAGATCGGGTTCTCCTGACCAAGCGAAGCATTCCACCCTTTCTGGATATGTGGGTCATGCCTGGGGGCAAGATCAACCTGGGTGAATCGATCTTGGTGGCCCTGAAGCGGGAGGTGCACGAAGAGGTCGGACTTGAAGTTGAGGTAGAAGGACTGATCGACGTATTCGAGCATATTACGCCCGGTGAAGACAACAATCACTTTGTCATCCTATATTACCGCTGCAGACCGCTTTATTGCGACATCAGGCAGAATGAGGCCGAGGTGTCCGAGGTAGCCTGGGCGCACCGCTCGGAAGTGCCGGCATACCATATGCCGGATGGAACCCGCTATATTCTGGGGATCGTTTTTCCCGAGCTTTGTTCCTGCGAAGTTTCCAACTGAAGAAATGCCGGTAATAATTGATAAAAAAGTCAATCTGGACTTTCCCCTCGGGCACCACCTGCATTGCCTGATTGCCCAGATCCCAAATAACCTGAGGCGTTGCGAAACCGGTTTTTGCCTGGTTGATCCTGTTGCCCAGTGGGCAAGGGTGCGCTCGATCCTCGGCTTGGTCGCAGGGGGCGAGGGCAACCTCAAGAAGTTGCATTTCCTGCTCTTCCCCGAGTCCTCGTTGCCGGTATCCCACTTCAATGACATGCTGGCGGAGATCGAACAGAGCTTTCGCGCCAACACCGTGACCATGTTTGGAGTGGAGCATATATCCCTGCGTGAATACCGCGACCTGCTGGTGCGCTTCCGTGAGGATAATGCCGAGGCCATAGAATTTGTCGAGCGGGACATAGATTCCGGTGATGTGCTGGATGTGCCGGTCAACTGGTGTTGCATCGCGGTCAAGGAGGCCGATGGCCGTTTGCGGGTATTCCTGGAAGCCAAGAGCCACCCCTTCCATGGCGAAGAATACATCGACAAGTTCCACGACCTCTACCGGGGCAGGCACTTTTACTTCATGCGCAGCAGGCCGGCGTGCTTCAACTTCATGGCCATAATCTGCCTGGATTATCTCTATCGGGACCTTTACACTTCCAATATCCGGCAGATCATAGATCATTCCAATCAGCTCTTTTTTACGACCCGGCAGGGATTGGACGCCCTGTTCGTAATCCAGTGCAACCCAAAGCCGGAGCATAGCGCTTATCGCGATGTGATTTGCGGGTTTTACGGTGAATATCTGGAGGATATGCCGGGGGTGCGCGAAACGGTCTCCGTCTTCGGCAATGCCTCGGACGAGACCCGCATTGAAGACGCACCAAGACAAGGATTTGGCCATTCCTACGTTGTCATCAATCGTGGCCATCGTTTGTCCCATGTAAAGTTCAACGAATTTGCTACCGATGACTTTGATGGCGCTCCGGTGTGCCGGCTGCGCTTCGGCAGCGGCACGCGCCTGTTATATTTTAATCTGCCACAACAGCACGAAATCGATCCGCGCACCTCAAGGGTGCCACTTAAGGTGCATACCATAATGAGTCTTGACGGCGCCGGGGGATGGCGCAAGGTTACGGCAGAAGAGTTGTCGGCAGGATATGAAATAGAAAGCGAGAACGACTTATGACCACTGAGGAAACGGACGTATCCCAAGACAAACTCTGGGGAGGCCGCTTTACCCAGCCCACAGATAAATTCGTTGAAGAGTTCACCGCTTCAATCGGTTTCGATAAGCGGCTCTATCATCAGGATATCCGCGGTTCCATAGCCCATGCTCGCATGCTGGGCAAGCAGGGCATCATCCCGATAGCCGATGTTGAAACCATAGTCCATGGCCTGCAGCAGATACTGCAGCAGATCGAGGCCGGTGAGTTCGACTTTTCGATCAGCCTGGAAGACATCCATATGAACATTGAGGCGCGCCTCTCCGCAAAGATCGGCGAAGCCGGCAAACGCCTGCACACAGGTCGCTCCAGAAACGATCAGGTTGCCTTGGATATCCGTCTCTATCTGCGGGACGAAATAGTGGCGATCGAAACTTTTCTTGACCTGCTGATTGATGCCTTGCTGAACAAGGCCGAGGCTAATCTGGATGTGGTCATGCCCGGTTATACCCATCTGCAGACCGCTCAACCGATCCTCTTCAGCCATCATCTGATGGCCTACGTGGAGATGTTCAAGCGCGACATAGCACGCCTGGAAGATTGCCTCAAAAGGGTCAATGTCATGCCTTTGGGGGCGGGAGCACTGGCTGGCACAACCTTTCCGATAGATCGCATGTATGTTGCCGAACAGTTGGGCTTCCCTGCGATTACCCGCAACTCGCTGGACTCTGTCTCTGATCGTGATTTCGCCCTTGAGTTCCTTGCTGCATCATCGATTTTGATGATGCATCTCTCGCGGTTTTCCGAGGAGTTGATCCTGTGGTCAACCAGCGAATACAAGTTCATCGAATTGTCGGACAGTTTTTGCACCGGTTCTTCCATCATGCCGCAGAAAAAGAACCCGGATGTGCCGGAACTGGTGCGGGGTAAGACCGGCCGGGTATATGGCAACCTCATGGCATTGCTCACGGTCATGAAGTCGTTGCCGCTGGCCTACAACAAAGACATGCAGGAGGATAAGGAGCCGCTTTTCGATACCATCGATAACATCAAAGGGTGCCTTAAGATTTTCGTAGATATGATCAGGGAGTTCCAGGTTTGCGAACTCAATATGCGCCGGGCGGCCAGCAAGGGTTTCTCTACCGCCACGGATGTGGCTGACTACCTTGTGCGCAAGGGCTTGCCTTTCCGCGATGCCCATGAAGCCGTGGGTAATGCTGTCAAATATTGTGTTGAGAACGAGATGGATATAACGGAGCTTTCCCTGACGGAGTGGCAGCTGTTTTCTCCTTATTTTGCCGATGATATTTTTGCGGCTATCACCATCGAGGCGAGTATCAATGCCCGCAATGTGCCGGGTGGCACGGCCCGAGAAATGGTGCTGAGCGAGATCATGCGCTGCAGGGAAGGTAGTTAGTCTGTCATGCCCTGGTTCCTGTTTGTCCGCAGTGGGAATTGCCTAGAAAGGTTTCCCATGCGATCCCACTGCCTTTTGGTCGAGAATTGATCATGTACTGCCAGTTCTTCGGATTTAACGAAAAACCGTTTACCATTACACCCAATCCCAATTTCCTCTACCTGAGCGGCATTCATCGAGAAGCGTTTGCGCATCTGCTCTACGGCATTGATAGTCATGCCGGTTTCATCGCCCTGACCGGCGAGGTGGGAACCGGTAAGACAACGGTTCTGCGCACCCTGCTATCCCAACTCAACACGGAAAAATATCGGAGTGCGCTGATTTTCAACCCGTGCGTTTCCGCTGAACAATTGCTGGCAAACATCTGCCGGGAGTTTGGATGCGAATCCTCCGGACCAAACGGTTATGGTTTTTTGGACGACCTCAACCGTTACCTGTTAGAACAAAATGCAGCTGGCAGGACGGTTGTTCTGGTCATAGACGAGGCGCAAAACCTGACCCCGGATGTTATGGAACAGGTCAGATTGATCTCGAATCTGGAAACTGAACGGGACAAGTTGATTCAGATCATCCTGGCCGGCCAACCGGAACTGAACGACGTGCTGAACCGGCACGACCTGCGTCAGCTCAGCCAGCGTATCACCGTGCGCTGCCGCTTGGCACCCATGAAACTGAACGATACACACGATTATATCAGCCATCGGCTCAAGGTTTCTGGCAGCCGAATCCCAGGATTGTTTACTAGTGGGGCTGTCAAACAAATCTACAGGTTTTCCCGGGGCATACCAAGGCTGATCAATGTGGCCTGCGATCAGGCCCTGGTTCTGGCCTGGACGCGGGAAAGCCTCGCCGTGACCCCTTCCATTGCAGCACAGGTCATTGCCGAGTCCCGGACGGTCTCCGGCGCACGCAGCAGGATAATAAACCGAATTTTTAACTGGCTGTTTGCCGGAAAGTGATTTTGTAAATGAGTTATATTTTGGATGCGCTTAAAAAACTGGAAAATGAAAAGGTCAAAAAAAACAGCAGTTCCGGAATGGTCAACATCTCCGGGGAATTGCTGCGGGAAGACCATCGGCGGCCTCCCGGCGGTGGCATATGGAAGGTCGTAGCAGTGGTGCTGGCTGCCTCGCTGCTTACCTTTGGGGTAACCTATTTTTTTCTTATGAAAGGGAAACAAGGTGGTGTCGAGAACCACTC
>Ga0172380_10008272_pt1 | contig 11431 bp, 8 predicted proteins | sample Leawe162metaG_FD_119747 | JGI IMG/M metagenome (GOLD analysis project Ga0172380, IMG submission 119747) | Leachate microbial communities from a municipal landfill in Southern Ontario, Canada - Leachate well 162 metaG | ecosystem: Engineered > Solid waste > Landfill > Unclassified | place... | reverse complement strand
CCGGGCTCGTCGCTTGATGAATCCGACATTGCGCGGCGCTTCAGTGTATCGCGCACCCCCGTGCGCGAGGCGCTGCGGCAACTGGCGGCCAGCGGTCTTGTCGATTCGCGCCCGCATCGGGGCGCAGTGGTGGCGAGGCCGACCATCGAGCAGCTCAATGCCATGTTTGAAGCGATGGCCGAACTCGAGGCGCTGTGCGCCGGGCTTTCCGCCGAGCGCATGTCGGTGATCCAGCGCCAGGAACTGGAAGGTCTGCATGAACGGCTGCGACTCTTGAGCTATGAAGGCAATCCGCAGCTTTTCCACGAAGTGAACGAAGCCTTTCATAATGCCATCTATGCCGGATCGCAGAACGGTTATGTCGCCGATATGACACTGGCGACGCGGGTTCGGGTTCAGCCGTTCCGGCGCGCGCAATTCAGGAATCTCGGCCGTCTCGCCAAATCCTATGTCGAGCACGACAGGGTGGTCATCGCCATCATGCGGGGCGACAAGGCCGGTGCGGCGAACGCGATGCGGGATCACATCGAGACGGTGCGTGAGGAATACGAAGTCTATGCGGTCTCGCTGTAGACTCCTTTTGTCACTTTTTAGCGTTGCCGCCGCCCAGTCCGCCGAACATCTTGAACATGTCCCCGATCTGCTCGGGATTGAATGACATCCAGTTGCGCAGAATCGCGTCCGGAGACATGCCGGCGATGCCGGCCAGCAGATTGTCTTCCAACTGCTTCATGACCTTCTCCTGCATCGGCTGAATGTTCGGAAATCCGAGGAATTCGCGGGCCTCCTCCGGTGTGCAGTCGATATTGACCGTGATCTTCACTCCATGTCCCTCTCATTCGCGCAGTGCGTCTTTGCATCGCGGCGTTCAACGCAATTGTATATGCGGCGACTGCAAATGAAAATCGCTCTGGCGCGAACGCATCGGCATAGTAAATTGGCGTTTTCCTTGACAATAGCTACACATGAACCGCGCTGCGGACGCGGCCTGCGTTGCCGAACACGCGCAGATAGCGGGCGATTTCGGCAGGATTGCCGGTTGCCTTTTCGGGATTGTCCGAAAGTTTCACCGCTGGCCGTCCGTTGACCGCCGTCACCTTGCAGACCAGCGAGATCGGATCGAGATCGGCGGTGCCGTCCGGCGCGCAACCCACGAAGTCGTTCGTGAGATTGGTGCCCCAGCCGAAGCTGGTTCTGACGCGCCCGGCGAAGTGACGATGCGTTTCCTCGATCGATCCGACGTCCATGCCGTCGGAGAAAATCAAAAGTTTCTCCTTCGGATTGCGTCCCTTGTCCTTCCACCACTGGATGATCTCTTCGCCGGCGGCGATGGGCGGCGCACTGTCGGGACGGAAGCCGGTCCAGTCAGCCACCCATTCAGGAGCATCGCGCAGGAACGCCTTGGTGCCGAACGCATCCGGCAGGGCGATCAGAAGGTTTCCGTCATAGGTGTGACGCCACTGGTCGAGGATCAGGTAAGGCGCGCGCTGCAACTCCTGATCGCTGTTTGCCAGCGCGGCGGCCACCATCGGCAGTTCGTGCGCGTTGGTGCCGATGGCTTCGAGGTCGTTGTCCATCGCCAGCAGCACGTTCGATGTCCCCGTGAATGCCGAACCGAGGCCTTCCTTGACTGCTTCGACGCACCAGCGCTGCCAGAGAAAGCCGTGCCGCCGCCGCGTTCCGAAGTCCGATAATCGCAGGCCTTCGAGCTTGCGTAGCCGCTCGACCTTGGTCCAGAGCTTGGCCTTGGCGCGCGCATAGAGAACGTCGAGGACGAAGCGCCCCTGTCCCTTCATCGCCTGCCGCGAGCGCAATTCATTGATGATGGCGAGCGCCGGAATCTCCCACATGGTGGTGTGCGTCCACGGCCCATGGAAATGCAGTTCGTACTGCCCGTCGACCGTATGCAGTTCGTATTCCGGAAGCTGGAAGTTGGCGAGCCAGCTAATGAAATCCGGCGAGAACATCTGGGTCTTGCCGTAGAACGTGTTACCCGCGAGCCAGATCAGCTCCTTCTTGGCGAAGCGGACCGTGCGGGCATGGTCGAGCTGGGCGCGAAGTTCGCGCTCGTCGATGACCTCGCCCAGGCGGACGTGATGGGTCCGGTTGATCACCGAGAAGGTCACATGCTCGCCCGGGTAGAACTCCCGGATCATCTGAAGCATCAGGAGCTTGTAAAAATCGGTGTCGAGCAGGCTGCGCACGATCGGATCGAGCCGCCAGCCGTGGTTGTAGGTTCGCGAAGCGATGTCTGTAATGGCCATGCCCGGATCATATCTGCCTCTTTCGCAGGCAGCCAGTCACCGGGGACGATTTTATGCGGCGTTCACGGCAGGTTCGCCTGCCGGATTCGGGCGGTTGCCGCAGCCACGTCGGTCCAAGGGGCTTTGTCTGGGGCGAATTGCTGCCTGAGATAGGAGACAAGCTCCGCCACCTGTTCGTCGTCGAGGCTGTTTTTGAAGGCCGGCATATAGCCGAGATCGCTCGACACAGGCGTCTCGATGCCGTGCAGGACGACCTGAATGAGATTATCAGGTACGGCGCTATGCACATTGCTGTTCAGCGCCAGCGATGGTCCGCTGCCGAACAACACGGGACCGCCGACCTGATGGCAGACCGCGCACGCGCCTTCGTAGATGCGCGCACCCATGGACGACGCGGAGACGGCTTTCACGCCTGTCATGGTTTCCAATTGCGTCGCCAGCGCCTCTTGCTCTGCCAGAGTGATGGTCTTGTCGCTGAACGAGGCGAGATAAGCCGCCATGGCGCGAATGTCGCTGTCGGGAACGGCTGCGAGATCCCGGATGATCGGGGCCATCGGCCCGGCGGCGATGCCATGAAATCGGGAGGCACCGGTCCGCAAATAGGCGAAGAGTTCATCTTCGCTCCACGGGATCGGTGCGTGCGACAATGAGGTCAGCGGCGGGGCTTCCCAGCCTTCCGCCATGCCGCCAGCGAGGTAGGTCTTGGCCGTCTTCTCCGCACCCAATGCGTTGCGCGGTGTGTGGCATGCACCACAATGGCCGAGGCTTTCGACGAGGTAGGCTCCACGATTCCAGACGGCTGATTGTTTTGCGTCGGGTTCGAAGACGACCGGCTTGTGAAACAGCGCATTCCAGCCCGCCATCAGCGGCCGGAAGCTGAAAGGAAATGCCAGCGTGGTCTCGCGATTGACCGCGCGGACCGGCGTCTGCGCCATCAGATAGGCGTAGAGCGCCTGCAAATCGGCGTCGGTTGTCTTGGCAAAATGAGTGTAGGGGAATGCCGGGTAAAGATGCCGGCCATCGCGATGGATGCCCTCGCGCATCGATCGTTCAAAGGCCGGATAGGACCACGCGCCGATGCCGGTTTCCGGATCGGGGGTGATATTGGTGCTGTAGACGACGCCGAACGGCGTCTCCAGCGCGCGACCACCAGCACTGACGATCCCGTTGATGTCGGTATGGCACTCGGCGCAGTTGCCGAGGGCGGCGAGTTGCTGGCCGCGCGCAATGGTCGCTGCCGAATAAGTCGATACATCGGGGCGTGCGATTGGTGCGATCGCTCGCCATGGCAGCACTGCTGCGGCGATACCGACAACTGCGGTGCAGGTGGCTGCGATGGTCGCAAACGTGCTGCGGCGTTTATGGAACGGGCTGCTCGTATCCGGGGTCTGTTCCGGCGGTTTGAAGGTCGTCGCTGGTAACGCGGATCTCGGTGCAGGTTCGGGGCCACGCAGGCCCGCAAGAATGCGCTCCGGAGTAAACGGCAATTCACGAAAGCGCACGCCGGTTGCATCGAAGATTGCGTTCGCAATAGCCGCGGCGCTCGGGACCGACGCGGATTCGCCAACGCCGAGCGGAGGCTGATCCTGTCGCGGCAGCATCAGCACGTCGATCTTCGGAATATCTGGAAACTTGATGATCGGGTAGGCGCCCCATTCGCGGCTGGTCACGGCGGCGCGGTTGAAGGAGACTTCTTCCATCAGCGTGCGGCTGGTGGACTGGATAACGTTGCCGTGGATCTGGTGGCGCACGCCGTCCGGATTGATCATCAGTCCGGAGTCCTGCCCGGCGACCACGCGCGTCACGCTGACGTCGCCGGTGGATTTGTTGACCGCGACATCCGCGATCCAGGCCGACCACGCGGCGGGTTTCCCCGGAAACGGACCATGCACATAGAGCGCATAGGCGAAGCCGCGTCCGCGTACGATGTCGCCTTCGGTCTCCGGCTCCCTCCATTGCGGGCGAGGAGTCCAGTCGGCACGTTTGGCGACCGCGTTGACCAGATCGACGGCGCGCGGATCTTTCAGGTAACGCAGGCGATACTCGATTGGATCGACCCCAGCCTCAGCCGCCAGCTCATCGATATAGGATTCGTGCGCGAAGGTATTCGGCAATGCCGAGACACCGCGAAGCCAGGACGCGCGCACGATCGGGGGCATGTCGTGCGCGACCACGCGCATCGCGTCATAGTCGTAGGGCGGAATCGCGGTGCGGTCGCCCATCTCGAACACCGCTGGCATAGGTGGAATGGCGCCGGTCAACAGCAAAGCCAGCGTTGGCGCGCCGTTCGATGGATAGCGCGTTGCGAAGTCATAGGCCGCGACGCTGCCGTCGGCCCGCAAGCCGCCGTTGACGTCCATCAGTTGCGCGGTGCCCTTGGGTTCCCACGCGTGTTCCTGCTCGCGCGTCAGTTGCACGCGCACCGGCCGGCCGGCGGCGCGCGACAGCAGCACCGCATCCGCCGACACGTCGTCGGCGCAGTTGCGGCCGTAGCAACCCGCGGCCTCCATCCGGATCACATCGATCTGCGATTCCGGGATATTCAGAAGAAGTGCGAGATCAGCGCGCAGAATGTAAGGATTTTGCGTGCCGGACCACACCCGCACGCAGCCGTCCTGAACATCCGCGACGGAACAGGACGGTCCTATCGATCCGTGCATCTGATAGGGCCAGATGTAGGTCCGCTTGATCGGCTTCTCGGCTTCGGCGATGGCACTGTCCACGTCGCCTTTGTCGATGAGAGTGCGTGGCGTGCTGGGGTTCGCACGAAGCGTGGTTTCGACGTCTTTCAGGTTCGGCAGAGTCGGCGTCGGCTTCCATGTCACCTTGAGCTGGGCCGCGGCCTTGACCGCATTCTCCTCACGCTCAGTCACGACGCCAACGAAATCGCCGATGCTCACTACAGCAACCAGCCCCGGAATATCGCGTACGGACGATTCATCGACCGCGATCAGGCTGGTGCCGACGAACGGACCCGCATCGACGCCTGCATATGGCGGACGCACCACGCGGCCATGCAGCATCCCCGGCAGGCGAACGTCATGCACATAGACCAGTTCGCCGGTCGCCTTGGCGGGAAGATCGATGCGCGGGGTTGATTGCCCGACAATCTTGTAAGCCTCCACTGCCTTGACCGGGACGTCGTCGGCGAGATCGAGGCGAATGATTTCATCGCCGATCAGTTCGCCGTAGCTGATGCTTCGGTTATGGCCCCGGATGAGGCCGTCTTCGACGGTCAGTTCGTCTTCCGGGAGTTCGAGCCTCTGCGCCGCGCGGGCCATCAGAAAGTGCCGCGCCTGCGCGGCCGCCTTGCGCAGCGGCACGGCGGTGATCTGGATGGTTTCGCTGGCGATGGTCGCGCCCTGATTGGGAGCGCGCGAGGTATCGCCCAGCACAACGACGACGCGTGCGAAGGAGACATCGAGTTCTTCCGCGACGATTTGCCCGAGTGCGGTGCGGATGCCAGTTCCGAGATCGACGTGACCGTTGAAGGCGGTCACCATGCCATCTGCTGTGATCTTGATAAACGTTTCGAAAGCACCGCCTCCGTCGGAAGAGGCTGGACGGACAACGGACAGCGAACCGGAAAGCGGAGGGGACTCAGCCGTCGCCATTAGTCCCTCGTCTCGACGGGGTGGCCAGCGGCCCGCATCACCGCGCGCAGAATCTCGACGTGGGCGCCGCAGCGGCAGAGATTGTAACGTAGTGTTTCCAGCACTTCGATTTCGGACGGATGCGGATTGCGCATCAGCAGAGCCTTCGTCGTCATGATCATGCCATTGAGGCAGTAACCGCATTGCGCGGCCTGTTCTTCAATGAAAGCATCCTGCACCGGGTCCGTGCTGTCGCGCGAGCCGAGGCCTTCGAGCGTGAGAATGTCTCGCTGCACACAGCCGCTGATCGGGATGACACAGGAACGCGCGGCTACGCTGTCGATGATCACGGTGCATGCGCCGCATTCGCCGAGACCGCAGCCGAATTTCGGGCCATTCAATGCGAGATCGTTGCGAAGTACATAAAGCAGCGCGGTGTCTGGCGCGGCATCGACGTGATGGACCCGGCCGTTGACCGTCAGGCGGATCGGTGTCTGCGTGATGGTCTTCGTCATGGCCCGATCTGTTGCGTTGCAAAACCCCGGCAGCGTCTCACCATGACGATACCGTTTGTATACAAACGTGCAAGCATGTGATGTGCCAGTCTTCTCGCGGGGCGTTCCGAATGATGCGCTGCACGATTTGTGAACACGAATGCTAGGCAATTGAGCTTTTATTCGGCACCGCGGCTTTTCGCGCGCGGCGGCGCTTGACAGTATTCGGGGCCGCGCGCAACATCATTCGTATACGAACAAATGCCGCGGCAGGTTAAACCGGTTTCAATCTCTCCCGGCATCATTTGCTTCTCGTTCGACAGTTCGCGCTGGCTCATAAGTGAGTGTTCATGCTGACTGAGACGACCCTGGTTCCCCCCTCGGGCGGAGCGGACAAGATTCGCTGCGATGCCTGCCCGGTGATGTGCTACATCAAGCCGGGCGCGGCCGGGGCGTGCGACCGCTATGCCAACAACAATGGCGAACTGGTGCGTGTCGATCCGCATATCGTGCTGGAGCGCACGGTGAGTCACGGCGGCAGGCTGGTGCCGTTTCAAGCCAGCGGAGATTGGGACGGCAAGATCGTTCAAGAGTCGGATGTCTTCGTCACCGCCATCGGTGCGGGGACGACCTATCCCGACTACAAGCCCGCGCCGTTCATCGTGTCCTCGGAAGTCGATGGCGTCGACATGGTCACAGTGGTGACCGAAGGCATCTTCAGTTATTGCGGCGTCAAGGTGAAGATCGATACCGACCGCTACCTCGGACCCGAAGCTGCGACCGTGCGCGTGCAGGGTGAGGCGGTGGGTCATGTCACCACAAGCGAATATGGCTCGCAGATGCTGTCGCTCGGCGGGGTTCACCACCTCACCGGTGGCTCGAAGAAAGAGGGGCGCGTCACCTGCGATGCCCTGATGGATCTGTCCAACGGCAAGCCCGTTGAGATGACAATCGATGGCGGCGCAACCGTGGTGGTGGAGGCCGGCCATCCGCCAATCGTCAATGGCGTGCCCGAGGAGCGGATGCGCGTCGGTTGCGGCTCGGCGACCATTGGCATGTTCGCCAAGCAGTGGCTTGGCAAGGTCGATGAGGTGGTGGTGGTGGACGATCACATCACCGGCGTTCTTTCTGAACATCAGGCGGGGAAATTGCTCGACATTCCCGACACCGGCATCAAGATGAAGGGCCGCCGCTCGACGCCCGGGCGCTATTTCCAGGTGGCTGAACCGGGAACCGGATGGGGCGGTACTAATATCTCCGATCCGCTTTCGGTGCTGGGTCCATTCGATCCCAAGACTGCACGGCCCGGCCTGCGCATGATGATGGTGAGCACGACCGGTGAACATGCGGCCTATTTCGAACTCGACGAGGCGTTGAAGCCGATCGAGAAAGAGATACCCGCCGATCTCAAGCTCTCCGTCGAACGGATTCAGGAGAACTGCGAGCCGGCGCTTTGTACTGTGCTGTTCATGGGCGGGGCAGGTGGTTCGCTCCGCTCGGGGGTCACCGAAAATCCTGTGCGGCTGACGCGCTCGGTCAAGGATGCACTGACGTCGGTGACCTGCGGCGGCGCGCCGGTCTATGTGTGGCCGGGCGGCGGCATCACCTTCATGGTCGATGTGACGCAGCTTCCCCAAGGCGCTTTCGGCTACGTGCCGACGCCCGCGCTGGTGGCGCCGATCGAGTTTACGCTGCGGCTGTCGGATTATGCCGCGCTCGGAGGTCATATGGATCATGTGCGACCGCTGTCGTCACTCAGGGATAATACCGAACTTCGCCAGCCTCCGCCGCAAACGACCACGAGGCGCGCATGACACGGCTGCCGCAGACGGGATGGCTGGCGGACGGGAGGCGGCTGCATTTGCAGGACGGTCCCATTGACCTGATCGTCGAGGCAAGTGGAACGGCCATTCATGTTCGCGCAGCCTATGAAGCCGCCATCCGCCAGTTCACCGGTCTGCTCGATACGCTGTGCGACGAACTGCCCGAACTTCGCCGTGCGGCCCATCCGGATATGTGCGCGCTGCAAGGCTGCGTGGCGCGCCGGATGCATGCTGCTGTCGCGCCATTTGCCGCGGCGAGCTTCATTACGCCGATGGCGGCTGTCGCCGGTGCGGTTGCCGAGGGGATTCTCGATGCCATGACCGCGTCGGCGGACCTTGAGCGCGCCTATGTCAACAACGGTGGCGACATCGCGCTGCATCTGACCGGTGACGAACGCTTCACGGTCGGTTTGGCCGATGATCCCGGTACTCCAAGCCTGATCGGCAAGACGATCATTGAGGCCCGCGATCCAATACGCGGCATCGCCACAAGCGGATGGCACGGCCGCAGCTTTTCGTTAGGGATCGCCGATGCGGTGACGGTTTTGGCCCGGACCGCGTCCCAGGCGGATGCCGCTGCGACAATCATCGCCAACGCTGTCGATCTGCCGGGGCATCCATTGATCGTCCGCCGCCCCGCGAACGAGATTCAGCCCGACAACGATCTCGGCGCGCGCCTCGTGACGCGCGGCGTTGGCAAATTGTCGCATCAAAAAATTGCGGAAGCTCTCGGTGCCGGTATCTGCAAGGCGCAAGAGCTTCTCGCCGCAGGGCTGATCGATGGTGCTGCGCTGCATCTGCAAGGTGTGACCGAGGTCGTCGGACTGAAGGACATCCATAGTTCGGTACGATTGCCGCGCAAGGAGACGGCAACAGGAACGAAAGATATGCGGCATGCCGCGATGGCTTGCGGCAACGGGATCGCGGGAGAATGTGTTGCATGAGTGCCGTCATTCGCAAGATCGTCACTGTTGTCGAAGAGACTTTGATGGAAGGCGGCCGTGGTGTGTCGCCGCCGACCCGCCGGGCAGCGGCCATCGCGGTAATCGAGAATCCTTTCGCCGGCAGATATGTCGAGGATCTCGCGCCGTTGTTTGCGATTGGCGAGGAACTGGGCGAATTGCTCGCGGCAAGGGCCGTGGCGGCACTCGGGATCGAGGGCGGCAAAGTCCAGAGCTACGGTAAGGCCGCCGCGGTCGGCGAAAATGGTGAGCTTGAGCACGCGGCAGCAATCTTGCATCCAAAGCTGGGTGCGCCGGTGCGCAAGGCTCTCGGCAAGGGGGCGGCGCTGATCCCGTCTTCCAAGAAGCGCGGTGGAATGGGAGTATCGCTCGATATTCCCCTCGGTCACAAGGACGCGGCATTCGTGCGGAGTCATTTCGACGGTATGGAAGTGCAGATCAATGACGCGCCGCGTGCGAATGAAATCATGGTCGCGGTTGCCGTGACTGACAGCGGGCGTCCGCTGCCGCGCGTCGGCGGCCTGACGATTGACGAGATCAAGGGAGAGGATGGCCTTCGATAGTGGTCGCCAAGTCTGAAGTAAGGTACGTGAGGAATAGCCGGACTGTCCCCCAATGAGGGAAGGGATGGACGGACGTCACGGCGGAGCGTTAGCTCTCGCCAACATTGGAGGTCTGGGATGCAACGACGCAAACGTCTCTTGAACGGTCTCTCTAGGAATTTTCTGGTCGCAGGTCTGGGTGTGATGCTGGGCAGCATGGCGACATTCGCCCTGACAACTTCCGTCATGGCGCAGAGCGGTGAAGTTAAGATTGGCGAGATCAACAGCTACTCGCTGCTGCCCGCATTCACCGAGCCATATCGAAAGGGCTGGCAGCTCGCGGTCGAGGAAATCAACGCCGCCGGTGGCATCAACGGCAAGAAGCTCGTTGTTGTCTCGAAGGACGATGGCGGTAAGCCCGCCGACGCGCAGACCGCAGCCAACGAGTTGGTGTCGAGCGAAGGCGTGGTGATGCTGACCGGCACCTTCCTGTCCAACATCGGTCTTGCGGTGAGTGATTTCGCCAAGCAGAAGAAAGTCTTTTTCCTCGCGGCCGAACCCCTGACCGATGCGATCACCTGGTCGAAGGGTAACCGCTATACGTTCCGTCTGCGTCCTTCCAACTACATGCAGGCCGCGATGCTGGTGGAAGAAGCTGCGAAGCTACCGGCCAAGCGCTGGGCCACCATCGCGCCCAACTACGAATACGGCCAGTCGGCGGTAGCCGTCTTCAAGAAGCTGCTGTCCGAGAAGCGGCCCGACATTCAGTGGGTCGACGAGCAGTGGCCGCCGCAGGGCAAGATCGACGCAGGTCCGGTGGTGCAGGCGACCGCCAGCGCAAATCCGGAAGCAATTCTCAACGTTACCTTCGGTGCGGATCTTGTGAAACTCGTCCGCGAAGGCAACACGCGCGGCCTGTTTAAAGATCGCGCGGTGGTCTCATTCCTCACTGGTGAGCCGGAATATCTTGATCCGCTGAAGGAGGAAACTCCCGAAGGATGGATCGTCACCGGCTATCCCTGGTACAGCATCAAGACGCCCGAACACGATGCTTTCCTGAAGGCCTATCAGGGCAAGTACAATGATTATCCTCGGCTGGGCTCCATCGTCGGCTATCAGACGATCAAGGCGGCGGCTGCGATCCTCAACAAGGCGAAGTCCGACGATCCGGAAAAAATGATCGCGGCGGCGGAAGGACTCTCGATGCCGTCGCCATTCGGCGAGATCACGTTCCGCAAGATCGATCACCAGTCGACGCTTGGCGCGTTCGTCGGCAAGACGGCGCTCAAGGACGGCAAGGGCGTCATGGTGAATTCCACTTACCGCAAGGGTTCTGACTTCCTGCCCAGTGATGCGGAAGTTGAGAAACTTCGTCCGAAGGACTGAGACCGACGACCGCGGGCGCACCTGCGCCCGCGGCATTTCCTGGACGCGGATCGTTTATGAGCTTCTACTTTGTTCAGTTCCTGACCGGTCTTGCGAGCGCGGCGTCGCTGTTTCTCGTGGCGTCAGGCCTGTCGATCATCTTCGGTGTGACCCGCATTGTGAATTTCGCCCATGGCGCGTTCTACATGCTGGGCGCCTATGTCGCGTTCACGCTGACAGAACGGCTGTCCGGCGCGCTCGGTTTCTGGGGCGGCATCGTTGCCGCTGCGCTGATCGTCGCGGTTCTCGGCGTGCTGGTCGAGATGGTGCTGCTGCGCCGAATCTATAAGTCGCCGGAATTGTTTCAGTTGCTGGCAACCTTCGGCTT
>Ga0172380_10008271_pt1 | contig 11433 bp, 24 predicted proteins | sample Leawe162metaG_FD_119747 | JGI IMG/M metagenome (GOLD analysis project Ga0172380, IMG submission 119747) | Leachate microbial communities from a municipal landfill in Southern Ontario, Canada - Leachate well 162 metaG | ecosystem: Engineered > Solid waste > Landfill > Unclassified | place... | reverse complement strand
GCATCGCCGTTTGAGGCAATAAAACGCGATTGAATATAAGACAATTCAGTTAATGCTTTTTCAGCGTCGCGCACAATCATATTGTGCGTCTCTCCTTGAATCGGGGCGTGAAGTTTAAAACCCTCGATTACATCGCGCAAAATTGAAATACGCTTTTCGGGTTTCATGGCATCCTCGTCACGCGCAAACAGTAGCGCTCAATAGTTTCATCCGGAACACGCAAAGATAATTGATGCTTCGCCCATTGTATTGATGAAGCATTAACAATCGCATCAAGCGTATTCATTGAATGACAAAGGCGTTCCGCGCTGTCCGTGTTCTTATCGTACGAACCAAGATCATGCACGACGCAGAATTGTTGCGGCATTAATCCGGCGCTCATGACTTCACCGCCCGCAAGTCTCGCGCTTCACTGACCCACGGCGGGCAGGGATTCGCAACGTTGGCATTCATTGGGGAATGGCATTCGTAATGCTTCAATGCCTTTAATACCAGCTCCTCGACATGAAGCGTATAAACACGCTCGACGTAGAGAATCGCTCTTACTTTCTTTTCACCTACGGATTGTTCGGCCATGATTAATTTCCTTTCCAGAAATAAGCCGTTTACTAGGATAGACACTTGCACATTCAACGCATCGAAAAACTTCCCTACCGTGGCAATCAATAACACAAAAAACTGCGACACGTTCACACTTAACCGGACGATCTTCGATCAAGTGAAACGCGCCGCAGATCATGTTACTTTTTCGCTTTACCTTTGGGCTTCAATCCGCATTCAAATTCATTGAAGCGGTTGCCGCCTTTGGTTTTTTTCTGTCCGACGAAACGGAAATAAACTTCATCCCCGATTTTCGCATCATCAAAAACTTCGGTCATGGCGTGGGAATGCCAGATTGACTTCAATTCCCCGGTGCCGGATTCGGCGCAGATCATTACGGGAGTTTCGACTTCGACCAGTTTTTCCTTTTTGGTTTTCGGGTCTTTCTGTTTCTTCGTTTGTGTGACCGTTTTCATTTCCACAACAACGCCCTGAAACACATCGCAACCGGCAACGCGGAAGTCATGCGCCGGGTGTTTGTCGCCGCCACCCTTGCGAACGAAACCAGCGGGAAGCGCGCTTTTTACTGCTTTCTTTTTTGCTGCCATGATAAATCCCTTTCCGATATGGGCAAGATTGCCCGCTGCGCGCTCTCGTTTGAAAGCGCGCAACGTGCTAAACCTTTGGCGCAATACTGTTAATCATCTGACGCATAAAATCATCATATAACGCTTGATGATGTTTTTGAATACTTGGTGTCATGAATGAATTGCCGTAATCACGCAACGCGGTCAAATGCGTTAAGGCGGCATCCTCTGTCAAAGTAAACGTGTATGTCTTTTTGGTTTGTTTCGTTTTCATTTTTCGCTCTCCGGTTAAGTCGCTCTAATCGTTCTTGATATAAACGTTTCTTGCCCTAGTGAAAAAGTCGGCGCATCGTTATTCCAAACAATCTCTTTTCCACGACACAATTCTAACAATTCTTGAAAGGATAATCTAGCCCCTTTCGATGCAATTTTATACTTTTCTTTCGCGTCGCCTTGCGGCCTTTCCCATTCGACTCCGTAGAGTTTCTTTCCCGCGATTGCAACGCGCTTGACGATTCCCTCTAGCTTCCATTGGCCCAATTCCGCCCCTTGTTTGACCTTTGAAGCCTCGCAAAGCATCGCATCCGTGTCGACGTATATAACGCGTTTTGAGGCACAAATAGAACGCCATAAAAGCGCCCGGACAAAGCCGGTTATGGACGCTCCGGTGCATACGTCATAAAAGCCGGTTCCCCGGTATGACGGACGCGACCAAATAGAGAGCGCGCCAAAGTCGCATTCCCAATCCCATCCCTTGACATTCTTGCCATATTTGGCGATGCAGAAATCGCGGAAGTCTCGCGGGTTCTGCGCGAATTTTCCGTAACCGGAATTCAGCAAATATTTATAAGCTAACGCGCCGATCTGATCTTTTACTTTCTTTGCGTGTGCGCGCTTCGCAAAGAATGTATCCACGTAACTGCTAAAGTTAATAAATTGTTGGGGCTTCCATACGTCCATAACCTTAATAATTCGGATTGTTTTTGTCTCAAGTCCAGCGCGTATTTCCCAACCAGTAGCATTGAATTCAAACTCTCCGTGCGGAAATGACAAGTGCCCGGATTCGCTTCGTAACGGCAACGCGCCTTTAGATACAATTCGCGCTCTGATAAATTGCGCTCCGAGATTCTTAATAGCGGGCAGTCGCGTTGAATGCACATATTCGCCTCCGTGTGGATGATCTTGTTTCATTGCAAAAGGATACGCCGAATTGATATCCAAGTATTTAAACGCACCGCGATAAACGCCTTTTTCAAACGCCTCAGTGCGACCGCCGAAATAATAAGGGCGAAATAAATCATCATGCGCCTCATTCATCGACTGAATCTTAATACCTAATTGCTTCATCTGATAAAACGCCGCGCCGCCGATGGTGTCTTTTGGCCCCACGATATCTTTAAATCCATTAATTAATTCGTGCAGGTCTTTGCAATCATCATATAAATACGATTCAATTAATGCGCGGTTGCGCGGCTTGTTTCTTTTACCCGGCCAAAATAAATCATAATTAATTTTTGTCTTGCGGAATTCGGCCAGCGCGAAAGGCATTAAAGGGAATGAATCCATTAATGTAACCTTGCCGATCTTCATTTTTACAACGCGTCCATTGCGTATAACTATGTCTTTGAAATCCGCATATTCAAGCAAATAATGGAAATCAAATTTACCGCCGTTGTGCGCGTAAAGGATACATTCCGGCAATTGTTTTAATGCTGCGATAACGCGCTTAATAAAAGCCAATTGCGTTCGTGAATTCGGGCGACTTGTGGAATCCCAAAGTAATGCATAATCATTAGGTGCGAAATAAATACCTGCTGCGAATGGTTGCGGAACATGACCATATTTAAACGGGTCGGTTTCAAAATCTAATACTCCTATATCACTTTTTAGCGGCTGCTTTTTTGCGCGGCGCTTTACGCTTCGCGGTTTTCTTTTTGGCATCGTTTCCCTTTCCGGAGGAATGAATTACAAAATGCAAACCCGTTAAATTGTCGATCTTTTGTTTTGCTTTCTTGCGTCCGACTTTGCGGACGCTATCCGGCGATTTTTGTTCAAAGTATTTCTTGCTGAAATGCGACCCGCTAAACGTTTTATTGCCGCGAAAAATTCCCCATTGCAAACGCACTTGGCGCGATTTAGATTTTTTAACTGTGGGGAATTGCGCCTTAAGGCGTTCTAATATTTGCTTGGTAATTAATTCCGGATTCTGCGCGTATTCTTTTTTCTCTTTGCGCGTCAAGCCGATAATGTAATCGCTGCGCTGTCCTGCGCTGAATTTAACGATACCGTCTTTTGTAATTGTGGTCTTGACGCCTTTAATTAATTCTCGCTTTCCATCTCGCGGCTTATCAATTAATACGCCTTTCTTTGAAACGACAAACCCACGCTTTTTTAAATTGGCGCGGGTTTCTTTGTCGGCGGGAATTGAATAATTATCTTCGCGTGTTTTCTGCGCGACGATTGCACGATATTTAGCATTGACCTGTTTACGATTCGTCGGGTCTACTTTAATACCGGATTTTCGTAATTCCCTGATGCGGGAATTATATTTCTCGTCATAATGCGCGGGCGCTTTACGCGCCGGGCGTGACGGGGTAGAATTCTTTTTGTGGCGTGTGCGCGCCATAATTGTTTTACCTTAGGGCCGACCGGGGCGACTACCCCGCGTTGGCCCTAATCATATATCCGTCACCGACCGGCGACAAGGTATAATTGTAATTCCTACAACCGGAAAGGAATTGACAATGGCCCAAAAACCTGATCTTGAAACTTTTTTGAAAGACCCGCAATTCGAACCCGACCGTTTATTGATTATCGGAACGCTTGAAAATCATCTTGAAAAGAAACGCGCCGAAGCCGAAGAAAAAAAGAAATTAGAAGAACCGAAAAACGTTTTTGATTCGTTGTTTGGGTGGTAACAAATGCCGAATGATTCCCCAATTCTTTCGCCGATTCTGGACGCGAACAAAAGCGATAACGCGACTGCTGCGAACAGTGCTGCTAATGCGGCGACTGCTGAAGCACTCAAGCAAGCACAGTCTCCCGATTCTCCCCGTAAACGCGGCAGGCCACCGGGCAGTGCAGGAGGCGGCGCAAGCGTTGATAAATCAACTCTCAAAACCGCAGCGGCGCAACTCGACGCGCTCGCCGCGCCGGAAATCTGGGAAAGCCTGTTAGCGTTACCCGGCGACGTTGCGGCAACAATGACCGCCCACGATCATTGGACGGTATCAAAAGACGAACGCAAAACGCTCGGCTTAACCGGCGCAGCGGTTGCGCGCACCATGATGATTCAAGACCCGCGAAGTCTCGCCATTATTCTTTTGGCATCCTCGCTTGTTTCTGTTTACGGAACGCGCTTTGCAAAAGAAATTGCGCTGCGAAAAATCGAAACCGTAACAGGCAAAAAGAATGCTGATTAAATCGTATATCTTCGGGCGTAAATCACGCATCAGCGCGCACAATGTCGTTGTGCAGGTTGATGCGTTTTCTAAAGACCATGCGTTGACGCGCTTGCATGAAAAATGGCCCGGCTTTCCAAAAACGGATTGGGATTTTATAGACGAAGTAGACCCCGATGATATTGGCATTGGGCGGATGGGCGATTACCTGAAACTGCCGCGATTCAACGCACCGACAACGGCGCAATAATGCAACGCCAATTTATTATCATCGTCGGCAATCAGGGGTTCGGTAAAAGCGTATGGATGCGCCAATTCTGCTCGTCGGAAAAACGCTTGCTTGCGTTTGACCCCATCGGCACATTCCCCCAGGCCGATTTTGCAACCGATCCGGATAATTGGATTGACCGTGTCGTGAATGATTCACACCAGCGCGAAGAATTCCGCTACGCGACGATTCACAGCGATGAAGTGCCGATGTTTGGCAATGCGGCTTTTGCGGCGGGTAAATGCACGTTTGTCATTGACGAATGCGCGCTCGTTTTTCGACGCGGCGAAGAATGTCCGGCATGGGCGAAACCGTTGATATTTATGGGGCGGCATCGTGAAGTAAATTTGATTCTTGTCGCGCAACGCATGACATTAATTCCGCTGGATATTCGTTCGCAAGCCGGACGCATTATTACATTCCGGCAAACCGATACGGACGATGTTACCGCGATCTGTAAACGTGTCGGGAAACAGTACGCGGATATTCTCCCAACGTTGCCGCGCCTGACCTGTATGGATTGGGATGGGGAACGCGACCATGACCCGGTAAAAATTTATCCGGTGAGCATCCCAAAGTCTTGACATTGGCCCCCTCTGTAGCATCCTGATTCCTGCATCAAGAATTCGATGTTACAAATTCACTTTAATTTTATGGAGGCAAAAATGCCTAAGACTCTCGGCGGTGCAATTGGCTTTATCGTGTCGGCGGTTGTGATGGTCACAATCGGTCTGTGGGTTATCAATCGCGTTGCGCCGCTGCAAGCAATTGTTGCGCGTAAACAGGCCGCTTAATCATGACGCGCAAACTCTCCGTGGCAGTCGCTAACCTTGTCGCATATGCACTGTGCGGCGAGTCGCGCCAGCCGGTCGTTTCGGTTTCCGAAAATGACCCGCTGGCCCAAGTGCAAATGGTTGCCGCGCTCACAACTCACAAGCAAGATTGTGATAAGCGCGGCGTCCCGTTTGACGTTGTTTGCGTCAGTGAAAATCTGACCGCAGACGGTAACGGCCAAACAACGCTTGCCGAATTCCAGCAAGTGAATCCCACAACCGGCGAGAAAACGGGCGAAGTATTCAATAGCGCCCGCGACTTTTTCGAGTCGTTTTTCGCAGCACGAAAGGCGGTGCAATAATGCGCGGCTATACCGAACGGCCAAACGTCATCAGCGGTGCCGCGCTGAACAACGGCGGGCAAACGCAATTCAGCAAGGAATTTCCGATGGGTGAGGGATGGTATGCAATGTGGTTGCGTTTCCGCATCGCTATTACCATCGGCACGGGAACGGGTGTTCCGGTAGAGGGCATTTTGCTCTATATCAAAAACATTCTGCTTCGCACCGATCGCGGAGAAATCCTCTGCAATTTGCCGGGGCGCGCTCTGTTCAAAATCGCCGCATACAAGACCGGCACCGTGCCGAATATGTCAACGCTTGCTGCTGCAAGCGCGACGTATATCGTGTCGCTGCCGATCTTTTTCGCTGACGACAATTTGATACGACCCGAAGATACCATTCTTGACACGAAACGTTACAGTAGCGTGTCGCTGAATGTGACGCTCGGCACCATTGCCGATCTGTCTACCACGCCGGGAACCGCAACGGTTGCAACCACGATGGACGCTGAAATTCTGCGTTCAATGGGTGCGCTGCCGAAGGGCGGGGAACCGCTGTGGCATATCAACTACGACATGCGCCCGCCTGTTGACGCGAATTCGACCATCAACGTCGATCTGGAACGTTCGCCGGATATGAGCCTGAAACGGCTTTATGTCCATTCCGGCACCACAGGTGTTGCCGGTGTTCCGTGGTCTGGAACGAACAGCGACGCGGTGCAAAACGTGGTTAATATCAAAGACCAAAACCGCTTCATCGAAAAAGACCGTTTTCATCCGGCGATTCTCGATCAAAACAAAGCGGATGCGGGCCTTGAGGCGTTGCTTTCCGGCGTTGAAGTATTCGATTTTGTCCGTGACGGTTCATCGCTTTCCGCGCTGGCGACCGGCGATAAATCGTTGCTGCAATACACCTGGACGAATCAAGGCGGTTTGCCCGCCCTGTCCATTGTGACGCCGACCGCCGAAGCGCAGCGCACCCTGAAATAACGCGCTGCGATTGTGGATGAAAACCCTGCGCGTAATGCGCGGGGTTTTTGTCAACAACCGGAGAGTGAAAAATGCCGACCCCTACCGATCAAAGCCGCTTGAATGATTCGCTTCGCGGCGCAACCGTTGTTGATCTTGGCGCTGCCCGCGCTGCCCGCGACGCAAACACCAGCGCGACCGCGCCTTATTTCACGCCCTCGCAAATGTCGGTCGCCGCGTTTATCGCGGTGATTGTGATTATCCTCGCCCTGCGTTCGGCGCGATAATGGCGAATCAGCGATTATCGGGCGCTGCTGGCGGTGCAGCGCAAGGCGCAAGCGTCGCGGGCCCGTGGGGTGCTGTTATCGGGGGTGTTGTCGGCGCGCTTACTGCGGGCGGCGGAACAGACGCGCAGGGTGTCGGACTGCGCGCCAAAGGAACGATAAGCCGCGACGGATTCAAGGGCGATGTTTACGGTCTTGCGTCAAATGCCGGAGAGAATTACGAAGATTTATTGACGCCGAATTGGGCACCGTTCGCGTTGCTTAGTGCTAAAGCAAAGCAGGCTTTTGAATCTGTTTTCGGTGCTGAATCCGACTACTCTTTTGACATTAATTATGTCGGCCCGTTGACGGAAACGGGCGGAAATTATGCGTTTTCTGATTCTCTCGTCAATGAGATTAAATCGCTAGGGCGTGATACCAGCGGCGGCGCGCTTGGACAAAAAGCGCGAATCGAAGCGGATATCGCAGATGGTAACGCACTGAATCCGACAAACATTCGCGGCGATCTGACGCCGCCGTTTGACTGGACTGCGCTGTTAATGCCGGGTTTGGTTATTGCTGGAATTCTCGCTTTGATTTTTTACAAACGGTAAAGGATAAATAAAATGATTACAGCGGCTGATTTAGAAGATGCAGAATGGGGCGGCGGCGGTGTTGTTGTCACCAGCGGCGGCAATCCGGGAACACCGTTGTCTGTTCCGGGTTTTCTGAATGACGTTCTTCGCACGGCGGGCGACGTTGGCAAAGAATTACTCCGTTCGCGCAATGTCACGCTTGACGCGCAAAACGCGTTGAATCTTCGCAAAGCGGAGATCAGCGGCCAAGTGCAAATCGCGCAAGCGAATGCAATGGCGACCGCAGCGCCGTCCGGCTATCTGGCAAACGCGCTGCAAAATTGGTTGCCGGGAACGTTCGGTGTCGGCACCAATCCGCGTTTTGATACGTTGACGCAAAACGGTTCAAGCAGTAACGGTTTCATGCTGGTTATCGTCGGCGTTATCGCGCTGGTTATCGCTGTTGCTATGATGAAGAAATAATATGGCAAACGTCACCTGTTACGTTAACGCCTCGACGCACTTGGAATTAAAATGTCCGCGCGGCGGGCGTGATTTTCTGCAAATTGAAAATTGCAGCGGTGCGGTACTGTATGTGCGCGAGGATACGCCAGCAAACGCCGACGACGGAACGCCTCTTGACGACAAGGAACGTATGCACTGGTCGCGTCAAATTGGTGATGCGGTTCCGCAAGGCACTGTTTGGATTGTTGGCTCTGCCGCCGCTCCGACCATGCAGCGCGTTCTCATCAAAGAACAGCACATAAAAGTGCCGGGATAATGCTCCTCGTTTTCGTCGGCATTGTTGCGATTATCGGCGGGTTAGTTTACGCGACGCGTAAACCCTCGCCGGTTGCCGTTACTGTGCCGATGGATACGACGATGCCCGCAGAGTTTCCGCTTGATGCGTTTCAAGGTGGCGCAAGTGGTGATTTTATCGGCTCAACTGACACGGCAATTTCCGTTGATTTTTCCGACATTGCAACGCCGTTACCATCGTCGGGGCTTGATCTGATCTTTCTGAAATATGGCACGATGTATAACCTTGACCCCGCGTTATTGCGCGCCGTGGCGATGGTTGAATCATCAATGAATCCGAACGCGAAGCGTATCAATCCGCCGCGTGACGTTTCTGTAGGACTCATGCAAATTTTGTGTTTGCCGGATGGTAAAGGCGGCTGCACAAATAAATTCAATATTGACGGATGGGAAGGAATTACATTCAACAAACTTTTTGACGCCGATCTAAACGTAAAACTCGGCGCGCAAATTCTCGCGTGGAATATCAAGACATTTGGATATAAGCGCGGCATCGCTGTTTACAATTCTTGGTCTGCTCGGAATGACCCGCCGAATGGCCCGTTTATGAATCAGGGTTACGTTGATAAAGTTTTTAAAAATCTTAATCGTTAAACGGGGGTAATTATGCACGTATTACTTGGTATTCTTTTCCGTCATTTGTTGACCGCTGGCGGCGCAATCCTGATTGCAAAAGGCGTTGTCGATTCTGCGACCGTTGAGGCGGTAAGCGGCGCGGTTATTACCATCGTCGGCACCATCGCTTCCGTAGTCAACAAGAAAAATACGGGGCAACTGTAATGGGCGGCGGCGCGATTAAAGCGGGCGTGTTGCTTGTGATTCTCGCGCTCGTTGCTTATATCGTTTACAAATTCTCGCAAGGGAAAGCCGTTGTCAGTAATGCAATTTCCGACGCCGTTAATACTGTAACGGACGCAGCGCGCACCGTCGGGAATGCGGTAAATCCTCTGAATGAAAACAACGTGGCAAATACGTTGTTTAATTCGGTCACTCAGCATGACGATGGGCGAACGGTCGGCTCAATGCTTTACGATTTTTTGAATGAGGATAAGATGCGAAAAATCACAGAGCCTACCGTTCTTCCCGTTCGTAAATCCGTTGTCACGGTTTGGGATGATGACGACGCCGAATTAGGTCAACAATTCCGCATGACACAATTTGCGGAAACCGAAGGCGGCGCAGTTACCGGATTGGTGCGGCGGAAATGAAAAAAGGATCTTACAATCCGCGCTCTAAGCCGTGGTTTAAACTCGTTACGGTTTCCGAATACATGCACGGCTTTATGGCGCGCTTGCGCCGCCACGGAATAATCTAATGGCTCAATATCCTAGCTTTGCGTCCGAGGCCCGCAATCAAGGCGACAAGCGCGGCATCGTTTATCAACATGGAATGCTGGACTGTATTCGCATTGATCTGTCAAACGCAAACGCTTTACAGGAATTGACATTCAAGGGTGACGTTGTCTACGTTGACAAAGACAGCACCGGAAGCATCGGCGTTAAGTTTGATATGGCATGGCCGCGCTTTTTTCCGCTTGGCGCGAATGGTGCGATACGGGGCATTCCGTATGAACAATTGTTGCTGAATTGGACAGCGCAGCCGGGATTATTTGTTAATCTGTGGTTTGGTTATGGCGTTGATATTGTCGCGCCGAATCAGGATATAACGAGCATCGGAAGCATCATCAATCCGGTCACGATAACCGGCGACGTCAACGCGATAGGCCCGCATCTATTAGGTACCGGATACAATGCTGCGGATTTTCCGCTTTTAACGCGAGAGGTGGGCGCTCGTTACGCATCAACATACTCAACCCTCACTCTCATTGGGTCGAATGCCCCCCAACAAGTTTTTGCGCCGGGAACAAACACCAATGGCGCAATTATTCATGATCTGCAATACGTAACCCGCAACGATTCCGCCTCAATGCGCGCAGCGTTTGTCGCTCACACTTCGGCCCCTGTCTCAACCGCTGATGGTGATGTCCTTTTATCGTCCGGCCCCACATTTACAAACACGCCTGGAATTTGGCAAAGTAACCACTTGACCCGTCCTTTATATATCGCTGCTGGAAAAGGATTATGGTTTATCGTAAATGTCGCAGAAACCGATGGTCAACGCTCCGTTTTATATACTCTTTTATGATTACTCACGACGACAAAAACAAGCTAGTTACCATTAGCGACGGTGAAACGGTTAGAACAATGACGCCTGAACAATTTGAGCGACATATGCGCGACCCCGAATTTGCAAAAGAATGCGATGCGCCGATGAAACCGCAAAGCGAACGAACCGCGACACGCGCCGTATCTGTTCCTATCAAAGTTTCAATGCTGCAAAAAGTAAAAGAATTTTTCGCGTAGATTTGCGGGCGCTCGTATTTACCTTTCCGGGTGCGGGCGCTCTTTTTATAGGGGATGAAATGAACGTTGACCCGTTGTATTTACAGGTGGCTAGTTTGGCCCTGAATTTTATTATGGTGTCAATGGTTCCCTTGCTTCGGAATCTGGATAGGCGCTTGATTATTATTGAGGCCCATATGGGCTTGCATGGTGCGATGCCTTCCGATATAATTCCTTTGCGTCAATTCAGGCGCGACAACCCGGAAAGGAATTATCAAAATGGCTCAAGCAAACAAAGTGAAAAAACCTGCAAAGACTGACGCACAACGCGCTGCCGACTTCGTGAAACTGGCAAACGTTCGCGCCGGTAAAGCGGTGCGGGGTATCAGCGATCTGGCGAAACTGGCCCGCCCCTCTGTCTACAAATACGACTCGGCGCAAACCTCCAAACTGTTCGCGGCTCTCGAAAATGCGATCGCTGCGGCAAAACGGGCTTTTGAATCGCCCGCGACCGGAGGCGCAAAAACGGCTTCGATTCTGTAACTCATTCGCGGCT
>Ga0172380_10008270_pt1 | contig 11434 bp, 24 predicted proteins | sample Leawe162metaG_FD_119747 | JGI IMG/M metagenome (GOLD analysis project Ga0172380, IMG submission 119747) | Leachate microbial communities from a municipal landfill in Southern Ontario, Canada - Leachate well 162 metaG | ecosystem: Engineered > Solid waste > Landfill > Unclassified | place... | reverse complement strand
AACTTGGCCAGTCGCTCACCCTCAGTCATGGTGCCTCTCCTAGAGCATCGATTTCAGCATCTGTTAGGGGTTTCGGTCCGTCCCACTGTGATCCTAAGCTGGCAGCCAAGTCACAGATGGCCTCAGCTACGGAGGCCCCGGTGCCCAACAGCGTCTTGTCATTGTGATGACAAAACACTCGGTACTTCGGCCCTGCTGGATACTCGAAACGGTAGAGGGTCAAGAGCCCATTCGGACTCCGTCTTGAAAGACCCCCAACCTGGATCTTCCATTCCGTTGGAAAACACTGTTCTGCCCGGGTCAAGTCACCTCTGCGACCAGGAGTAGCCCACTCGGGCCAAGCACGGTGCAACGTAGCCTGCACTGTGTCCTCTACCCGTGGGTTCTCGTTGAGGCATGAGAGGTAGCTAGTGGTTAGCTTCCCACCCTTGTGCACCAGAGCCTTCATGTGCGTGGGTGTCACCACGATCTGACCACTAGAGGGGTTGGCCAGTAAAACCGACCCCTCTGGGTACATGTCAGGATCCGTTGTATCCCTAGACCACGTCGGTAGTGATGACGTGAGATAGGCAATGGCCTGTTCTAGGGGTGTTGTCATGTTAGTCCTGTTTCATAAGGCCCTGAACGAATTGAGCCACGTACAGGGAGGTTGGCAGGGCCTTTGGTGCCATACTCGCCAGGGCCAAATCAGCCCCGTCCCCCGTAGCCAGGGAGCCACATGCGGGGCAACAACCGTCCTCGTCAACCTTTTCGAGAGGGCCACATTGAGGGCACCAACCAACGTTAGCCCTCGGGGCCACACCACCAGGGGGCTGAGCCGCCCGGATTGCCCTCACCAGGGCCGCGTCGGCCATAAGTCGGGCGTCGGTAGCCATCCCAACGGCGACGTTACCCCGGGCAATCCTGAGGCCCTTCAGGGTTGCCTCCCGAGCATCGAGGGCCTCTACGATCCTGTTCAGAAGGTCACGATCAGTCATTCTGGCTTCTCCTCGTCTGGGATTGTGTACTGTGGAACGGAGTAGGCAAAGCCAATGAAACCACTCAGATCCGTTACAAGCCGGGAACGATGTTCCTCCTTGAAGAACTGATCAAGCGCTGGGTACTGAGACCGAAACAGATCAATGATCTTTTGATGTTCCTCACGAGTCACTTAGGACCCCGCTTGATCGTGGTCGTTCTCTCAGACCACATGGGCGTCGGTGGCTGTAAGATACGACTCACCGGCCCATCTGGGGGCTGCGGGGGCTTGAGCCGTTTCCGAAGAAACAGGTCCCAGATCATACTTCCCAAGAAGGACCCCAGCATGATGCCAAAAACTTGACCCCAATCCATAGAAACTCTCCTCACATGCTTTGAATGGTACCAAGCATGGTACCTGACACAGGCTGGCGGCGTCCAGTCAGAATCACCGACTCCCGATCCTGATACTTGTTCACGAACTGCACCCGGTAGGTGAGGTACAGCTCAGTCTCGTGCAGATCGTTCAACCATGTCTGTGCCGAAACCCCAAGGGGCATGAACACTTCCAACTCGAGCCCATTCTGGTGCTCCTTGGTCGTTGAGCCAACTGGGGCGGTAGCTGCTACTCGCTGCAGGTAGGCATGCAGGTCCTGCACGATGCAAACATGTCCCCAGGACAGATACTGCATTAGGTTCTGCATCATGTGCTCCCTTGGAGAGTACTCCTCGATGAGACCAACACCTACGGACGTGGCCCCTGGGGTTGCGGCTGCCTCGGCCAGGGACTCCGCTTGTACGGTCACCGCCCGGGTCAAACCCTGGGCGTCTCGGAGGACAACTCGATAGAATGGCATGATGAACTCCTGTTAGGTGCTACTCGGCTGGCGTTAGAGTCGAGGCGCAATCGCGTAGGTCGTGGTCCCTTCATTCCAGAGTCCGAGAATGTCCCCAGGCTTGGGGTCACGGGATTTATAGCCCGGAATGTAGTACACCTCGTAGAGGTCCCTCTTGGGATTCGCCAAACTGGCTTCCGTGTACGTGGTGTGGGTGCGGGCAACCGTTACACTTGCTGCACCCCTTGTATCTCCAAAGTCACCTGTTGCTACGATCCACATGTTCAGTGTCCTTTAATCAATGGGCTAAGCCCCCATGACGGGGGCTTGGGGGCTTAGACGTTGGGGATACCGAGGTAGTCGGAAGCCGTCTCGAGGATCCTGTTAACAGCCGCACAGCACCACCCCTCGGCCGCCGCTCGCATTTCCTCGGTCACACCCTCGGCGCGTGCGTCCTTCTGCAGCTGACCGGCCATGAAGGCGATTCGCTCCATGTTCTTGAAGGGGCTGAGGGCATTGGGCCGCATGATCCGCTGGAGGGTCTCCATGGTGGTCTTGGCCTTCATGGTGGCGGTGTAGCTGATCTCTGTGTTGGGCGTGGTGGTCGTCATGTGCGTTCTCCGTTGGGTTTCTTTCTACCCTACAGCTACTCAGGAGATCCCTGACATGATCTGGCCAGGAGATCTTTTCAGTCTTCGATCACCGTCACGTCGTTGATCGAGGCCTCCACCCAGTAGCCTCCACTCCCGGGCCAGACCACCATGGGATCCCGAACATGAAAGTTGATGTCGAAGTCCCCATCCTTACCCACCGGGACCAGCTCACATCGGGGGCTTGCCAGGATCCAGTCCAGGACCTGATCCGACGTGTGATTGTAGGGGCTTCCCACGTAACCCCAGCGGATCAGGTCCTGGGCGATGTCCTTGATGCGGACCGCGAAGTAGCGCTCACCGTCGGCAAAGATGTAGCCGACGGTGTTGGTCCACCCGCTCATCTGGTGGTTGACCGTGATGGTCTGAGCCCGTGTGGTCTTGTAGGGGCCCTTCTTGTTGGGGCTCATCGAGACCAGAGTCGCACCCTTCTGGAGCCTCACCCGCTTTCCCTTGAGATTGGGGACGAGCTGGTGGTTTTTGCTGCCCGTGAAGTTGTAGCTCATTGGTGTTCTCCGTTGGGTTTCTACCCTACAGCTACTCCAAAGATGTCCCAGATGATCTGTCAGGAGATCTTTTCAGTTCGTCCGAGTGTGGTCAGGTCACACCGCTTCGGGTGGATCACCAATGGCACAGGGTGATCCGGTGGTCGGGTCGAGAAGAGACCACTTGTAGCGCGGGTAGAAGTCTGTAGCGTGAGCAAGGTTTCCCCTGCTGACCCTCGGTCTAGCTTTTACTTTTACTTTTTTGTTTTAATGTTGCCCCGAGGGGCCTCTTCTCTTGCCCCGAGGGGCCTCTTCTCTTGCCCCGAGGGGCCTCTTCTCTTGCCCCGAGGGGCCTCTCTTACACACTAGCTACTCTGGGGTTCGGCGAGATGATCAAGGATTGTAGATATATCTCGCATTGAGGTGACCCCTGAAATCTTGACGCAGAGTCTCCAATTGAGACCGAAGACCCTCCACCTCGGCCTGAACCCTGGCCAACTCCTCACGCAAGGGCCCAACCTCGTCAGGGGCCAGGGTGATGGCGTCAGCTACCTCCAGCACCCGGGACTCTGCAACTTCACATCGTTGCCAGAGCCTATCCAATAGGATGGGGGTGGTCTCCACCCCAGGACGAAGAGCCTCATGGTACTCTCGATCCACAGCCCATTTCTCTGTCACCAACTTACGCAGGTTGGCTACCGTAGGGTCTACCTCGTCAGTCCAAGCCATTGCTCAGTACTCCTTGAGATACGGGGCCCGCTTGATCTCCTCAACCAACGCAGTAGCCCGCATTTCTTCCAGACACACCTCTTGCCAGTGGGCTCTGACGTAAGCAATCTCACCCAACAAGTCCGGGGGGATGGGCTTGGTCCGTAGAAGGTCCAACACGTCTTGACCCAGGGGACCCAATTGGGTCAAAGCCTCAACGGCTTTCAGATAGGAGATGCGCAGATGATGCTTCTCATCTAGCTCCCGCATGATCTGACCAAAAACCTTGGAGTGGGCCTTGAGTTCTTTTTCCTTTTTTTGGGCCTCGAGGAGATTCATGAGTTCTGGTCCTCCACCGGGTACAACAGTTTTCGGGCCTGAGCGAGGATCATGGTTTCACGATCAAACATCAGGGGCCATTGACTGAAGTCGTGCCTACACTGAACCCACCGGTCCAGCAAGTCCTCAGCCGGATTTTGCAGTCGCTGCATGATCAGCCAGAGCTTGCTTGTAGCCTTATCCATGGCCAATCTGAGTTGCGGACGGTCCTTCTCAAGGCGTTCAAGCAACTTCTCTTTTTCCCGCAACTGGGTCTCGAAGTCAGACTGGGAGAGGATTTCAAGTGCTTCAGTTCCGGTATCATTGCACTCGAAGCAAGCGCATGCCCAGAACCTTGGGTGTGCCGGTGAAGAACTTGTTGCTGGGGAAGCTCTTAGCCCTGACAGACATACCGGAGAGAATCTGTGCCGGGGGATCCTCATCCATGAAGATGGCCACGGAGTTGTACTTTCCCTCTGGGTCCGTCCAGATAGATGTAGGGCGTGAGCATCCATCACTATGAGTGCGGGAAATGACATGGGCCTCAAACCATTTTCGGTCGGCCACGGGAAGTTCAGTGATGGCTTGGGCTGCTTGCAACCCACCAATACCACACTCACCGATGGTGCCCGTGAGCCATGCCGTCAGCTCACGTTCAAAATTACCGGCGTACTGGTCGGTGTCCAGGAGCAGGATGTAACTGTCCCCGGGCAGGATTGTGACACTCATTCGTCCTCCATTGTGCTTTTTGGGGTCTCGGACAACAGTTCTTCTAGCTGCTCGTCAAGAGTCTTCACGACCGGGGGTAAGAAGACAACGGGTACGTAGTCGTTGTAGGTCGGGAACTCTTGTGCGAGAGCCTCAAGGGTCTCTTGGCTTGCCGTCGTGTAGGTCTCGTCCAGGGTGCAGAGAAACCAATCGCCTCGAAACTCGAAAACTTCAAGGGAGTATTCAAAAAAGTCACAGATATTCTTGAACTCCTGCACATCTGGTGGCATGTCAGTGCGATCACTAGCATGGTCGTGGACATGCTTGTAAGCCTCACAGAAACGTTCCCACCCAATCGTGGTGTAGGGAAGGATGAAAGTATTCCCCAGAGTGTGGAGTCTGTTTCTCTTGGCATTGATCTCCGTGATGACTTCCCCCATGGTCCGACCTACAAGAGTCGGGGGGTTCTGCTCGATTTCGTGGAACCAGGGAGACTTGATCCGTTCCCCTTTGCTCCTTAACACCCGCATGAGATTGTCTTTCTTGGGTGTCATATTCCTGGAGGAATGAAAAATGTTGATGTCATGAAGAGCAAGGGGGAAATCGGTATGGATGTTCTCGAGATGCTCCATTTCGTGAGGGGTGAAGGCTAAGGCACAAATCATGGGCCCCGTCTCCAGAAAAGGGACGAGGTCAATCTGGCCGGACTTGTCAACCTCTACAACAACACAAGGGGTGCTGTAAAAAGGAGCCCCCGTATCATCAAAAAGGGGTTCACCAAAGGGTGACAGAGCTATGAAACTGACCCTGTTGTACCTTTCCAGGTCGGACAGTTTCTTTGTTGGAAGGGTCAAGGTGTGTTTCCTTTGTTCTGTGTCTCGGACAACAGTTCATCCAGAGCGGCGTTGATGTCCATCATCACAGTTTCCGTGATCTCTGGTTCAGGAGGGGGCGGAAACTCTTGGGCCAGAGCTTTGAGGGTCTCCAGGCTTGCCGTTGTGAAGAGGTCATCTTCAAGATGAAGGAACCAGTCGCCTCGGAACTGCGTGACCTTCAGGTGCGGGTCGAAGATCAGGCACAGGTCTTGGTATGCTGCCACTTGCGGTGGCATGGCGATGCCCGTTTCCGGGAAGTCTCTGATAAAACGGTAGGCGTGATGGAACGGCGCCCAGCCAACAGCAGCCCACACATGCAGGAACTGTTTCTCCGCGAGTTTCCGCTCTTCTCTTTTGGTTTCGAGGAAGGCTAACACCTCGCTGAGTGGTTGTCCTTGTGCTCCGGGCAGGTCCTCTAGGAAGCCCTTAAGCCAAGGAGCCTTCTCACTCTCTACTTTGGTTCTCAGAGCGTTCAGGACACTCTGCTCGCAGGGGTGGAGCAGGTTCCCGTTTGGAACCCGATTTACGACTATGTCGTGGTGGGTTGCGGGCCAGTACTTGAGGATGTGTCCGAGGTCCCACACCTCAGAAGTGTGGAAGATCACGGGGATGAGGTCTGGTCCCTGTTCCTTGAACAAAGGGAAGTCCACCTGCATTCGTTCATTGAGCTTCACAACTACACACCATGTGGCGAAGTAGGGCGGCTCCACGAGGTGAAACAGTGGCTCCCCATCCGGGGACAAGGCAGGGAAACTAAGCCGGACCCAGAGTCTAGAGGTGGTGAGATCACGAAGGTGGATCAAGGTGTCATTCCTTTATCGAACATCATGTTGACGAACATGATGCCTTGCCCAATGGCGTCATCCAGGCCGTCGTGGGTATGCCGGGGAGCCCCCAGAAACCACCGACGGGGCATGTTGCGCTTGGTGGCCTCTGGGTACGGGACATCCATCTTTTCCGCGGCTAGGGTCTTGAGATCGAGACCCTGGAAGCCAAAAGGACAGCGCTCATTATCGGCCAGACCCCCGAAGGCCATCGTGTACCAGAACACCCACATGAAATCGAAAGTGACGGGGTAACCGATCAGAATCGGATTTCCATAACCACGAGTCCACGACAAAAACCGGGTCATGGCCTTTCGTGGGCTCTCCAAGTTCGTCCGGGTGTTGGCATAGGCGTCCCCTTGGGTGGCCCACCAAGCCATAGTGTCGGGGCTCTGGGTGGCTCCAGGGAGCAGTTCCAGGTTGGCCTTGAAGGTGCCCAAATGGTTTCGGGGACTCGAGGACGTCAGGTCAAAAGCGGCAGCTCCAAGTTGAAGCATGGAGTTCTTACCAGGAATCCGTCCGTCGGCTTCGATGTCAATACTGATGTAGATCGGATGCTTCATTTTTCAGCCACACTTGTCACAGACGAACAACCACATGGTGTTGAACGTAGCCGGGTGTTTCTTGCAGATCGAACAGGTGGTGTTGATGGTGATGAGTTGAACGGCATGCTGTGGGCACAACCGTTTCTCTCCTATCAGCCAGGGTGCGGGTCTGGTGCATTTTTCCATGGAACAAATCAGATCAGAGTCAGACATTTAGGTGCCTCTGGTCCAGAAACGGATTTCTGTTTCTACTCGTTGTTGTTCGAGTCGGGCCCCTTGCATGGTCCAATCGTCCCTTTCTCGGTTCTCTAGCCATACGTTCGCTATCGCTAGAAGGTTCTCAGCTGTAGGCAGGTCGTCCTCTAACAGGACTTCAAGAGGTACACAAAGGGCATACAGGATCTTACTTACAAACGCTGTGAGAACCTGAGCGTCAACCGAGTGCCCTATGTATCCGGCGTAGCTAGCGGATTGTGTTGCCCCCCCGGTGGGTCTCCTTACCGACCCGGCTAAGTGCCGCAGGTGGTCAAGGACCTCTCGTTCTCTCGAAGTCACACTAACCCTCCGTAGGGGCCTCAAACTTTTCCCCCGTAAGGAGCGCCGTCAGGTCCCGACGGGCTTGATGGTAGTCACAAGTCCGAATCCAAACATGTTCGCTCATCGCCCCCTCGGGCCCTGCGTCGTCAGCATCGGACTTTGTCATGTCGGCTAGGGTGGTGGCGTCTTCAGACAACGCATCCGCCCGCTGGAGAACAAGGTCCAATGCAGCAACCACCTTGTACACATGGTCCATCCAGAAGGGAGGGATGCTGTCCAGGTAGACTCGAATTTGTTCACTGGCTAGCTCAAAAGCGGGGTTCATCGGTCCACCACGCTGCCTTGAGCCAACTGGCTCTTCAGATGCTGAAGGAGAAGGATACGAGTGGTCAGTTCGTTGTCGTACACTTGCAGGGCTTTTTCCTTTGCATCCCTGAGGTAGAAGGGGGTCCCATGAACCCTCGAGGTCACTGGGTCCATGGGGTCCACCTGCCAATGAAAGTGCTCACCCGCTGGGGCAACGGACACCCTGAATTCCAGGGACTCCGACAAATGCCAGACACCGTGCTTATCCTTGTACCAGTACATTGTTGTGTCCTCTTACTCAAGGGTCCAAACGAGCCCTCTTAACCACCAGGTATTGGAAGTTCTCCCGTGCTCGCAGCGCATCCGGGGCCAGCTGCCAGTGAGGGTCCTCCACGAGAGCCACCCACTGAACCTCGAACATCTCTTCAAACTCGGCGAGAGCCACCTCCAAAGAGGGACCATAACCGGAGACAGGCAGCAAAGGGTGTCCTACCCTCATGATCTCATCACTCATGGGATCCACGTCCAGGGTGAAACCCTCCCGTAGGTAGAAGATCCGGGAGGGTCGGACGATGGTGCGCAGTCTCATGGAATCTAGGTCCAGCGTGGGATTCAGGGGCACGAGCCTTCTCCTGTGTTGGTAGCAGCCTTCAGATTCGCCGAGGTCCGTGTACGGGCACCTTGTCACCCTCGAGGGTGATCGCACACCACTCGGCAGTGTCACTGTACTGACCCAAAATGGAATCTTTGCCCATGCCCTTGAGGTACAAGAGGTCATCGACTCGGACCAACCACTGACCACACCCCATTTGGTCAGGGTAGGCTGCCGCATGGGCCTCGAGCATCTCCTGATCGGGTGGTGAACCCATTCCAATGGGCCGAAGCAGCGGACCACCATTGATAGGGTTGGAGCAGTCCGCCAACATGGCCTTCAACTGCACCAGCATATGGGCCGGATCAGTCGTGAGCTTCCAATGACGACTGGTGAAGACACTCCCCAGCCAGTGGTATTGGACAGTCATCCAGACCTTGTTGCCCTCGATGATCAGGTGCGCCTCATCCCAGTTCCAAGCGGTGGCCTTGACCCTGACGCCACCGTCGATGAGTCGGATGTTTTCCACACTCTTGGCGGGCCAGATGCTCAGGAAAAGTCGCGTGTAGTCACCATGAATGTCCATGTGTCCTCCCTTGGTTACGGGGAGACTACTCAGACATGGTCAGTCATGATCATTGAAAATGTCGAGACCATGCTTGGCCAGAGCCCTGTTTGTGATCCGCACATAGGTAGAGATCAGCCAACGGATTGTCCGTCGAGCAGGCTCCTCGATCGTGAAAAGGACAAGGTCCACGGGCCAGAAAGAGACCCAACCAAACAACAGTTCAAAGTTGTGGGAGGGTTGGATCTTGTAACGGAGCACGAAGTTAGCCTCATTGGGGTTGGACAATCGTGACTTGTTCTCCGAGATGATCTTGTCAACCCTGAGCCACCAACGAAAAACGGAATAGATCCCCCCGACAGCGTAGTACCCAAGAAACAGGCCCACCGTAAGGGCTGGGTTAGCTTGCAAAGCCCCCAGAGTGTCCACATCCAAGACAAAGGTTACGACGAGAAAAGAGACAATGGCAAACAGATAACCAAGGACCACCGCCTCGTTGAGGAGAGCTGCCAAGATCAGCAGGAACGTCACAGAAAGCACTAGAGCCAGGAGCATGTCAGTCTTCATCCTTATACGTCAAAGTGATCGGTTCAGCCGTGACCCAGTCCAGGGCGGACCAGCGGGACGAGGGGTCAAAGGCAAGGGCGTTCGTTAGGGTGAGATCAATGTCAAGAGTAACCGCATCTGTGGAAGTGATCCGTACCTTGGTTCCACCCAAGTACGTGATCCTGACAGCTTCAGCACGTTTGCCAGAAACCTGGACCAACCAAAGTCCATTATGGACCTCCATCTCTCGAAAGGAGGGCACAGGTCCAAATCCAGATGGTCGAATCATGGTCACTCGCTCCTGAGCTTCGACATGGCCTTCCCTGAATACGTGGAGTTGAGGACCAAGAAGTCCTTGGACCAAGTCCACACGTTGAGGACAAAGCGATTCACGTCCGCAGCCTTCATGGCGATGGTCGCCGGGATCTTGGCGTTGGCGGGGTTGCTTTCCCAGGCAGCCTTGTGCAACTCCAACATCTTGATGACGGTGTTGAAGTCCCGGGTGTAGTCCTTCGGGGGGTAGAGGTTGAAACTCAGGTCCACAATCTCGGCCATTTGCAAACGAGCCAGCCTCGTCTGCAGGGCCTCCTGAGCGGACCTCAGGTAACCGGCCTTCGCCTCGGCTACAATCTCCTGATGCTCCTGGAGATTGGCACGCAGGGTGAGGAGGACTTCGTCTACAAGGGCCGTGATGGTGCGATCGTCATGGGGATCTAGCATTGTTGTTCCTTTGGGTTTTGCGGGGGTCAGATCCAGCTTTGGATCTCGTCCATCAGGTCAAGGCTCAGGTGCCTTGTCTCATGAGGGATCAAGTCCAAGATGGCGAGGGTTGATGTGCACAACCAGAGGGACTTCTTGCGGGCGAACAGTACTTCTCGCAGGTCCACAAGGTGTGACCGAATCTCGGTGGCGGAGCAAGAACCTGGCTCTCGGTCGAACCAGAAAGAAAGGCATCTCATGAGGCTCGGCTTGGGTAGCACATCGGTACTCTCTGCGTACCAGTCCCCAGTGTAACCCGAGACCCGGCCATACTTCGACAAGTCAGCCTTCATGATGAGCTGCCCCTTCAAGGCTCCCGGGAGACGCTCATACAGGTGTTGCCGATCTTGTTCATTGAGAACCATCACCGACTGACCCTCTACCAGTCGAGACAGGTAGTGTGCCCGACGACGCTCCTGAATCTGGAGCTGCACCTCTGGGGAGGGGGGCAGAAAGTCCTCAGGCTTGGGTACCGGGCCTCGCCGCTTCTGTTCCGCATGGAAGTCGTCGGCACTACTCCGCATGAAGAATTCCAGCATCCGATCGTGCTCGGAAACTTCCACTGGGGCAGCCACAATGGGGACATGCTCATCAACCATAGGGGGCTCCTCAACAGCGGGATTGTAGATCCATGAGAGGGAGAAAGCACTCTCCCCTGAGAGAGCAATCTCACCGCATGGGTTGGGGTTCCTTCGGTAGGGTCCCTTCAAAAGAGGGGGCTCAATGCCGGGGACCCGTTGTGAGATGGGTCCTCTGTTCACAGGGCCATTCGATTCATGAAGGACGATCTGTTTCAGGCTTGGTGAGGATTTGTAGTCCGCACACTTGTTCACATGCTGCCAAAACTCAGATTCCTCCGCAATCTGTTCTTTCAGAGGGAACACGAGGTTGACACCCGCGAGAGGGCTAGGCCCAAGCAACTTGACCATAGAGACTCCTGATTCCGAGGGCTCGGAAAGGTACAACGAAACTACTCGAAAAGCATCCTTCATGATCCCCAGAATGCGTGAAGGCGCCCTTTTTTCAATGGGGCGCCTTCACCTTCAAAAAGTCTTCGTCTGCGGTTGTATTGGTTGGGTCGATACTCAACTCCTTAGGGCCTGGGTTTCTCTCTTGCTCGTCCGTGGGCTCCTCCAACCCGGTCTTGCTATGTACTAGCTACTCAAGAGAGACCCAACATGATCAGATGATCTCGTCTACCAGACCCGTTTCCAGAGCTTTTT
>Ga0172380_10008268_pt1 | contig 11435 bp, 7 predicted proteins | sample Leawe162metaG_FD_119747 | JGI IMG/M metagenome (GOLD analysis project Ga0172380, IMG submission 119747) | Leachate microbial communities from a municipal landfill in Southern Ontario, Canada - Leachate well 162 metaG | ecosystem: Engineered > Solid waste > Landfill > Unclassified | place... | reverse complement strand
CGGAAAACCGTGCAATCCAGTCCGTAGCGCTCTCACCATACGGGTGAACGCAAAATATATAACAAAGTTGTTTAGAACCACTATGTTACGCATCTTGGCAAGCGGTCAACTGAGCTTTCTAGGTTAAAGCTGACGCCGCTTCTGCGGCACAGGGCGCAAAGCGTTCCACGCGACATTCCCACGGATGCCGCAAAAACAATCCGGAACAACTGATAAATTTTTTCCCGCTCTTGCCCGCTCAAGGTAGATAGGAAAATGGAAAACTGTTACATTTAAATAAGGTACTGGATGAATCGAGAATGCGGCGCCATTTCATAAAACGGCGTTGTCGCCAAGGGAGAAAATCGCAATACAGAAATCAGCATCCGCCTGTTTATGCTGGCGGCGCCCCATTTTTTTGCTGTTTTTTCATATACATCCGGGTAAGTTCAAGTACGTTTTAATGCCAACTTTAAAGAAAACACTCACACCAAGTAGTCGGTCTTTCAGTTTGGCGATGCTTTCCGGCCTTGCCGGACTGGCAGGCGTCATAACGCTGTTGGTGTTAAGCCTCGTCAACGAATATCGGGAAGCCGACAAACATGCCCAGGCGCAGGTGGAAACGCTCTCGCGGGTGCTGGAAGAGCACGCGCTGGCTACCGTGCAGAAAATTGATCTGTTGTTGTGCGATGTGCGGGGGCATGTGCGCCCCGGCGACATGCGGCTGGCGCGCAATGTCGGCGGCCCGCGCGCCGGAGAGCTTCATGCGTTGTTGAAATCCCGTGAGGAGCGCGTGGCGGAAATCAGCGTATTGCATCTGACCAATGCCCATGGCGAACATATCCACAGTTCGCTTGCTCCCCTTCCCTTCATCAGCAACGCCGACCGCTATTCATTCCTGCGTCAGCGCGACGACCCGGCGGCGGGCCTGGTGATTTCTTCCCCCGTGGTTTCGCGCACCATCGGCAAATGGGCGATAGAACTGACCCGGCGGATCGACTTCGAGGATGGCAGCTTCGCCGGTAATGCGCTGGCTGTGCTGGACCTGGACTACTTCCAGCAATTCTACCGTTCTCTCGATCTGGGACCGAAAAGCCTGGTGGCGCTGTATGACAAGGAGCTGCACCTCGTCGCCCGCTATCCGCCACGCGAACAGGACACAGGCAAGAAATTTTCCAACCTTTATGCCAAACGCTATATCGGGGAGGGGATCAAACACGCGGTTTACCACAACAAATCCCCGGTGGACGGCGTCAAGCGCCTGACCAGCTTCCGTCAGGTGGGTGAGACGCCGCTGATCGTGTTCGCCGGCATCGCCGAGGACGATTATCTTGCCCAGTGGCGCTTGCATGTATTGCAATACAGCGCCGGGGCAATGCTTTTCGGCTTGGTGGTGTTCGGTTTCTGGCGGCGCCAGCGACGCGCGGAGGAGAGCCTGCTCGAACAATTCACTTTTCAGGAAGCGCTCCTGGAAAGCATGCCCGTCCCGGTGTTTTACAAAGACTGCAAGGGGCTTTACCTGGGCTGCAACCGGGCGTTCGATGAACTGCTCGGCAAGAAGCGGACGGAAATCGTCGGCAAATCGGTGTTCGATATATTCCCCCGCGAGATCGCGGAAAAATACCATGCCATGGATGTCGAACTGTTCGCGCATCCCTGCGCACAGGTGTATGAATGGGAAATACACTGTTCGTCGGGCGAAATCCGCACCGTGATCTTCCACAAGGCGGTCTTCCGGCACGCCGACGGCTCAATAGGCGGGCTGATTGGGGCGGTGTTGGACATTAGCGAACACAAGCGGTTGGAAGCGGAACTGCAACAATTGAATGCCTCCCTGAAACAGTGCGTTGTTGAAGAAACCGATAAAAACCAGGAAAAAGATCACATAATGATCCATCAATCGCGCCTGGCGGCCATGGGCGAGATGATCGGCAACATTGCCCACCAGTGGCGCCAGCCGCTCAATGCATTGGGATTGTTGATCGCCAATATCAAGGACGCCTACGAATACAACGAGTTGGATCAGGCAACCCTGGATAAATCGGTGGAAGACGGCAAACGGATGATCCAGAAAATGGCTACCACCATCGACGATTTCCGCAATTTTTTCAAGCCGAGCATGGAAAAGAAACGTTTCCGCATTTGCGACAGCGCGGAGGAGGCCGTCAGGTTGGTGGCGGGGAGCTTCAAGAACCAAAATGTCGAAATCATCCATGAACAGTGCTGCGACCCATGTTGCGATCCATGTTTTGTTTACGGCTACCCCAACGAGTATTCCCAGGTGGTGCTGAATGCCTTGACGAACGCCAAGGACGCCATTGTCGGCAAGGGAATCGCCGGGACGGTGCGCATCGGGATCGAATTGAGAGACGGGTTTGCGATTCTCTACGTGCAGGACAACGGCGGGGGCATCCCGGAAGAAATCATCGATAGGGTGTTCGATCCGTATTTCACTACCAAGGAAAAAGGGACCGGCATCGGGCTATACATGTCGAAGATGATTATGGAAAAAATGGGCGGCGACATTACCCTCCACAATATCGAGGGGGGCGCGGAAGCGCTGATCCGCTTGCCTTTGGCGAGCGATTCGGCAGCTTCTGCTTCTAAACCGGACTAGCCGGCTTAGTATACTTTGCGCGGCCACAATTTGCGCAGCAATCGCATCCCGCGCAGGGTAAATTTGTTCTCAGCACGGAAAAAAACCGATTCACCGCGGAGGACGCGGAGGACGCAGAGGAAAACCCTCATGCTCTTCCTCTGCTTCCTCCGCGTCCTCTGCGGTGAAAAAGGTTTTGTCTTTATGGATTGCCGTCATGAGTTGAGCAGCGTTGCGGCTCAGTTTACCTGGGATTCATGAATGTTTTCCATCATTGATTTTTATCATGAATTTCTGAGAACAAATTTACCCTGGGGGAATGGAACGGCCATGCAGCAAAGTTGCGCCTCTTGTGCCCAGGCCGTAAGGCCGTCGGGTATGCCATGCACCCGGAAAACCGTGCAATCCAGCCCGTTCAACTGAGCTTTCTAGGATTATCTCCCCCCAGCCGCAACAAGGTCGCCACCAGTTCCTGAACAATGGTCAGGTGGTCTACGCTCAGCCGCTTCATATCGTCGATAAGTTGGGGGCTGATGGCGTGGCCTCCCTCTTTTTCCTGATCCATGAAATCTTCTTCCGCATTGCCGAAACGCAGCCACACCGGGGAGACGTTGAGCCATTCCGCCAAGGTGCGTATCTTGTCCTGAGAGGGAATCGCCGTTCCGGCCAGCCATCGATGGACGCCCGGCGTGCTCACCGGGTGTCCCCTATAGTGAAGATTGAATTCCATCGCCAGACGGGTGGGGCTGGTCGCTGAAACGCCAGCCTTTTTCAATGCCACGACCAAACGTTGACTAAATGCCTTCTTTTCATCCATAACCTAATTTATCCATAGCCTTTTTGTTCATGGTCGCATTGTAACAATCCCACTATGTTATATATTAATTTTTTGTTTATGGATTAAATGCCGTCTGTCAATATTTGGTTGGGAAATGGCGATGCAGCCTCAGCATACGCGCCTAAAAAGTTCAGTTGAACCGCAGAGGCGCTGAGAAAAAACATGGTGTTGCGCAACATCACCCGGTTTGGTGAGACGGAAAATTGTCGTCACTCATTTATTTCTCTGTTTTCCGGCGCTCCTGCAACAGGCGCAGGAAATCGTCCGGCGGCAGCGGGCGGCTGAAATAATATCCCTGGATTTCATCGCAGCCGTTTTCCCGCAGCAACGCCAATTGCGCTGCGGTTTCCACGCCTTCGGCGATCACTTTGAGGTTGAAGCTGTGGCCGAGAGCGATGACTGCGCGGGCGATGGCCAGGTCGTTGGGGTCGGTTTCGATGTCGCGCACGAAGGAGTAGTCGATTTTCAGCTTGTCCAGGTCGAAACGCTTGAGATAGGAGAGCGAGGAAAACCCGGTGCCGAAATCGTCTATCGAGAGCTGCACGCCCATTTGCTTGATCTGGTGCAGAAAAGCCAGGGTTTCCTCGCTATCTTGCATCAGGATGCTTTCGGTCAGTTCCAGCTCCAGCAGGTCGGGGTTCAGGCCGCTATCCGCAAGCGCGCTCGCCACCGCGTCGAACAGCAGCCCCTTCTGGCGGAATTGGCGCGCCGACAGGTTGACCGCCACGCGCAGATGGTCGAAACCGCTATCGTGCCAGTCCTTGGCCTGGAAACAGGCTTCGCGCAACACCCACTCGCCGATTGGCACGATCAGCCCGGTTTCCTCGGCAAGCGGGATGAAATTGCCCGGCGGCACCATGCCGAGTTCGGGGTGCTGCAAGCGGATCAGCGCTTCCATGCCGATGATGGCGCCGCTATTGATGTCGATCTGGGGCTGGTAATGAAGCCGGAATTCCTGGCGCTTGAGGGCGTGGCGCAGGCTGTTTTCCAGCGCCAGCGTCTCAAAAGCGCGCGCATTCATGTCCTGTTTGTAGAACTGGAAGGTGTTGCGTCCCAGTTCTTTGGCGCGGTACATTGCCACGTCGGCGTTTTTGAGCAGCAACTGGATGTTGTCGCCATCGCCCGGAAAGACGCTGATGCCGATGCTGCTGGTGATGTTTATTTCGTGGTCTTCGAGCTGGAACGGCTGGCTCAATGCGCTCAGCACCGTGTTCGCCAGCGCGGTGACTTCGCCGACATGGCGTATTTCCGGCATCAGGATCGCGAATTCGTCGCCGCCGCTACGCGCCACCGTATCAAGACCGCGCGCGCAGTTTTCCAGGCGTTGCGCCACCAGTTGCAACAGTTGGTCGCCGAAAGCATGGTTGAGCGATTCGTTAATGTTTTTGAAACGGTCGAGGTCTATCATCAGCAGCGCGACTTTGCTGCCCTGATGCTTGGATGCGGCCAACGTCTGGGTGACGCGGTCTTGCAGCAGCACCCGGTTGGGCAGGCCGGTCAACGCATCGTAATTGGCGAGTTGGTTAATGCGCGCCTCGGACGCCTTGCGATGGGTGATGTCGGAAAAAATGGCGATGTAATGGGTGGTCTTGCCTTGCTCGTCCTTGACGCTGCCGATGGCGATCCATTCCGGGTAGATTTCGCCGTTTTTGCGCTTGTTCCAGATTTCTCCCTGCCAATGGCCGGTTTGCGCGAGAGACGCCCACATATCCCGGTAGAAGTCCGCGCCGTGGCGACCGGATTTCAGGAGGCTAGGATCCTGGCCGAGGATTTCCAGGCGGCCATAGCCGGTGATCTCGCTGAACGCCTGGTTGACGCTCAGGATGCGGTTGTCGGCATCGGTGATAATGATGCCTTCGGCGCTGCTTTCGAACACTTTGGCGGCCAGGCGCAACTGCTCCTCGGCCTGTTTGTGCTCGGTGACGTCGTCGTAGATCGCCACGACTTCGTCGCTGGGCAGTTTGTAGACGAAATTTTCGCGCCAGCCGGCAATCCGTCCGTCCTGGTAGAAGGATAGGGGAAAGCGTTCCGCCACGCCGGATTGCCACACGCGCCGGAAGGTGTCGAGGATGCCGAATTGCGCAACGCCGGGAAAAACCTCCGTCACGTTCTTGCCTATCATATCTTCGCGGCGCAGGTTGTCGATGCGTTCCGCCGCCTGATTGATAGCGCTGAAAATGAAATCCTGCCCGTCCGGCGACACCCGGTATACCGCCACGCCGCTGTTCATATGCTCGAACAGGGCGTCCAGCCGCGACTCGCTTTGGCGCAGCCGCTGGCCGATGCGGTTGCGCTCTATCGCGTAGCGGATCACGCGCGCCAGCAAATGACCGGCGATCTCGCTTTTCACCAGATAGTCCTGCGCGCCGGCGCGCACCGCCTCCAGCGCCACGGCTTCGTCGTCAAGGCCGGTGAGCACTACCACCGGCGTTTGCGGCGCGGCGCGTTCGATTTCCCGGACGGTGTGCAGTCCCTGGCTGTCGGGCAGCGACAGATCAAGCAGCACCACGTCGAACTTTTGTTGCAGAAGTCGCGCCACTGCCGCATCCAGGCGCTCCACCCAATCCAGGTGCAAGTGCGGGCGCCCCATTTCGATCAGCGCTTCCTTGATCAGGCGCGCGTCGCCCGGATTATCCTCGACCAGCAGCGCATTAATGGTAGCTTCTGCCATTATTTACATCCATCCGGTAGTTTGACCACGGTCAGCCAGAATTCCTCGATAGACTTGACGATTTCCATGAACTGGTCGAACTCCACCGGTTTGGTGATGTAACAGTTGGCGTGCAGGCCATAGGCTTGCAGGATGTCCTTTTCCGCTGCGGAAGTGGTAAGCACGACCACCGGGATGTGCTTGAGGTTCTCGTCCGTCTTGATCCGGCGCAGCAACTCGCGGCCATCCATCTTGGGCATGTTGAGATCAAGCAGCACCAGATCGGGCAACGCGAGGTCCGCGTATTGTCCCTCGCGCCGCAGTATCGTCAAGGCTTCCAGGCCGTCCCTGGCAACGCGCATGTTGACCGCGATCTTGCCTTCCTTCAACGCCTCTTCGGTGAGGCGCACATCGCCGGGATTATCCTCCACCAGCAGGATGTCTATGGCATTGGCGATGTAGTTCATGGCGGTTCTCCTGTTTTTTTAAGAGGCTAGGGGGCTTTTGGCGAACAGCCAAGCCGACTCACGCTTTAGACGCGAAGGCACGAAGAAAATCGAACCCGTATCTTTTTTTGCGGGTTGGGAATGAGACCGCCCATTCTTAACTCGCCCCCACTCCTTCGCGTCTTCGCGTGAAAAATTCTTATCAGCATAGTTAGGGTGGGCACGCTAGCTGGCTTCTGCCACCGGAATAGTAAACCAAAATGTGCAGCCTTGTCCCGGTTCCGATTCCACCCAGATGCGCCCGTGGTGGCGCTCGACGATGCGCTTGCATACCGCTAGGCCGATGCCGGTGCCGGGGTATTCCTCGCGCGAGTGCAGGCGCTGGAAAATCACGAAGATACGTTCGAAATATTCCGGGGCAATGCCGATGCCGTTGTCGCGCACCGAGAACAGCCATTCGCCGTCCTGGCGGCGCGCACCGACATGCACCTCCGGTTTTTGCGCGCCATGGAACTTGATCGCATTGCCGAGCAGGTTGAGCAACAGGTGGTGGAGCTGGCTGGGGTCCGCCTGCACGGTGGGCAATTCGTCGTGGGTGATTGTGGCGCCGCTTTCCTCCAGGGCAATTTGCAAATCCTCCAGCGTTTCCTGGAGCATCCGGTTGAGGTCTACTGGCTCGAACGGCTTGCCGCGGCTGGCTACCCTGGAAAAAGTCAGCAGGTCGTTAATCAAGCGCTGCATACGGGTGGCGCCCTCCACCGCGTAGGCGATAAAATCGTCCGCGTCCTGGTCCAATTTGCCCTTGTAGCGCCGCGCCAGCAATTGGGTGTAGCTCGACACCATGCGTAGCGGCTCTTGCAGATCGTGCGAGGCGACATAGGCGAATTGTTCCAGTTCGGCGTTGGAGTGCTCCAGTTCCAGGGCTTTATTGGCGAGAGTTTGCTCCGCCTGCTTGCTTTCGGTGATGTCGTGAAAAGAAATCACCGCGCCGACAATGGCGCCGTTGCTGCGCATCGGATAGGACGACATGTCCGCCGGAAAACTGCTGCCGTCGGCGCGCCACAACAACACGTTATTAATCGTACAGTTTTCACCGGTGTGCAGCGCCGCCAACGGCGGATATTTATCGACGCCGTCGGCCTGGGTGTGGAGGATGGCCGCAAGGATGTCCGTGCCGACGACGTCCTGTTCCGTGGCGCGCCCCAGCATTTTCAGCGCAGCATGGTTACAGAAAGTGCATTTGGCGGCGGGATCGACGCCGAATATCCCTTCCGCAGTGGAATCCAGCAGCAGGCGCACCCGCGCTTCGCTTTCCCGCAACCGGTTGGCCGTTATCGTGAGACTTCTGAAAATAGGCGTAACGCGCTCTATGCCGACAACCATGAGCGCTGAAATCGCCAACGCAACCAGTTCGGCATTCATATTCGGCAGCTTGGCGTGGTCGGAGGTGAATATTTCAACCAGACTGATGCCGCGCCGGAACGCCATAAGGACAATCGCTGCCGCGATGAGTCCCCAGGCCAGGCTTTTCCCTGTAATTTTAATCAGCCGGAGAGCGAAAATAACCGCAACGAACTGCAAGACGAGAGAGGCGATCAGGATATAAGTCACCATTGCGTCGCTACTCCCAGTGGGGCGGCAATATACTTTGCGCGGCCACAATTTGCGGATTTATCCATCGTCTCGCGGGCGCGCTGCTGCGTTGCAAATTGCTTGTGTGGTAAGGCCACACGGCGCAATTTGCGCCTTGCATCGCATCCCGCGAGACGTGGCTAAATCCACAAATTGTGGCCGCGCAAAGTATAGCCGGCGTCCCGGCGCAGGCCGTGTTTGAATTGGGGATGTTGCACATGCTGAAAGCACCTGAAAACCGGCTCTATCCAAAAGCCTACTTGCGAATAATAGCAAGTTGCCTGGAAAAGAACAGCCTGCTTGGCTTCCCGGCAGGGTAAATTTGTTCTCCGCGCGGGGAAAAACCTTCACCGCAGAGGACGCGGAGGAAAACCCTCATGCTCTTCCTCTGCGTCCTCCACGTCCTCTGCGGTGAAAAATATTTTGTCTTTATGGGTTGCCCGTCATGAGTCGAGCAGCGTCGCGGCTCAGTTTGCCCGGGATTCATGAATGTTTTCCATCCTTGATTTTCATCATGAATTTCTGAGAACAAATTTACCCTGAGCTTCCTGGCAGGATAAAATATATTTGTTCTCGAAAGGTTTGTCCTATTAGGCTTCGAAAAGAATATAATTGACCATAGCCGCCTCGCTACCAACTCTAAAAAGTCATGGTGCGGGCGTAGGCACATTTGATACTGCCGGAGACATGCAATGACTTTTTTTTCTGGGATCGGCAACATTTCAGTGTTTCTGGTCGAACCTTCCAACGTACAGGCGCTATTCATGCAAGCGCGCCTCGGCGAGTTGGGCGTCCAGCAAATCAGGGTGTTCCAGGATGGCGCCACGACACTCGCGGCGATGCGCGACTCCCCGCCGGAGCTTGTAATCAGCGCCATGTACCTGCCGGACATGACGGGCGCGCAATTGGTGGAAAAAATCCGTCAAGACGACGTGCGCAACGATGTGGCGTTCATCCTGGTTTCCAGCGAAACCAATCATCGTTACCTCGACCCTGTGCGCCAGGCCGGCGCTTCCGCGATCCTGCCCAAACCGTTCGACATGCGACAATTGAAAACGGCGCTTTCCGCCACGCTCGATTACCTCAATCCCGGCAACAACCAGGTGATGGTGGAAAACATCGACATCGAGAGCCTGCGCATACTGTTGGTGGACGACAGCCGCACCGCCCGCGCCTATGTCCGCCATGTGCTGGAAAACCTGGGCATCAAGCTCATCACCGAAGCGGAAAACGGCAAACAGGCCGCTGAACTCATCCTGGCGCAGTATTTCGACTTGGTCGTCACCGACTACAACATGCCGGAAATGGACGGCAAGGAATTGGTCGAATTCATCCGCAGAAAAAGCTGGCAAAGCTCGGTGCCGGTGCTGATGGTTTCCAGCGAACGCGACCAGAACCGCCTGGCCGCCGTCGAAAAAGCGGGCGTCTCGGCGGTTTGCGACAAACCCTTCGAGCCGGCGCTGGTGAAACGCCTGCTGGAAAAAATGCTGGCGGGGAACGAGTGAACCATGGGCGGCAGTCAGCGCAATCCAGTGCCGTAGGTCAAGTACTGGCGCGCTTCTCCGGCTGAAATGCTTTCACCGTAAAGACGCGGAGAAATCACAGAACCTCTGCGTCTTTGCGGTGCATGGTTTTTTCCGTGCCGGGAACAAGTTGCTAATCAGGTTGAATATCGACCCGGAAAGAGTAGCCGGTTTTTGAGCCATCAACTAAGGATAAGCGCACCAAATAACCGCTTTTAAGTTTCGCCTTGCCATGTTCCCTGAATGGAAGAACGCTCGGGAAAAGCAAGCGCCGCACAGGCCAACCACTGGATGCCGCGCGAACAACATCATTGCAAATTAAAAGGCTGGGTTTTAATATACAGCAATGATTATCCGACGCCTCACCCATTCCGTTGAAGTTGATTTTGCCCGCTTTCCCGCCGTCGCGCTGCTCGGCCCGCGCCAAGCGGGAAAAACGACGCTGGCACGGATGCTCGCGGCGCAACACCCCGGCAGCTTGCACCTTGATCTGGAACGCCCCTCCGACGTAGCACGGCTTGCGGACCCGGAACTGTTTCTCTCGCGCCACGCAGACAAGCTGGTCGTGTTGGATGAAATCCAGCGGATACCGGAACTGTTTCCCGTGCTGCGCGCCCTGATTGACGAGCAACGTCGCCCAGGCCGCTTTCTGCTGCTCGGGTCGGCTTCTCCGCAATTGCTGCGGCAGGCGTCCGAAACCTTGGCGGGCCGCATCGCATTCCACGAACTGGCGCCGTTCGACATGGCCGAAATTGCCCTTCCTCCGGTGCAACTCCAGTCATTCTGGCTGCGTGGCGGCTATCCCCTGAGCTGGCTCGCGGATAGTGACACCGATTCTTATGCGTGGCGCGACGCTTTCATTGCCACTCATCTTGAACGGGACATTCCGGCTTTCGGTATTCGCATTCCCGGCGCCACGCTACGCCGTTTCTGGCAAATGCTGGCCCATAACCACGGCCAGTTGTGGAACGCCTCCCGAATGGCTACCGCTTTTGGCGTCTCTGCGCCCACCGTGCAGCATTATCTGGAAATCCTGGAAGCAACCTTCATGGTGCGGCGACTACTGCCGCTTACCGCCAACCTCGGCAAACGCCTGGTAAAATCCCCCAAGGTCTATTTGCGCGATTCCGGCCTGCTCCACGCGCTCCTGAGCATTCGCACCCTGGATGATTTGCTCGGCCATCCCGTGGTCGGCCATTCATGGGAGGGCTGGGTGTTGGAACAACTGGCGCAATTGCTCGCGCCACATTGGCAGCTTTCCTTCTACCGCACGGCGGTGGGCGCAGAAATAGACATAGTGGCGGAATCCGGCTCGCGCCGCATCGGCTTCGAAGTCAAATTTTCCAGCGCGCCTGCCGTCAGCCGGGGGTTCTGGACGGCACTGGAAGACCTCGCCGTGGAACGCGCCTATGTCATCGCCCCCGTTGCAGCCGGCTACCCGTTGACCGCAAAAGTCGAAGTCGTCCCGGCACACGAGTTGGATGCTTTGTGCCGCACATTGACCGACTGATTGGTGTACGCGCATACGCGGGGTTGTATCCGGCTTGGATTTAAGGCGCTGGGTAGGCCGCCAAATCCGCCCCGCCCAGCGTTTGCCAGCCGAACACCCGGCAGCCTTCGCGCCCGTACTGTCCCTCGCCGCCATAAATTCAGACCACCTGATCTCAGGATAGACAAATCAATGGGTTATTGTATTTTGTCAGATTTATTTTGACCCGAAATTTGCAGAAAAAAATTTATATGTTGTTGATTATATTGCGTTGTATATTTT
>Ga0172380_10008267_pt1 | contig 11437 bp, 9 predicted proteins | sample Leawe162metaG_FD_119747 | JGI IMG/M metagenome (GOLD analysis project Ga0172380, IMG submission 119747) | Leachate microbial communities from a municipal landfill in Southern Ontario, Canada - Leachate well 162 metaG | ecosystem: Engineered > Solid waste > Landfill > Unclassified | place... | reverse complement strand
CCCAGCTTTTGAAATTATTTTTGCCTCGCGATCATGATGTTTCGCATTTAACACCTCATGCTTGACCCCAGCTCTCTTCAAGCTTCGTGAGATTAATTCATTCTTCTGCACAGAAACAGTGCCAATTAAAACCGGTTGACCTTTGCTTGTGCGCTCTCTAACTTCTTTTGCTATTGCGTCGATTTTCGAATCCTCATTTTTGTAAATTCGATCCGGAAGATCAGCCCTTACAACCTGCTTATTTGTCGGAATCTCAACAACATCAAGTCGATAAATCTTGTAAAATTCCTCTGCTTCGGTCGCAGCTGTACCTGTCATGCCGGCCAGTTTGTTGTAAATTCGAAACAAGTTCTGAAATGAAATTGTGGCCAACGTTTGAGATTCGCTTTTGACTTCAACATTTTCCTTTGCCTCGATTGCCTGATGCAAACCCTCGGAATATCGACGACCGACCATAAGGCGGCCAGTAAACTCGTCAACTATGATAATTTCACCGTCTCGAACTACATAATCTTTATCTTTTTTAAACAAGGCCCAAGCCTTCAAGGCTTGCTCCAGATGATGAACAAGTGTAATCCCACCGGCTTCGTAGATATTTGTGATATGAAGCATCTTTTCCATCTCGCCAATACCTTTGTCAGTGAGTGTGACCGTCCGCTCTTTCTCATCAATATTATAGTCAAGGCTCTCTGTAAGTCTTGGAACAAGAGCAGCGAACTGTTGATAGAGGTTTGCCGACTCCTCCGCTGCTGCTGAGATTATCAATGGAGTACGCGCTTCATCGATCAATATAGAATCGACTTCATCCACGATCGCAAAATTAAGTTCACGCTGAGCGCAGGCAGACACATCCGGCGCCATGTTGTCCCGAAGATAGTCAAAACCAAACTCATTATTTGTGCCGTAAGTAACGTCACAAGCATAAGCTGCCTTCCGAGTACAAGGCTCTAAATTTAAGCCCTCACAATCTGAATAGTGCTTATAGTCATGCTTCTTAGCAAACTTATAGGTTTCCTGGTTGCTCTGAATTATGCCCGTAGTAAGACCCAAAAAATTGAACACCTCTCCCATGCCTTCGCCCTGATGCTTCGACAGATAATCGTTTACCGTAACCAAGTGAACACCGCGACCGGAAAGAGCATTTAAATATAGAGGAAGTGTAGCCACAATAGTCTTTCCTTCACCAGTTTTCATCTCAGAAATCTTGCCTTGGTGAAGCACTAGTCCGCCGATAAGTTGAACATCGAAGTGACGCTCGCCCCAGACACGCTTCATCGCTTCTCGAAGCACAGCAAAAGCCTCTGGGGTTAGAGAATTAATAATTTCTTCCTCTTCGACTTTCGACTTTTGACTTTTGACTTTTGACTTAAATTCCGCCGTCTTAGCCTTTAGTTGCTCATCACTAAGCACTGAAATCTCTTCTTCAAAATCATTAATAAGATCAACTTGTCTCTGGAGCTGACTTATAACTTTTTTACTCGGGTTGTAAATTTTATCAAGTAGTGACATATAAAGCATTATTACATGAGAAAATAAGAATCAGAATTGATCTCCCCCAATTCCAATAGTAGCATTTCGATCATCTTAATTCAAACGAGCGCTAGGTAATTTTAGCGACGAAGCCCTATTCTTTTTAGAATTTTATCCAAACGACCTTCTTTGCCATGACTTCGTCCAATACGTTTGTCATGAAATTCTTGTAAGTTACGCTCAAATTTCTTGAACGCATATGCGAATGCCCTCATTAAACGGTCATCTATCTCCTTAACGAATATCTTTTCTGGCCCAAAAACTGCTGAAAGTTCAACTGATTGGTCCACTCCACCTTTCTCGGCGCTGGTCTCATCTCTGAGATAGACATCAATTATAAGTGGCTCATCTTTGATATATCTTTTCAGCTTAAAAATTTTCTTCTCGATCAGCGATTTTTGCTTCGCCGTGATCACGATGTCCTTGATATGAAACTCTACTTGCATAAGGGCTCCTTTCGTTAATTACTCCTAATTTACCAAACTTTAGTAAATAAACCTAGCGGACAACTCCCAAAATACCCCCAGGCAAATGCGAGGGAGTATTTTATCTATTCTAGAATCATATTTAGCGCTTAATTTCCTTAAATTCGGTATATTTCTGCAAAACCTCAGGAATCTTGATTGAGCCGTCCTTCTGCTGACAATTCTCAAGAATTGCGATCAATGGTCTCTCAGAAAAAGCTGTGCCATTTAGAGTGTGAACGAATTCAGTCTTGCCTTCTCTGGTCTTATAGCGAATATTCAATCTTCTCGCCTGAAAATCGGTGCAATTGGAACAAGAATGAGTTTCTCTATAATTGTCTTCTCCTGGCATCCATACTTCGATGTCAAATTTCTTGACCGCTGGTGCCCCCAGATCGCCCGCACAGATGTTTATTACTTGATACGGGAGGCCAAGCCCCTGCATCAATTTTTCTTCCAGTGAAACAAGGTACTCGTGCTCTTTGGCAGAATCTTCTGGCAAAACATAAGTAAACATTTCTACTTTGTTGAATTGGTGAGCTCGTAGAATTCCTCGGACATCCTTGCCGTGACTTCCGGCCTCACGCCGAAAACAAGTTGATATACCGACATATCGGAGAGGTAGCTCCTTCTCGCTCAAAACTTCGTTTGCATGATACGCAGCCAGTGGTTGTTCTGCTGTACCGATTAAATAAGTGTCATCTTGAGTTCGATAGATCTCATCTTCACCCTGAGGCAAGTAACCTGCACCCTCCATCGAAGACTTATTGAGCATGACAGGAGGTATCATAGGGATGAATCCCTCGCCCATCAATGTATCAATCGCATAACGAAAAAGTGCCATCTCAAGAACCACTAATTCTCTCTTCAGAAAATAATAACGAGATCCTGAAATTTTGGCTGCTCTATCTGTGTCTATGAGATCATATTTATCACCAATTTCAACATTATCGAGAGGTTTGAAATCGAATTCTGTTGGCTTTCCCCATTTCCGATTTGTGGTATTGTCCTTATCTGATTCACCGTCGATAACATCAGAGGCTGGCGGATTTGGGATCTCCATCATGATCTTCTTATATTCAATATTTGTCTTATCAAGCTCGGGCTTCAACTGCTTGATCTTCTCAGAGATTCCGCTCGCTTCGTTGATCACATCGATCTTCTGCTGGCCATGAAGAGCAGCCACATCCTTAGACAGTTTATTTAATTTACTTTGGAGCTCCTCTATTTTGACCGTCAGGTCACGACGACGCTTATCCAGATCAAGCACATCATCGATAAGAGCCGGCTCAGCACCTTTGCGGCTGATACTTTTCTTAATTTGCTCCGGATTTTCACGAATCAATTTTATATCAAGCATGTTACCTCTCTATTTCATAAATGGAAAAAACAATATCTCTCGAAGTGTTTTTGAATTGGTGAGCAATCGCACGAATCGGTCAACTCCAAGCCCAAACCCAGCTGTTGGCGGCATGCCATATTCAATAGCCTTAAGAAAATCTTCGTCCATGGGCTGTGCTTCCTGGTCACCCTTTTCACGCAATTTCATCTGGTCTTCAAATCTTTGGCGCTGGTCGACTGGATCATTGAGCTCAGAGAAAGCCTTGACCAATTCAAGTCCACAGATCACCAATTGGAAAGTATCAACAACGTCAGGATTTTTATCATTACGCTTAGCCAGCGGAATAAGATCTGTCGGATGGTTGGTCACGAAGGTTGGCTCAATGATTTTGGCTACTCCTTCCTTGAAAGCGGCGTCTGTGTTCTTTCCGTCAGTCAATTCGTCGAAGGTAACTTTTTTAAATTCTTTGCCAAAATCAATTGTTTTGCCATCAATTTCCATCTCCAATTTGCCGTCATTAATCGATTTGATCACAGTCCGAATCATTTCTTCTGTCATCTTCATTAATTTTTCATAATCAGCATAAGCCCAGTAAAATTCCAGGTTCGTAAACTCAGGATTGTGAGTAGCATCGACACCTTCATTGCGAAAGCTTCTGGCAAATTCAAAGATTTTTTCGAATCCACCCACTACCAACCGTTTCAGGTACAGCTCAGGTGCAATTCGAAGAAAAACATCTCTCTCGTAAGCATTATAATGGGTCACAAATGGCTTAGCTGAAGCGCCTCCGGCGATTGATTGCAAAACCGGTGTGTCAACTTCCATGAACCCTTCCCCGATCAGAAAATTACGCAAAGATTGAACTACTCTCGAACGAATATAAAATTTCTCCTTGACCTCTGGATTGATAATCAAATCAACATAGCGTTCGCGGTATCTTGTCTCGACGTCTTTGAGTCCAAACCACTGCTCGGGAAGAGGACGAATAGATTTAGTCAAGATATGAGCAGAATGAGATTCGATCGAAAGCTCACCTGCTTTTGTAACAAAAACAGTTCCAGAAACTTCGAAAAAGTCACCAACGTCAAGCAAAGAAATAGCTTCCATTTCTTTATCGCTCAAGAGATCAGCCTTAAGAACCACCTGGATTTTACCTGATTCATCAACCAAATCAGCGAAAACAAGCTTACCATGCCCACGTCTGGCCATAATTCGGCCAGCTACGGTTACCTCTTTGGCAGAATCAATTAGCTTATCTTTCTCAAGCCGAACTTCTCGAGCCGTAATATTTCTGTTCGACTTGGATGGATACGGGTTCAATCCTAATTTTTCAAGGTCAGAAATCTTTGCTTTCCTTATTTCTATAAGTTCTTTTTCAGTTGTGCCAAGTTCATTCGCCATATACACCTCAATAAATCAATAGTTAACTAATTTATAACACAAAAGAAAATGGAAATGAAGGCAAGAGAAAATAGTGCTAACGAAAAGCCATGCAAAAAATCAGTATAATTTTAGCTAGAAGGCTCCGTACGAAAACCGATCAAATTATAACCTCGCTCTTTCCACCTTCTAATTGCATCTGCCGGTTTTCTTGGAAAAGTTTCCGCTTGAGGTGCTAATTCTTGATGAATAACTTCACCGCCTTTTAATCTCTCTAATTCTTCAGTGTTTGCTCCGGGCTCATCCTGAACATCCAAAGTAGTATGGTTTGCGTACGGATCAAGTTTTTCTAACATTTCTGGCCTATCTCGCTCGGAGCTCACCACAGAAATTGTTGGCATACTTAAACGAGCCAAAGCATAAGCAAGTTCTATCATCTTCTCTTTGTTCAACGAGTTAAATTTGCCCACTTCAAACGGAATTTGAACATTACTTCCTTTTGGTCTATTCGTGAAAGGCATTGCTGCTCTAAATACTTCTTTTCCAGTCTGCTCTTTTATATACTCAGAGTGCTTCTGCATTCCCAAAATCTCCTTCAGTGGATAGCGAGTTAGTCCGATTTGAACGCCAATTCCAACTTCATCAATACCTGCTCTAAGAGCAGAGACCTGAGATTCATATCTAAACCTAAAATCTTTTTTGTTAGTTGACTCTTGATGAATTCTTGCATATTCATCCTCAATGTATGTTTCCTGAAATACACGGTGTTGTAACTTTACGGTTGGGACTGCCTCTTTTACATCTTCATTAATCATTTCATAGACACTTTGGGGATAAGCTCCCATATTTATTACAACTTCCTGGATACCAGGCACCTTGGCTGCAATAATAGCACATTGAGCAACGCTCATAGGGTTAATTCCGACTTCTTCACCAGCAAGAATACAAACTTCACGATGACCTATCTCACCAATCGCTCCCAAATCATTCTCAAGCTCAGTTCGCTCTTCGGGGTTATCCATGACAAAAGATAAAGTTCTGATTTTCTTTTGTAATTCCGGCAGTTCCTCGTTCAGTATCAGATCGAGCCTACTTTCCACTTCAACATCATCTGGATTTATCTTCAGTCTATCCTGCAAGACAGTTTGTTCATCAGCAAGTTTTTTGATCATCAGATTGATCTCACCCATTGGGCAATAAGGGCAATATTCACTGCACTCATTTGAAACATAGCAGACTCCATAGACTGACATATTCTTACCATATATTCTCTCTCTGATCGCTTTGGCTTTCTGAAAAACCCCTCTTTTTTCTGCCTCCGCATAGACTTCTGTCACTGTATTTTCATCTGACAAGTCTAACTTCTCTCCAAAATCTCTCACAAATTCTGCAAAAAGTCTCTTTGATTCTTCTATCTCTGCCTGAAGTTCCGGATTACTAACATCCACAATATGTTCATGATTATCAATGACTGGTTGGTTTACGATTTCATTTTGATTAATTGGTTGTATTAAGAACTCGCTGCCACTAAACATAGAGACCTTTCTTTAAAATTACTAAAACCATTATAGCTAGGTTGTCTAGCGAAAATCAAAGTAGCGGCCCAGAGGCCGCTACTTTATAATATCCGTAATTAGTATGATTGAGATACTAGCTGATGCTTATGATCTTGCAAGTTGATGTTCCAGCCGGAGTTCTGACCTCTATCTTATCGCCTTTTTTATGGCCGATCAGGGACGCGCCGATTGGAGAATCAACTGAAATCATACCGACAAGTGGATCAGCTTCATCTGAACCAACAATTGTATAATCCATCACATCGCCGTCGTCATCGATCTTGACTGTCGACCCGACTACGATCACATCGCTCTTATCATTTTTTTCAATTATTTGTGCATTCTTAATCTTTTGATCCAGCTCTGCTTCTTTACCCATCAGAAAAGACTGTTCGTTTTTTGCTTCATGGTATTCAGCGTTTTCCGAAAGATCACCAAGCTCACGAGCTTCTTTAATCTTGATGCTCACTTCCTTCAGCTTCAGCTTGATTTCCTCAAACTGCTCTTTTAATTTTCCGAGGCCCTCTCTTGTAACGTAATTGCTCATTTTAGAACCCTTTCTAAAAAAATTGTCACACGAATAATCGTGTGCCGAAACCCCTAATAATTTCGCCATGAGTTTCTCAAATTCACATATTTTTGTCAATAGCTTACTAGATAGAGACAGAGTGTCAGGGGGGTCAGAGAGGCTGAATTTTTCTCCGTCGCTCTGACACTATTGCTTGTTCTCAAAATAGTACTGCAAAATTTCCTTCGCCACCGGAGCGGCGATTTCATGGCCACCTCCTCCGCCCTCAACCATGACGATGATAGCAATCTCAGGATTTTCATATGGTGCATATGCTTCAAACCAGGCATGAGTTTTTTGGTTGTTCAAAAACTGTGCAGTTCCAGTCTTACCAGCCACTGAGAACGGCAAGTCGTTTAAGTTTCTAGCCGATCCATCAGTTACAGCCATCCTCATGCCCGCCTGGACGGTTCTGATAACATCAGCTGGTAGAATATCGTCCTTCTCAACTCTAGGGCCAAATTCTTTAACAATCATTCCTTCTGGAGAGATTATTTGATCCACGAGTTGCGGATTCAACAATTTTCCACCATTTGCAATTGCCGCAGTGACTCTGAGCATCTGCAAGGGGGTAACTAGCATGTCGCCCTGACCGATTGAAACGTGATATGTATCACCAAGATACCATGGTAAATTTTGTACTTTTTTCTTCCAAACTGGATCAGGCAAAAGACCGCTCGCTTCCCCGGTCAGATCGATACCAGTTGGTTCACCTAAGCCAAACAATTGCCAATATCTCTTGATATTATCAATACCTAACCCGCGGATCTTGTCATATCCACCGCCCAGTGCATAAAAAAAGATATTGTTCGACTCAGCAATCGCGCGTTCAACATTAGTCGATTCATAGCTATGATCTTTCCAGTCAGGGAAGACATACTCACCAATTGTAATTTCTGCAGGGGTGACTATCGAAGTATTCTTGGTGATCGTACCTTCAGCCAGCCCCGCAGAAGCCATGATTATTTTTGAGATTGAGCCAGGAGGATACACGCCCATTGTAGCCCGATTAAACATTGGCAGATTTGGATCTGAAGTCAGGTTTCTGTAGTCTTGATTGCTAATTCTGGAGGAAAAAAGATTGTTATCATAGCCGGGAAGAGAAACAAGTGCTCGCATCCCCCCAGTCTTGACATCCATAACTGCGGCTACTCCGCTCACTACATCATTTGTAGTAGTCTTGGCGGCATCGATTCCTTTCTGCAGGGCCTCAGCCGCCTTAGTCTGCAAGCCGAAATCTAGATTTAGGGACAGATTATCGCCAGGAATTGGCTCCTGGTTTTCTTCTTTGACCAAAATCTTTACCACATTGCCCTTAGAATCAACCTCCATTTGCTCTATACCATGGACACCCTTTAAATATGCTTCATATGTCGATTCAAGACCAGTCTTGCCGACTTTATCCGAGGAATAATATTCTGGGTGGTCCTTAAGATCATCCCTGGAAATAATTCCTGTGTAGCCGAGCAGGTGAGCCATACCAGCGCCACTAGAGTACTCACGCATGGGCTCTTTGGATACGAATACCCCTTGCAACCCCCTCACCTTCTGCTCTAAGAGCAGCGAATCGTCATGAGAAATATTATCCTTTATAGTGACTTCGTCCAATGATGAAAGCCCATCCTTCTCTGCCTCCATTTGGATATCTGAGACATTTGCACCAATAAGCGCTGCGATTGAATTATAAACTTTTTCTCGCTCTTGCTTATTCTTTGGCAGGTCAGATGGGCACACCGCCAATGAGAAAGAAGGTTTATTCCGAGCAAGCCAAAGCCCGTTTCGATCAGAGATTACACCCCTAGTCGCTTCAAGGATACGGGGACGAATTCGATTGCCCTCAGCAAGTTTTTGATTGATCTCTCCTTTGGTCACCTGAATCGAGAAAAGTCTAGCGGATAAAAAAATAAAAGATAAGATAATAACAAATTGAAAAATACGCAAAGAGATTGGCTTGTCGGCGCTCTCCAGTCTTCCAACGGGAGAAGCGGCAACATCAGCATAAGAAAAATCTAGCTCAGCCTTGGACTGAACCTTTCTCGTCTCTCTATCTCCTCCAAGCTTACTGAAATTACCAAAAATATCCATCCTAGCCCTTAATGAATCCTGCTTTCCTAAAATAATAACGGCCGAACAACATATAAAAGCTTGTGATCAATGAGATCAAGATTTGATTGATCACAACAAACGCAATTAAAACTCGAAAAACAAAAGCACTTATTTCTCCGGCACTTGCAAGAATAATCAAGCCAAAAATTATTAGGAACGGCAAAGAGAAAAGCAGAATCGTTAGGATATTTGGCTCTGGAAAAAATCGGCGACAGATCAAATTCAGAGCAAGCGGCAACAAAAGAAAACCGAACAAGATCATCCACAAAGAGAGAGAGGAAAGTATTGCAAAGAAAAAAACAGTAGCAAGGGAGAAAATAAGAACTCGACGACCTCTCTTATCAAAAACTGCCAATGTAAATAAGATAGCAACTGAGAATAAAATATTGGCATCATAAAATTGAAAATTAGAAAGAAAGGCAACATCGAAGAGAACAGCCATAAATCCAGCCAGAACCAAGATTGCATTTTTAATATAATTCATTTGATTTTCTTTCAGAAAGAGACGGCCAGTTCACTGCTATATAACAATCTAAGATCCGCTATTGGTGAGCTCTCGACTCCTTACTATTTTATTTTTCGACAAATACCATCTCTAATTTTGATAAATCAGCCAGAGGCTGGACCTCAATACTTTTAAAAATTCCTGATGAATAAGACTGGGCTTTGCCAGCTTTGCCGATCAAAATTCCCTGCTTAATATCTCCGCCCAAACCAGAGGTGGTAATATTCTCTCCTGCTTTATATTCAGTGTCCAGCACGATATTATCAAGATACAGACCAGAAATTCCACCCTTCAAGAGTCCGTTCGAACGAGAATACTGAAGCATCGCCTGTATCATCGAATCTTTACTGGTAATCAGTATCACCCTAGCTGTGGTCGAAAAAACCTCACCAACCTGACCAACAAGCACATTATTGTATACAACTGCTGCCTTGGCGCTGATGCCATCATTCGCACCTTTGTCTATAATAATATAATCCAAAAATGCGATCGGGTCACGCTGTATTATTCTAGCTGGTACCAGCTTCCCCTTCTCGCTATCAGACAAGAAACCTAGCTCATTTTTCAGCATTTTGTTCTCAATTTCTAGCTCAGCTGTATAGCTTCGGTCTACCTCCAGCTCCAACAATTTATCGGCAAGCTCTTCGTTCTGATGCTTTAAATCCTTAATTTTGAAAATAAAGCTGAAATTTCGCTTGATACCAAAACTTCCGACGGACAAAACAGAGCGTATTCCCTTAGTCGAGCCCGAAATAATACCTCTAACTCCCTGCCGGAAAGGCGGGGAAAACAATACTAACAAAAGAAGAAAGATAATAATAAAGATTATTAATTGTCTTAACTTCTTGTTCATCTTTAACGATTAAACTCTCTTGGCAACAAAACATCTTGAAGCATGTCAAGATCTTCTAGAACCATCCCTGTCCCTCTCACAACTCCAGTCAGCGGATCGTCTGCGATTATTACCTGAGTCTGTGTCTCAATAGCAATTCGGCGATCAAGACCTCTGATGAGTGCTCCGCCGCCGGAGAGGACAATCCCTCGATCCATAATATCTGCCAAAAGTTCTGGCGGAGACTCTTCCATTGTAGCTCTGATGCTCTCCAAAATCTGGTTTATTGATTTCTTCATGGCTTCTCGTATCTGGCTATCATTAACAATGATTTCCTTCGGTAGCCCAGTCACAAGGTCGCGACCCCTCATTGGAGTTTCAAGTTTCTCCTTCATCTCCATCACGCTGCCGACCTTGATCTTGATCTCTTCTGCAGTTCTTTCACCCAATAATAGATTAAACTTATCTCTGGCATATTGAATAATATCTTCATTTAGCTCATCCCCAGCGATTCGAAGAGAGCGCGATGCAACAACTCCGCCAAGTGATATTATCGCGACCTCAGTGGTACCGCCACCAATATCAATGATCATGCTGCCTGACGCATCTTGGATTGGCAATCTCGCTCCGATCGCTGCAGCTATCGGCTCTTCGATCAAGAAAACTTCCCTGGCACCTGCGTTGATCGCGCCTTCTTCAACAGCACGGCGTTCTACTTCTGTAACGTTATGAGGAATACCAATCACGACACGAGGGCGGGGTATGAGTGCAAACTTTTCTCTATGCACTCGGTCAAAAAAATATTTAAGCATTTGCTCAGTGATTTCAAAGTCAGAAATAACGCCATCGACAAGAGGACGGATGGCTACAATATGAGCTGGAGTACGGCCAACCATTCGTTTTGCTTCTTCTCCAACAGCCAAAATAACCTTCGTATGCTTGTTTATCGCCACGACAGACGGTTCGCGGATAATAATTCCTCGTCCTTGTACATAAATCAATGTATTAGCCGTGCCTAAATCAATCCCAATATCATGAGAGAAGCGACCTAAAAATTTTGAAAATGGATTTCTCATCAAAGTCAGAGTTAGGAATTAGGAATTAGGAATTAGGAATCGTTATGTTCCCTACTTCATACTTCCTACTTTCAATCT
>Ga0172380_10008265_pt1 | contig 11440 bp, 9 predicted proteins | sample Leawe162metaG_FD_119747 | JGI IMG/M metagenome (GOLD analysis project Ga0172380, IMG submission 119747) | Leachate microbial communities from a municipal landfill in Southern Ontario, Canada - Leachate well 162 metaG | ecosystem: Engineered > Solid waste > Landfill > Unclassified | place... | reverse complement strand
AGTGACGGAAGTTCTTCGACCACCGTCGTTAGTTGATGAACTCACTCAGGTCGGCCAGCAGTGCTGCCTTCGGCTTGGCGCCGATGATCTGCTTGACAACCTGTCCATTTTGGAAGACCGCCATCGTCGGAATCGACGTGATTCCGTAGTTGGCAGAAGTTGCGGGGTTCTCGTCAACGTTGAGCTTGGCGATCGTCAACTTGTCGGAGTGGGCGCCGGCGATCTCTTCAAGAATCGGGGCAACCATCTTGCATGGGCCACACCATTCGGCCCAGAAGTCAACAAGCACGGGCTTGTCGGACTGCAGCACATCGCTGGTGAAGTTTGCGTCGGTCACGGTTGTCGTCGCACCCATTGGTGTCTCCTTGTCGCTTGGCTTGCGCGCCAGACTACGCCGCGCTCGGCGAGGCCACTGCGTCAGCCACGCCTTGTCACCCCTCCCAACAGCCCCACCCCAGATTCTGTTCCCGCCCAGCCCCGATTCCGGGTAGGAACGTGGTCGATCGTGGGGCCTATAGCCCCGACGATCGACCACGTTGCTGTGCGCGGCGGGACGGCGACGGGGAGGTGGCGCTGGGGCGGGTGCCCTGCTGCGCGGGTGGGGTGGTGGTTAGGGGAGGACTGTGGTGGGGACTTGGGACCAGGACTTGGGGTAGACGGTGCGGACTTTCTTGGTGAGGGCCTTGATGCTCGCTGACGATGGGATGGTGCCGGTGGTGAGGCGGTTGTCGAGGTCGACGACGAGCAGGACCGTGCGGGTGCCTTGGCGGGCCTGAACGAGGCGCACGTGGTCGTCGACCGTCTGATCGAAGCGGCCCGAGATCTTCAGGTACGTGATGCCCTTCGACGTTGACTGCTTGATTGATCCGACGAATCCGCTGTTGGCGCGGAACGTCTGGAACTGCTCCTTGACGGCCCTCATATCGCGCTTGGCGAGCCGAGTCGTGGGTAGGACTCCCACGTTGGACTGCACGGTCAAGACCTGGTCGGGGTCGTTCGCGTCCGCGCCGATCAGACGTTGCCATTCGCGGGCAGCGCAGCCGCCGCCGATTCCGCAGTTCGCCAGCGTCAGTTCCGTGAGGCTACCGAGACCAAGGCCCTTGGGCGTCGGCACCAGGTTGATCCCGCCGACGGAAGTAACTCGCGGCTGCACAGGCTCGGATGGCACAGCGTTCACCGTGCTTGGCAACGCGAGGGCAGCAAGCCCCAACGTGGCAGTAGCCAAGACCACTTTGTTGATCTTCGGATTCACGCTTGGTTCCCTTCGTGGATGGCTCGTCGCACCGCAACGTACCCGGCGCAAGGCTCACTCGCAATTGGAAAGATCACCGCACCAGGCCTCCGCAGTATTCGCCGCGACAACTTCGATCAACGCGTCTACGGTTTGCGAATGCGCCTGGTTCGTCGGTTCCTCGTCACCCTCGCCACGCTGGCGATCATCTCGGTTGGTCTCGCCGCCGCACCCGCATCGGCACAACGGACTCTGAACCTGCCGTCAGAGAGCGCAACTGCCCCGAGTGGACCAACGCCGCGCATCGTCGGTGGCGTTCCGGCAGACCGCGCGCAAACGCCCTGGTATGTCCTGATCAACCCGCTCATTCGCGGCAAGTGGTACGTCTGCGGCGGTACCGCGATTAGTCCTACCTGGATCCTCACCGCGGCCCACTGCGTGACAACCTCGGCGGGCGAACGGATGACATCGTCAGAAATCGCGAGCAGTGCATCCTTCGTGAATCCACCGTCCCAAAGTAATCCTGGGCCCGCGTACTCGTGGTCTCAAGTAGTGGTGCACCCGGACTGGAACCCGGACATGCTCACCAACGACATCGCCTTGATCCAAACAACCGTGCCGATGGCAACAACGCCGTTGCCGTACTCATCGGACATGTCGGGGCCGACCGCTGGCACCGCGCTACAGGTCTTCGGCTACGGAGCACAGTCGTACGGCGGACCGCTGAGCCCGACGCTGCGCATGGGCAACGTGCTCGACCTGCTCGGTACTACGGGCACCTGTGGCGGGTACGGCCAGTGGTACCACGATGCGAACCAACTATGTGCCGGGCTGGCGAACGGCTCTGTCGATTCGTGCCAAGGAGACAGCGGCGGGCCGTTGACGGCGCAGTCATCGACGGGACGCAACGTTGTCGGGGTCGTGAGCTTCGGGTACGAATGTGGGACGCCTGGCTACCCCGGCGTATACACCCGAGTCGCGCGCTACGCGCCGTGGATTGCAGCGAACGCCTCGGTCGACGCCAGCGCCGGTGCCCTCAGTGGCGCCACCGCAGGGCGGGCAGTGATCTCTCGATCGTGTAAGGCGAAGGTCTGCAAACTCAAGAAGGGCGGACCTGCCCTCAAGATCGGCGTGCGCAACGCTGGCGGCAGCGCCGCCTCCTGGAAGGTTGCATCCGGAAGCCTGAAGAAGTCCCGCGGCGGCGGGAACATTGCATCCGGCGGCACAGCGCAGTCTGCGCTGCGGGTCGCAAACTCGAAGAAGACGTGCGTCAAGGTGACGGTCACCGGCACCAACGCGGCACCGGTCAAGTTCAAAGTCGCCACCAACGGCAAGAAGTGCTAGCCATTAGCGATCATTCGAATTAGCCGTCTTGGTCGGCGAGCCAACGTTCAGCATCAAGAGCAGCGGCACAACCGGACCCGGCCGCGGTGATTGCCTGCCGGTAGGTGTGATCCACGAGGTCACCACAGGCGAACACACCGTCAAGGTTCGTCCGGCTGGAACGGCCCTCAACGAGCACGTATCCCTCGTCATCAAGGGTCACCTGCTCGGTGACGAGCTCCGAACGCGGATCGTGGCCGATTGCAATGAAGGCGCCGGTCACTGGCAGCGTCGATTCCTCGCCGGTGATGCGGTTCTTCAACTGCAGCCCAGTGAGCTTGTCTTCGCCGAGCATGTCGAGAACCTCGGTATCCCAGATGACCTCGATCTTCGGGTTCGCCAGCGCACGGTCCACCATGATCTTGCTCGCGCGGAACTCGTTGCGGCGGTGGATGATGTAGACCTTCTCGGCGAACCGGGTGAGGAACGTTGCCTCTTCCATCGCGGAGTCGCCTCCGCCGATGACGGCAATCTGTTGCTGACGGAAGAAGAAGCCGTCGCAGGTTGCACACCACGAGACACCGTGGCCGGACAGCCGCTTTTCGTTCGGCACACCAAGCTCGCGGTAGCCCGAACCCATCGACAGGATGACCGCCCGGGCTTGGTGAACGTTGCCGGAACCATCAACAACCGTCTTGACGTCGCCCTCGAGCTTCACTTCGACCGCGTCGTCGGTGAGGATCTGAGCACCGAAGCGCTCAGCCTGCCCGCGCATGGCAGCCATCAGGTCCGGGCCCTGGATGCCCTCAACGAAGCCGGGGAAGTTCTCGACCTCGGTGGTGTTCATCAATGCCCCACCCGCGGTGACCGAACCTTCGAGGAGCAGCGGCTTGAGTTCAGCCCGGGCTGCGTAGATGGCTGCGGTCAGTCCGGCTGGGCCAGATCCAACGATGATGATGTCTCGGACTTCGTTGCTCACGTGAACACGCCTCGCTTGGTTGAAGAAGGCCACACGAAGGTGGCGACGTCGGTAGAACGATCCTACGGGTGGGGATCATTCCCGCCGCGCCGTGCAGGGCCGTTGCGCCGCGCGGGTAGTGGCTATTGGGTATTGATGGTGACGTGTTCGCGCACGATCTGCGGATCATCCGTCGCGCACGACACCTTGATTGCGTAGACGTCGATGGACTCGTTCACTCCAGATAACGCAGCAACAGCGACCGCCTCGGCGGGCGCAGTCGGGGTGGCGACGTATGTGGCGATCTCGACGTGCATAGGAGCCTTGGAGCTGATTTGGGCCAGGCACGCGGCAACCCGCTCGCGCATGCTCTTGTCGACCGGCACGATTTGCACGCTGGCGGACGGGATCGCGTTCACCGCATCGTCACTCGGATTCACCGGGCTGCTGCTTGGTTCGGGCTTTGGGCTGTAAACCAGATCGCTCGGGGAGGCGCTCGGTACCGCATCGGTTGTGCTCTCTGGTGCGACAGCGGCCGTGCGCCATTTCGGAAGTGCGGCAGCCACCTGCGTGGTGAAGGTCTCTTTCTTGTATTCGTTTGTTGTTGCGCTCATGGGGATCGCCGCTGCCGTAATCGGTGCGGTCGGTCCGGACTCGCCATCGAGGACAGAAGTGCCAACCACCAGGCCTAGGACACTGGCGGCGGCGACGCCCGCAACCCCGACAAACCAGCCGTTGCTGCGCTTGCGTTGAGTTGGGATCGCGGTCACGTTGCTCGCTGGGGGTACGTCTGTGGCGGGCGCTGGCTTCGCGTACGGATTTGGTTCTGCGGCGATTGCGGCGAGGAGTCGTTCGTGTACGTCCTGCGGCATCGTCAGCGGTGGCAGGCTTGCGAGCGCCCCGGTCACCAAAGCTTCAGTTTGCGGGTCGAGGGGCGTGATATCGCCGACGACGTCGGCCCCCCCGATTGCGGAGTCGTTCGTACTTTCACCCGACTTGGGATCCTGCTCATTGGTCATAGCGGCACATCACCTCCCTCTTGCGACGAGTATCGGACGGAATCTTCGGCACTTGGGTTCCGCACATTTGCCAAACGTGTCGCTAACTTGGCGCGTCCCCTTGCACAACGGCTCTTAACTGTGCCACTTGGACACTGCAGAATCTGTGCCGCTTCGTCGACCGAATACCCCTCGACATCGACCAAAACAACGGCTGCGCGCTGATCTGGCGGCAATTCCGCGAGTGCGCGCTGGATCTCGATCCTTAGCTCTCGGGCGTGGAGCGGGTCTTTGGGATCGGCCAACATGTTGCTGCCGAAGTCTGTGTCTTGCTCGGGAAGTGGCACTGTCGGACGAGAGGCGCGCCGACGCAAGCGGTCGAGGCAGGCATTAACGACCACGCGATGCATCCACGTGGTGACGGCTGAATCCCCGCGGAAGCTCCCGGCGTTCTTGTACGCGGAGAGCAGTGCTTCTTGGAGTCCGTCGGCAGCTTCTTCGACATCGCCAGTGGTGCGCAAAGCCACCGCCCAGAGCCGGTCGCGGTGACGGTTCACGAGTTCGGTGAAGGCATCAGGATCGCCAGCCACGTGGGCCGCCATCAACTCGTGGTCGGTGCGCGTCGCGTTGCTTTGCACCTCATCTTCGCCGTCCATCGCAGAACGCAGACTACGGGTTCGCCGCCTCCCTGGTCAGGAAGGGCACCAAAAACCCCTAGGAATAGTGTCGATAACGGCGAGTGGGTGGGGTTTCTTGATCAGCGTGCGTGATTTGTGTGGCTATTCCACACTTTTCACGCACGCTAATCCGACGAACACCTATCCGCGGATTTGAATCGACGAAATTCCGCCCTGGAACTGCTTACCGCTGGACTTAGGGACCGATGTGAGCAGCACGAGGAGGTAGCGGGTTGCGATTGGGCGGGCTTCTCGCATGGTGATGTTGGTTGAGGCACCCTTGATCTTCTGCAAGAGCTGGTAATCCATCGCGTCCTTGCCGAGCCGTTCGGCGATGCGCAGTTCGACGCCACTGTTGTTCCCGACCAGGCCTACATTCACGACTTTGACTTGGCGAACTTCGCCGAGGTCGACCACGATGCCGCTGGCACGTCCGCTACTTACGGTGGATTTGTTGAATCTGGCGGTCTTCCAAGCGGTGGCGGGATCGTCGTCGACGACGGCATTGGCCGCGCCGCCGCCGATCGGGCGCTTGCCCACCGGCGACAGGGTCATTGCTGCGGTGATGGGCAGAATCTGCTCGCCGGCGGGAATGCCGCTAGTCGCCGCGAGCGCACCGGCCACCTTGCGCGCAGGGCCTTCGATGTCGGCCACGGCGGGTTCGGCCACCGCAGCGGTGTTGGTGTCTTGGCTCGGCGGGAAGAACCGCGCGCCGACAAATCCCACGGCGAAGATCGCCACCACTGCGGCCACCACGAGGCTTGTGCGCTTGACGAATTTGCGGGCTGTCGACTTCAACGGCGGATGTTGAGTCTGAGCGGCACGGGGGCTGCCGTGTCGATCGAGGTGACCCAACGTGCTCGGGCCTTCGTATGCGCCAGCGAGGGTTTTCAGCGCACTGGGGGCATCGGTGAAGGCGTTGCTGGCTGGGAGCGTGGTTGGCCCCGGGACGGCGGCCAGACACCGGATTACAAACGAATCGAGCCGCGGAGGCAGGTCAGCGCGCAGTTGGCTGGGGACTGCACGCTTGCCCGCCACGATCGGAACGGTTGGTAAGGCGGTGGGGGTCTCGCCGGGCCAGCGGCCGGTGAGACATGCCGTCATGATGGCGCCGAGCCCGGCGATATCGGCGGCCGCAGGGTCGCTTCCCGGGTCGATTCCGTAGATGCGCGCGTCGATCATGTGTCCACGCAGGCGCACCTCGCCGTCCGTGTCGATCATCACGCATGCCGGGCGGATTCGTCCGTGGGTGATTCCAGCGGCGTGAATGTGCCCGATTGCCTCCGCCACGCGGCGCGTTACTTCGATGGACTGCTCGGTGGTTAGCGCAGTGGTCAGGAGCTGTTCTAGCGGGATTGCATCGACCCATTCGGTGACGATGACAAGGGTTCCGTCGAAGTCGAGGACGTCGAGCACCTGCACAACGCTGCGGTCAACCACCCGGGCAGCGGCGCAGGCGGCTGCCCGTAGATCGTCGTGGAGCGGATCGTTGGGTTCGACGAGGCGCAGCGCGACCATGCGGCTGAGTAGTTCGTCGTACGCCCGCCAGAGCTTCTTGCCGTGGCTGCCGAGAACTTGATCCTCTAGGCGGAAGCGCCCAATGTGAGTGGGGTGGTCGTTGCTGCTGCGCCCGACCGTGTTCGCAAATCGCCCGTCCGCATCATCACGTCCAGGCAGACCCCACATGATTTCAACGATAGGCGAGGAATTCAGATATTTCCGGCTGAGACGCGACTGCACCCCTCCCGACCCGACCTCCCACTTCAATTTTGGTGCGACTTGCCGGCGAGCCGCGCGATTACACCAAATTCGAAACGGCGGAGGGGGCTAGGGGCGGAGCTTGGAGGTTAGGGAGGACGTGACGGATTGGACCTCGGTTACGCGCAGGAGGTGGGATAGCGCGAGGTAGGCGAAGACGGTGACCACCCCACCGCCGATCAACACGAACAGCGACGTCAGTTGGTCTGCCGTGAGCTGCTGGTAGATCCCGTCCACTCCGCCGCCCCCGACGAACACTGCCCAAACGACAACCGCGCCGAGCCCAAGAGCTGCAGCAACAAACGCCGCGACACTCATCCGGGCCAAAGTGCGAACGGTGAGACCAGTTTCGAGCCCGCCAAGCCGTCGACTTAGCCACACCCACGCGATGCTGATCGTGATCCAGTACGCCAATCCGTACGCAAGTGCGAGCGCGCAGACCGCGAGTTCGCTTGGCGCAACACTGAACAGCAGGAACGTCAACGGCATCGCTATCAGGTTGTAGATAACCGTGAGGTAGAACGGCGTGCGGGTGTCTTCTACCGCGTACCACCCGCGAAGCAGGATGTAGAAGATGCCAAAGGGCAACATCCCGAGTGCAAATACCGAGACGACGAGGCCGGTGTACGTCGCGGGTGCGCCACGGTTTGCCCCGAAGCCGAAGAACACCGTGCCCAACATCGGACCGAATGCGACGAGGAACATCACGCACGGCAGCAGCAGCGCAGCGATGAGGCGGATGCCCTCGGCGACGTCGTGGGCCACATCCCGCAACGCGCCAACCGCCGCGGACTTGCTCATTCGCGGGAACAGCGCCGTCACCAGCGAAATGGTGATCACTGAATGCGGGAGCATGAAGACCAGAAATGCGCGCTGGTACGTCGCAAGTCCCTGCGGCACACCGCCGGATTGTTCGGCCAGGAAGTTTGCCTGGGTCGCCAGCCGCGAAATCACCAAGAAGCCGACCTGATTGACCAGGACCAACCCGATCGTCCAGCCCGCGAGCGAACCCGCTTTACCGAGTCCGTGCCCACGGAAGTCAAACCTTGGACGCCACTTGTAGCCGACTCGGATCAACACCGGAACGAGCACCGCCGCCTGCGCCGCGACGCCCAAGGTGGTGCCGATGCCGAGCCACATGACCTGGCCGGACGTGATCGTTGACGTGGTCGCGGTCGTGCCCGCGACGAAGATGAATCCAAGCGCCGTCGCGATCATCACGACGTTGTTCACGATCGGCGCGAACATCGGTGCGCCAAAGTGCATCCGAGAGTTCAGCACCTGCGAGAACATCGTGTAGAGGCCGTAGAACACGATCTGCGGCAGGCAGAATCGGGCGAATGCCGTGGCCAGCGAAAGTTGTTCATCGGTGAAGCTGCTGGTTGTGTAGATCTCGACGATCCAGGGTGCACACACGATTGCCAGCACCGTCGCGGCGACCAGGATCAACCCGACAAGGGTGATCAAGCGGTCGGCGTACCCATCGCCTCCGTCCGCGTCGGTGCGCATGTGCCGCACGAGTTGCGGAATGAAGATTGCATTGAGCGCACCACCAATCACCAGGATGTAAATGATGTTCGGCAGCGAGTTTCCGAGGGCGTAGGTATCGGCCAGGATCGCCGAGCCGAGTGCCGCCGTTATGGCGATGTCACGCAGGACGCCGGTGATACGCGAGGTGATCGTGCCCGCGGCCATCAAGGCGCTGCTGCGAACGACGGACCTCGTCGCGTCCGCTTCAACGTCGGCGACGCCGCCGAGTTCCGTTGGATCGACGCCCGCGGCGTCCTCGCTTGGCGTTACTGGATCACTCATCGACGGGCTCAACAGAGGGTGATGAGTCGTTGGCAGCTAGCTCCTGCATGGCTGCTTCATCGGCCCGCAACTGACGCCGTCGGCGGATCGAGTTCACCAACAACAACAGTGCGAGCATCGCGAATGCGATGACGACGACCCAGGTAGCTGCGCTTGCGTACGCGCTGCTGCGCAGGATCACCTCGGTTGGTTCGCCATAGGGAACGCCGAGTTGGTTGGTCAGCTGCACCTTTACCGGAAGCTCGCCGTTGCCCCGCACCTGCGCGGTGACCTGCGTGCTGATCTTGCGGTTCGCCGGAATCACGATCGGCGCGAACTTCTGCGCCGTCAAGCGGATCGGCGGATCGCCGGTGAGGGTCATCCCGACGGTGACTGGCACCGGCAGGTCGTTGGAAATCGTGATCGGGATCTCGCCACTCTCGCTGGAGAAGTTCTTCACCCCGCCGGACAACGCCCGCACCCGGCCCATGTCCGCGTTGAGTTCGTCGTTGACCGAGTCGAGAAGTTTGTTCCCACCAGGCCGATCCGTGCGCCATGCCCCGGACGTCGCGCGCAACAGCGCGGTCGAGTACTTCTCCGTCAGCTCGCCGGGTTCGTTGAGGATCGAGGAAAAGACCTCGAGCTGCTCCTGGGTCGCCTTGATGCGATCGAGGTAGTTGGGTGACAACGCCGCGCGCCGCCCTCCGGCCGTCATCGGTGCGAGCGCCCGCGGGATGTCCTTCGGCGTATCCGCAAGCAGTTGTGCCAGCGACGTGCTGCGCATGAATGGCGAGGTGCGCAGCGCGGCAAGGAGTTCGAGGGTGACGGTTGAGTTGGGGTCCCAGCGCGGGTCGGGCCCGACTGCCAGAATCCGGTTGGTTGTCGGTGAGGTTGCGGTGAGGACGCCCGTCTCGGCCATGAACCGCTGGCGGTCCAAGAGCGCGTCCGAGGATGAGCTCCCGGCAGATCCCAGCGATGCGGACAGCGCTCGATCGGTGAGCACGGCCGCCAACGGCCCCGACTCGGTGCGGATCACTGCTGAAGAGATGTCGTCTGAGGCACCATTCGCCGATTGCAGCGCGGCACGATCGAGCACCACGATTCGGACGCCCGATTTCTGCAGCAACGTCAAGGTCTTGGCATCTGTCCGTGCGCCGGGGGGCCAGGCCACACCCGTGGAAACGGGCCGTTCGAGGAGGACGCCCACGTCCTCGGTCGACGAGGTCGTCGCTTGCACCACCTCTTGGGTCATCTTCGCGCGGGTCAGCGCCGTCACGTCTGGGAACGCGTATTCGCTCGCCGCGACCGACGCAGACTTCAACCCGGCCCGTGCCTTGACGAGCCAGTCGACCGCCGGTTGGGGTGATCCGCCCGCAATGACAGCACCTTCTGGACCCGCGACTTGGTAGCCATCGGTCATCCCGTTCACGGCAGCGAGCAGTTGGGGATCAACGACCCATTCGACTTGGGCGCCCGCCGAGATGCCGGTGTCGAGCAGGCGGCTTAGGCGCCCGTCGGGGAGCAAATCCGACGGGGTGTTCTGATTGAGAAAGACCAGGTTCGCGTTTTGGTTGGGGGTGTTCGTCAACGGCCACAGCCACACGAGTTTTGTGGGCTTGACCTCTTTGGGGTTCGGAAACCAGGGCAGAAACGTCTGAGTGGAATCGCGTTGTTCGGAGTTGTCGTCAGCGAAGGTGTCGACTCGCAGTCCGTAGACTCCGGTGCGTCCGAGTCCCAGGTTCGCCATCGGTACGTCGATCGACCAGGGCACGCTTTGGCCGGGCGCCACCCTGGAATCGATGAGGTTGAGTCCGTCGGTCACGCCGCGGGTGTTCGGGGATTCGTCGCCTGAACTGATCCGTGCGACCTGCGTGCGACTCGACACCGGGTCGTAGGCGATCCGCAACTCCACGCCGAAGCCGTCGATGTCGTCCTCGGAGGTGTTGGTGACGGTGCCAGCTAGCGTGAGCGTGTCGTTCGGTTTCGGGACGGCCGGAATAAGCGTGTCGACGGCGAGGGAGATCCCCGTTGAGTCGGAGTCGTCGAGCACCTTGTTCGCCGGAGGGGTCGCACTCGCCCGACCGGCGACCGTCATTGCCAGGACGCCTGCCGCGACCGCGACGGCGACCGTGCGGTTGATCCTCACCCGTGCGCCGCCAGGAGCTCTGGAACTGCCTCCATCAGGCGTCGTTCGTCGGCGTAGGCAAGTTTGGCGCTGACCTCGGTCAGCGGAACCCACTGAACCTCCACTACTTCGGCGTCGTCTGCGCAAAGCTCGCCGCCGGTGCGTTCCATCAGGAAGTGGTGCACGGTCTTGTGAATCCGGCGGCCGTCGGCGACGAACCAAAAGTCAATTGCGCCAAGGGGGGCCAAGATGCGCCCGGAAATACCGGTCTCTTCTTCAACTTCACGGATTGCGGCTTGTTCACGGGTTTCGCCGAGTTCAACGTGACCCTTCGGCAGGGACCACATGAGGCGCCCGCGTCGGTCGAGGCGTCCAATCAGCGCGGCACACAGAGTTTCCGCGTTTCGGTCGAGCACAAGCCCGCCTGCGCTGGTCTCTTCACTCGGCGGGGTCTTGCGGGGAGCACGGATCTCCGAGGGCAACGGAACATGGTGGCCACCGGCAGGGGGCGGTGATGATGACGGGGCCATGCTTGTGAGGATAGTGGGCAAATCGATGCAGCACCGGGTAGTTGAGGCT
>Ga0172380_10008264_pt1 | contig 11440 bp, 9 predicted proteins | sample Leawe162metaG_FD_119747 | JGI IMG/M metagenome (GOLD analysis project Ga0172380, IMG submission 119747) | Leachate microbial communities from a municipal landfill in Southern Ontario, Canada - Leachate well 162 metaG | ecosystem: Engineered > Solid waste > Landfill > Unclassified | place... | reverse complement strand
CTTGCGTTTGCTGCGCCCCAGCGAGTGGCCGGTATGCACCAACGGGATGCCCAACTGGTGCGACAGCCGGGAACCGACATAACCGGCATCTGCATAGTGGCTGTGAATGACATCGGGCGGGCGTTGTTGCGCCTTGATCCAGGCCAGGGTGTTATCAGAGAAGTTCTCCAGCGAATCCCACAGCATCTCCTTGCGCAGATATTTCTGTTCGCCGCATTCGATGCGCACGATACTTGCCTTGTCCGACAGTGGCTCCAGCGGAGCAGCATAATCGCGGCTCACCTGCGGATCGATGACTCGTCGCGTCAGCAACACCACTTTTTCAACGTCGTCCCGTTCGCCCAGCGCGCGCGCCAGCTCCACCACGTACTTGGTCTGGCCACCGGTATCCGCATCGCAGCCCAGTTCCAGATCGTACCCCCGGATCAAGCCGTGCACACTGATTAGCACGATAAATAGCGGCTTGTCCGGCTTTGCCTGTGTTCTTTTCTTCATTTCCACTCCTGCCTGAACGGCTGGTAGAAATCATCCTGATCCGGGATGGCACCTCGGATTTCACAGATCGTGGCAGCAAAAACGTGGGCGCGCTCCAGCGTCAGCGCCACCGGCCAAGCTCGCATCATGCCGAGGATGAACACAGCCGAGAATCCGTCGCCGGCACCGACTGTATCCACCACCGTGACAGAACGGGCCGACGGGGCAACACGAATCTCGCTGCCATCCGGCTCAATCAGCCACGCACCGTCGGCACCGCAGGTGATGAGCATCCGCTCCAGACCGTAATCCTGCATCAGTGTGCGCGCCTGCCCGATCATATTATCGCCCGCCAGCTTCATGTCTTCCGCCAGAACCGCCATTTCGTCCGCGTTCAACTTGACGGTATTGGCCAACTGCAAGGATCGTCTGAGGGTGGGTCCGGAATACCACGGCGGACGCAGGTTAATATCCAGAAAACTCGGCACCCCGCTACCGTGCAACAGAGTCTTCAGCGCGCGCCGCGACATCACATTGCGCTGCGCCAGCGTACCAAAATAAAACAGTGAGGGATGAACCGAAAGGGCGACCATGCGCGCCATGGCCGCATGGATGTAGTCGTAAGCCTGGTCGGTCAGTATCTCGAAGCGATGCCCGCCGCTGCCGATATGCACCCGCACCCTGCCGGTCGGATGCACCGGATCGCATTGAACGCCCATCGTTTCCATCCCGCAACCCGTCATGACAGCCAGCAACTCTGCACGCAACGCATCGTTGCCGGTACGGGTGATGAGGACTGGATTCAGACCGAAAGCCTTCAGGTGTCTGGCGACATTGAACGGTGCGCCCCCCAGCACGCTGCGATCGGGAAAGACATCCGCCAGCACCTCGCCGAACAGCGCGACGGTATCCCCGCGGCGGTGGATGGGAGGAAAACAATGAGAAGATGATACGGCTGTTTTACGATCTGTCATCGGCCTGATTAATCTGCCGCCACATGGGTTCTGCGACGAACTTAATGGTGAATAACAGTCGTATTTTACATAAATTGACGTATTAATACAAGAAATTGCCAGTTTTTGGCGGAAATTGGCATAAATTGCAACATGTCGGCAAGTTACAGCACAGTCGTTAATATTTTCTCTCTTTCAGGCCGCGAATGAGACGCGCCTCACCTCTCCGCGCAGTTTATCAACATCCTTCACTGTGTTATAAACGCGCCCCCAATCCATACGAGAAGCACGAAGCCGCGCCCGGCCTCGATGTTTTCCATTTATTTGTACAAGGAATTCACGCCATGAACGAGACGCGACAGAACATTCTGCCCATCTATTCCGCCAGCCAGCCGCAGTTCCGCTCATACAACCTGAACAACTTCCGCGACATCCCGCAGATCGCCAACCTCACCGGACAGCAGCAATTCGATATCGAAGTGGTCGGCAATGTACTGCCATTCAAGGTCAACAATTATGTGATCGAGCAATTGATCAACTGGAACAAGGTACCCAATGACCCAATCTTCGCGCTGACTTTCCCGCAGAAAGACATGCTGCTGCCCGCCCATTACGACGAAATGGCCGCCCTACTCAAATCCGGCGCGGACAAGACCGTAATCAAGGAGGCCGCAAACCGTATCCGCATGCAGCTCAACCCCCATCCCGCTGGCCAGGCCGAGCACAACGTGCCGGAGCTGGACGGTGAGCGCCTGCACGGCATCCAGCACAAATACCACCAGACCGTTTTATTCTTCCCCAGCCAGGGCCAGACCTGCCATGCCTATTGCACCTTCTGCTTCCGCTGGCCACAATTTGTCGGCATGACCGACATCAAATTTGCCAGTCGCGAGGTGGAAAAGCTGGTGGAATACGTGAAGCGCAACCCGCAGATCACCGATATTTTGTTCACCGGCGGCGACCCGATGATCATGTCGGCGAAGAACCTCGCCACCTATATCGATCCACTTCTTTCGGCCGATCTGCCCAACCTGGTCAACATCCGCATCGGCACCAAGGTGCTGGGCTACTGGCCGCACAAATTTGTGGATGATGAAGATACCCAGGAGATGCTGGCACTGTTCCGCAGAGTCACCGACAGCGGCAAACAGCTGGCGCTGATGGCGCATTTCAATCATCCGTGTGAACTGGAAAACGACATCGTGCGCCGCGCCATCCACAATCTGCACGAGGCGAACGTGATAATCCGCACCCAGTCGCCGGTGATGCGCCATATCAACGACGACCCCGCGCTGTGGGCGCGCATGTGGCAGGAACAGGTGAAGCTGGGTTGTGTACCGTATTACATGTTTTTGGCGCGCGACACCGGTGCGCAGCATTATTTCTCGGTGCCGCTGATCCGCGCATGGCAGATATTCCGCGAGGCTTATCAGGGTGTGTCCGGGCTGGCGCGCACCGTGCGCGGCCCCAGCATGTCCGCCACGCCGGGCAAGATCCAGATGCTGGGCGTGGCCGATGCCGGCGACCGCAAGGTAATGGTGCTGCGCTTTCTGCAGGGACGTGATCCGGACTGGGTGCAGCGTCCGTTCTTCGCGGAATACAACGAGACCGCCACTTGGATAGATGAACTCAAGCCGGCTTTCGGCGCGGAGAAGTTCTTCTTTGAGGAAGAGCTGGAACAACTGTTCCACGAACATAACGACGACAGTACGGCAGACGACTTCGAATAAGTAACGAGCCAGCCGATTGCAGGAGAAAGTGCAATGCGGCCTCTCCCGCACCAGAGAGCTCCGCCCCACCATGCCGTGGCCGCAAAACCGGGGCTCACGGTTGCCGGAGACAACGGCGTTTTACTTCTCGCGCTGCGGCAAGGAAACCGGAAACGCCGGCGCCTTGCCTTGCTTGTCCTGCCCGGCATAGAGGGTCAAGTGCGGGTATGGAATCTCAATGCCGTGCTGATCGAACGCTTTCTTCAACCGCGCCAGAAACACCCGACGTACTGCCCATTGTTCCAGCGCGACGGTCTTGATACGGCAGCGGATGATCACCGCCGAATCGGCCCAGTTCTGCACCCCCTGGATATCTATGTCATCGAGGATCTTGCTGCCGATATCGGGATCGGCGCGCAACGCCGCCCCGGCTGCGCGGATTACCGGATAGACCTCATCCAGGTCTTCGCGGTAAGCCACACCGATATCGATCAGCGCATGCGCGTAGTCGCGTGACTTGTTGGTCACCGTGGTGATCTGCCCGTTCGGCACGTAATGCACGTTGCCCTCGATGTCACGCAGGCGCACATAGCGCAGAGTGATGTCCTCCACCACCCCGATCTTGCCGCATACCTCGACTGCGTCACCCTGGCGGATCTGGTTTTCCAGCAACATGAAAAGGCCGTTAAAGAAGTCCTTGATCAGGCTCTGCGCACCAAAGCCGACTGCAATACCGACCACGCCGGCAGCCCCCAGAATAGGTGCGATGGAGATGCCGATTTCGCTCAGGGCGAGCATCCCGCCTATCAGCAAGATAATGATGGTGGCGCTGTAACGGAACACGCGCGCCAGTGTTTCGATGCGCCGCCCGTCTTCTGCCGAATCCACCCGCGACTTCATGTAATTGCGAAACACGCCGATCAGTTTACGGCTGACGACCATCGCCAGCCACGCCAGTGCCAGGATAATCGTTACACGCAAGACTTCTTTTGGAATGTGCAGATATTCGATGAATGAGGTGTTTTCCATGATTCGCCCTTTCCTGTCAGCGTCGATTCTACCGCAAGCCGCTGCAATAACCGGCAACTCGCATCAGGTATAATCGCACCCTATTCATTCGGGAGTATCCATGTCCACCACCATCCTCATCATTGGCCTGCTGGTGTTTTTTGCGCACTTCCTGTCGCTACAATTTTCCCGTACTAACATCCCCGACGTTCTGGTATTGATGATTCTCGGCATCCTGCTCGGACCGCTGCTCGGTGTCGTTTCACCCGGCGATTTCGGCAAAATCGGATCCCTTATCGCCACCATCGCGCTGGTGGTAATCCTTTTCGAAAGTGGCACTTCGCTCGATCTGGATGTACTCGGCAAGTCACTCGCCACCACCGGTTGGCTGAGCTTCGGCTGTTTCATCCTGACCTTCGGCGTGGTTGCCGTGGTGGGCCATTTCACGCTGGACCTCGACATACTCCCCGCCATTCTGCTCGGCGTGACCGTCGGCGGCACCTCCTCCGCCGTGGTCATCCCGATGGTGAATGCGATCAAACTGGGTGAAAAGGCTACCACCGTACTGGTCCTGGAGTCGGCGCTCACCGACGTGTTGTGTATCGTCGGCGTGTTCGCCCTGCTGCAAGTCTATACCCAGGTTGATGTCGCCGCAGGCAGGCTGGTTGGCGGCGTGATTGCCGCCCTGGTATTCGCAGCGGTGATTGGCTTCATCGGCGGTATCGGCTGGCTGCTGGTGCTGGGTAAGGTGCGCGACTTCCCCAACACCATATCTTCCACTCTTGCCTACGTGTTCATCGTCTATGGTGCGACCGAGGGGCTGGGGTTTTCCGGCGCCATTGCCGCACTGTCACTTGGTATCACCCTGACCAATTTCGAGAAGTTCAACCTGCACCGTATCCAACACCTCGACCGCAAGCTGGAACCGTTGAACCAGATTGACATCATTTTCTACCGCGAGGCGGTGTTCCTGTTAAAAACTTACTTCTTTATCTATCTGGGCATCTCGATTCACTTCGGCGCCGCCCGGGTTGCGCTCGTGGCAGTATCCATGGTGTTACTGATCTACGCTATGCGTCTGCTCCTGACCCGCTTCGTCTTTCGCAGTCCGGACTTCAACCTGCGTGACACCGCGATCACTGCGATCATGGCACCCAAGGGGCTGGCAGCGGCCGTATTGGCTTCCCTGCCACTAAACTATGGCGTGGTTGGCGGCGAAACGATCCGCGACGTAACTTATATGGTGGTGCTGGTCAGCATTTCGCTGACCGCCTTGCTCGTGATTGCCTACCCCGCACCAACCACGCAGCGAATGTTTGCACGAACACTGGGCAAAACATTAGACCAAACAAAATAATGGAGACAAATTTGGAATCTCTGTTCGGTGGACTGGCCAATCACCCACTGTTTGGCCATTTCCTGATATTCATATTCAGTCTGATTGGCATCTTTTTGCTGGTGCACTTTGCGCAACTGCTCGCCGCCAACAATATTGGAGACAAGAATCTGCGCTACAAAACGCGCAAAATATTCAGCATGGTCGGCTACGTGCTGGCCCTGCTGGCCACCATCGCCATCTTCAGCAACCAGCTGTCAAACATCCCGGTACTGATCGGCCTGCTTGGTGTAGGCTTGGGCTTCGCCTTGCGCGAACTGATCCAGAGCCTGTTCGGATGGGCGGCAATCTCCTTCGGCAATCTGTACCAGCCCGGTGACCGCATAAAGCTCGGCGGCATCATGGGTGACGTGATGGATATCGGCCCCCTCACCACCACACTGATGGAATGCGGTGACTGGGTGAAATCAGACCTGTACAACGGGCGCGTGGTGTATCTGCCCAACAATATTGTGTTGCGCGAGCAGGTGCTGAACTACAGCGTGGATTTCCCCTATCTGTGGGATGAGATTGTGATCCCGGTGAGAAGTGATTGCGATTACCGTCTGGCGCGCCAGATCGTGCTGGAGACCGGTCGTAATTTACAGGCCGACACCCTGGCGGCGGCACGCGAAGTGTGGTCCAACTTCGTCCTTCGCCACCGCGCCGAGGACGCGCATCTGGATGCCGTGGTCACCCTGAGTTTTGATGCCAACTGGATCGAGCTGACGCTGCGCTATGTCGCCGATTTCCACTCCCTACGCGCGACCAAGGACAGGCTGTTCAGTGCCATCCTGGATGAATTCGAAAAAACCGCAGGCCGTGTCAGGATCGCCTCCCCCAAATTGCAGCTCACCGAGTTACCACTGCTCTCCGTGAAAAACAGCTCATAACACACACTGCCGCTCTTGCAGCTTCCCACAAGACAGTGATCACCCGACCATGACGGCGATAGCCCATCACTTTGCCTGCGTCAGACGGGCAGCGACCCAGGTCACCCCAACCGCCATTGCCATCAGGCCAAAGGCGATACCGACCTGACTGACGCGCTCGGGTGCCAACAGTAGTAACGCCCCCAGCTCCAGCATCATCACCCCGGACATTAGCTTGAGCAGGCGCCCTTCGCGTTCCGTCAGTTTTCTCGCGCCCAGACTGCGGGAGAAGACGATAACGATCAGCGCCAGCGGCAGCACGTAGATCAGGTTGTAGGCAACAAGATAGATGTAGCGCCCGACGATGGAGAGATCAGCCAGCGTGAGTAGTCGGGTATAAACCATGGGAAAGCCCGCCGTGCACAGCAGTTCGTAGAAATTGGCGGCGACGGCCAGGAAGATTGTCGCGGCGAGCATCGCCGGCAGACTCTCGGCGGCAAGAATAATGCGGGCGCGGCGGAAGATGTCGGGTTTCTTCGATTCCGGAATCGACAGCGTGAGTCCTTTTTCAAACAGAAAAAAATCCTTCACATTCACCGCACCGACGAACACCGCCAGCGCACCAGCCGCCACTGTCACCCAGGCAAGGTGGCCAAAAAGCTGAAAGACATTGAGCCATGCGGCCATGAAAGCAAAATACATCAAACCTGAAATCAACACGAAGACCCCGCCGATGAGCAGCATGCGCCGCCGACTCTTCTGGTGCGCCATCATCGACAGCAGAAACAGCAGTACAAAAAAGGCGCATGGATTAAAAGCATCCAGCCCGGCCAGAACCAGCGTGAGCGCCGGTAGTGAAAGGCTGGCAGGATCGATTGCACCGATAAAGGGTAGTTGGATAGGGGGCGTGATCTTCGCCGCCACCCGCGGGTCGCCCTTTTGCACACCGAGGGCACGCGCATGGCAATCATCAAGTCGCTGACGGATCAGCGCGCCGGTGGTCGCGTTGCTTTCCCATCCGATATGCATCTCACCACAAAACAGCAGGGCAGGGACCGAAACCGCATCCTCCCCCAACTGCTGCGCCATGCTCTGGTACAGGCGAGTATTTTCAGCACTACGCGAAAGCTCCGGTGCATGCAGCTTCACCCATGGCCGCGCCTGTGAAATCGCTGCGATGTAGGGGTGTGCCTCGGTGCAGTGTGGGCAGGTCAGCGACCAGAAGAAATACAACTGCACCTCCGGTTGGCCGTTGGCGCCTGGCGTAATCCACGGCTCATCGGCGTGACTGGCGAGAGGAAACAATACGATGAGACAGGCTGCAAAAAGGGTGAGGAATTTTCTGATCATGGTTTCCGGTTCTATTTACCCTGCGAGCACACCACTCCGAACAAATGGTTTCGCGAATTCTGAATCCAGCCCGCCAATCATGCAAAAACTCAGGATCCAGCGGCATCAGCTGTCGGTGAGAACTGCGCCGGAAGTTGAATACTCCAGGCAAAGCCAGTGGGTATTGGGTGAGCCTCTCAAAGGGGCCGATAAGACCGCGGCCATCTAAATGGCGGCGGGCTTTTTATGAGCCCGCCGCTGCCACATGTTCGTACCGCAAATTTTTCCTTCTTTAGGACAACCTAATCTTCCACCTCCTCATAGCCGCTGATCATTGCCCGGATATGGGCGAGCGGCGTATGGCCGGTGGTGGCGAGATAGACATGGGCGATGAGGAAGATAAGCATCATGAAGGCACCGAGCGTATGCAGAAGTACCACCGTGGCCAGATCCATCCCTGTATCGCGCCAGACAGGGTAGTAGAGCAGCCCCAGACCGGTGAGCCAGATCAACGGATTGATTCCCACCAGCAAGATCAAATAGGACAGCCGCTGTAACGGGTTGTGCTTCTTCAACTGTGTCACCCGGTAAGGATGTGGTCCACCGGTAAAGATACCCATCACATAGTAGCGGAACATGCTGTCCACATTTTTCAACGTCGGGATGTATTGGCGCCATTCGCCGGTGGTGAAGTGCCAGAAAATGGCGAATACCCATAGCGTGATCAATGCCCAGGCGGAGAAGGTATGTATGCCCACCGCGCGCTGGAAGCCGGCCAGATGGTAGCTGCCGTGAATCTCGAAGCCGGTGGCCAGCATGGTGATGATGAGCAGTGCCTGCGACCAGTGCCAGAAGCGTTCGAAGCGTTTGAAGATGTAGAGGCGTTCGCTCATGTCATTACTCCTTGCGACGGTTGCGGGTCAGGATGCGCAGGGTGCCGTGGCCTAGCACCCCCAGCAATGCGAGGAAAGCCAAGCCGAAGCCGACGCGATCCAGCAGTGGGTAATGGTCGCGGCCCGGCAGATACACGCCGGCGACTTCTTTCAGGCGTCCATCGCGGCTGTGGCACTCGACGCAGCCCAATGCCTGGTCCTTCGGGGCCACCATGTGGGTGATTGGCCACAGCATCTCGGTATTTGCGAAGCCGAACTTGCCGCTGAAAGGCTGGCCGGCTGCGGCGGTACCGGCAGCGAGCGCCTTGGGCCAGTCGTAGTTGAACCATAGCGCTGTGTCGTCCGGCGTAGCGGTGTGTGGCACCAGCAGGGTGAGATATTCCAGATCGTAGGGCTGCTTACCGGTAAAGCGTTTCACCGGCCAGATGCGCGCATCCGGTTCGTCCGGGCTGCCGTGGAAGCGGTTTATCTTCACCGTCTGCGATGGATCGATGCGGTCGCTCTTCAGCGTGTAGTCCACGCGGCCGTCGAACCAGACATAATCCGGCGTGACGTTTTCCCCAAGGCGGAAATCACCTTTCTTGCTATCGAAGATGACGTGGCCGTGTTCATCCTTTTTCTGGAACGGCTTGCCGTCGGCATCCAGCGTACCAGCACTGGACCAATCCCAGCGCATCTTGGTGGGCACACCGCCACGCGCGAAAGCGGGGATGTGACAGGTTTGGCAGGCCAGTGTGCGTGTATGGGAGTTGAGCCGGTCGCCCAGCGTCAACCTGCCCAGCAGATTTCCGGCCACGCCGGGTTTGTGTGGTTTGTCGCCGTGACAGGCTTGGCATGTGGCGGGGTTACGAGTGGTTTTCTCCCCGCGCAGGATAGCACCGTGCGGATCACTGGCGGTGGGCGCGACGCGGCTGCCGGCTACCTTATGGCCCTCCGTCTTGTGGCAGGTGGCGCAGGTGAAGTTACCGCCGTCCGCCCCCATGTGCACGTCCAGCGCACGCGTGGGGTTCTTCAGCGAAGAATCCAAATCGCCGTGTTTCACCCCGTCGCCGCCGCCCCCGTAGAAGTGGCAGGCACCACAGGTGGCGCGACTGGTCTTGCCGATATGCTGGGCGACCTGCGGCAGATTCACCGCCTCGACGAATTTGCCGGAGTGCGGCGGAAGTTCCATGCGCTGGTAGGCGGGATGCCCGGCCAAACCGGGAATCTTGGCGTACTGGCCGGTATTGTGGCAGGCCAGGCAATCGACATTCTTTTCGGAGCTAAAATCGAATTTTTCGTCCTTCCATCCGTAACCGACATGACAGGCATTGCAAAACGCTTCGTTGCTGCGATCGGCAATACAGAAGCTGTTGAGCATGGTTTTCTTGCCCAGGCGCTGGCCGGTACCGGGATTGACGTAATCCCAGGTCCAGTGGCGCGTCGCCATCACCTGCTTGGATGCCTCGGTATGGCATTTCAGACAGACCTGCGTAACCTCCTCTCCGCTCTTGAAAGGGCCTTGCAGTGCCTTGAATTTGGTGTGATCCGCAGTGGATACGGCTGGTGTATTGCCTGTGCCCGCCGCGACCGCCTGCATCGCAAACACGAGCAATATGGATGAAATAAGCATTCGATTCATTTAGATTTACCCCACTATTCCCGTAAAAGATCAGGGTGTGCCGGCCTGGTTATTTTCCATTCACTCGCCTCCCATCTTCCCGGCAAGGCATTGATGCTAGCTTATCCAGATACCTTCCGCCCGCACACGCATTCCGTTTGGCCGCTTTGCCAGAGCGTTGACCAGGCCCGAGTGCCTGGACATCATCACACAATAGCGCGGCAGAAAATAGTAACGCCTGCCGATCTGCAGCTCGGCCTGTGTGTGTCGCACCATACCTTCATACGCAATGATGTTGTAGTGACCGATGTCCCTTCCGCGCTCGCGTGCGGCCAGAAGTCCCACTACGCACCAGACGATGACGCCGTTGAAATAATCCGGTTCCTCGACGACGATTCCCACATGCGTGACCGGACAACCGGTGATGGAGGGGCGCCCGTAAAGGACATCTCCTTTCTTCACGCCCAGCTTTTCAACATTGGCCGGATTGAACGGTACGATAATCTCACGCGGCCCCGGATCCTCCGGGAATGGCTCCAGAATAAAATCATATCCCCTGCCCAGCGCATCGATCCAAGTGATTTCCTCTGCCACCAGCTCGGGCATGGGCGGAGCAGCCAGAGATCGATCCAGATGAATGCAGCGCTCCAGTGCAGCGGGATGTGTAGCGGTGTATGCCGCCAGTTCCGCGCAAGTCTTGAAACCGCATTGTCCGCAGTTTTTGCCCGGCAGCGACTCCAATATCTTATGCATGTCGCTCCCCATTACTCACCCCGGTAGAACAGATCCGAGTCCAGCGTGCGCAGCACCCCGAAATGGTGCTCCCAGCCGATATTTTTTTTCCCGGCGCAGATAGTACAGACCGACACGGGCGGACTTCCCTTGAGCATGAGTGGCATTTCCATGTCCTCTGCCCGCTCTATCCTCCTGACCAAGCGGTCAACACCGATTCCGCGCAGTGCATCCACTTCCACCACCTCGAGCGGGGCAGCGTCCATCACGTTGGCACGAAAAACTTCCCGCTCCGCCTGGGACACCAGATCAATCTTGGTTACGACCGCAATGTCTGCCAGAGAGAGCATGGCGCCGATCTTGCGCGGCAAATTCATGCCGCTGGTCGCCTCCAGTACGACAATGCCAAGCGACCCCGTAATGTATGGCGCGCAGCGCAAACAAAGTCCCGCAGTTTCGACAATCAGGTCGGCGCCTTCCTTCTCCGCCCACTTT
>Ga0172380_10008263_pt1 | contig 11442 bp, 13 predicted proteins | sample Leawe162metaG_FD_119747 | JGI IMG/M metagenome (GOLD analysis project Ga0172380, IMG submission 119747) | Leachate microbial communities from a municipal landfill in Southern Ontario, Canada - Leachate well 162 metaG | ecosystem: Engineered > Solid waste > Landfill > Unclassified | place... | reverse complement strand
TTAATAGTAGCAATCAAATCAATCCAGTTTTTAGGTGGAATAATAATATTCGCTGAAGTATACATTGTACGATTGTAGTACATCACCAATGGGTCGATAAACATTGGCATCGCTCGTAAACCTGTTGTATTCATAAAAACTGACACTCCGTCAACAAAATTATTTAAAATATCTCGCTGGGGATAAGACGAATAAGGAATTTCAGTAATCTTGCCATTTAGGCGATTTAGCATCTTTTGATCAACAAAAAATAGATCCGGTCCTTCTCCTCGAGCAAAAGACTCAATAAGATCGTCCAAAAAAGTCTCGGGGGTCTTTGAGATATAGTTTATCTTTACTGTTTCACCGTTTTCATCATTAAAATCAGAAAAAAAGGAAGCCACTTTATTTCCACCGTATGGACCCCATAAGACGACCTCATCAACCTTTTTACTACCCATTGGACCAATTCCCCCCGGTAAAACCCCAGCAAACATTAAAATGGCAATCAGAGCAATAAACCCTAAAATAACCATAAAGATGATTTGAAAAACGGATTTCATTCAATTAGAAGTAGATTGCGATCACTCGCTTTCTACTGTTATCATTTATAATTTTTTTTCTTATTGTCATACTAGTTATTTTCGGTCTTTATTGTCGATCGTAACTTCTAACGAGATTATTGTTTCTTTAAAATTAAACCATAATGATGGTCACCGGCTGGAAAACTTTTGTCATATACAAAACCGGCACCCTCAAAAATTTTCCTAGCTTCAGACTCAGGAACAATCATATCTGACGTTGGACCAATTCCTCCAAAAGACTCTGTCCAATCAATTATTCCCACCCGACCACCTGGTCGGAGAACTCTCTTAGCTTCAAGAGCGACTTGGTAACCCGCCTTGGTCTGAAACAGCAAATTAGAAATGAGCACAAAATCCACTGATTGATCACCGACCTTCGTTCCACCTAAATTTTCTACATCACCCCATAAAAGATCAATATTCCCAATATGAGATGATTGTATTTGATTTTTTAGAGTAATTAATAAATCTTTCTGTACTTCAATTGCATAGACTTTACCATTGGGTAAAACAACGCGGGACATAGCCAGGGAGTATGCCCCCGTCCCGGCTCCAAAATCAGCCACCTGACTATCTGGTCGCAGTTCAAAATATGGAATAATTTTAGCTGGTTCGATAAAAGGCATAAACACTTTAATTCTAACACTAAACGCAATAAGAAAAATTAATAGTTATCCACATCAAACACAAAAGAAAAAACGCCAGTTGGCGTTTTTTCTGATTCTAAAGACAGGTGAGAGAAGCAACCGTATCGCCTTCGCGCAATTTCATAATTCTCACCCCTTGAGTCTGTCTACCAAGGGTAGGAATTTCGGCTAGACTTGTTCGAATAATCTGACCTTGCTTAGAAACAGCAATTACTTCCGATTCACCAGAACCAATAACCTGACTGGCCATTACTTCCCCAGTTTTTTTGGTAACTTCAGCTGTTTTAATCCCCGACCCACCACGTTTCTGCACTTTGTATTCCTTTAGTTTAGTTTTTTTACCATAACCATTAGAACTCATTACGAGATACTCGCTATTTTGATTAGTTTCATTGATTGAATTAGCTCCCAGAACCGCATCCCCTTTCTTCAATTTAATTCCTGTGACACCGGCAGCTGATCGTCCCATCTCACGAATATCTGATTCTTTAAAACGAATTGATTGGCCAAATTTAGTTGCCATAATCAAATCGTCACCCTTGGAGACGGCCGAAACTGACAGCAGTTCATCATCAGCTTGAAGCTTAATCGCGATTATTCCACTTCGTCTTACATCACTAAAGCTTCCCGCCGAGACTTTTTTGGCAATCCCCATCTTAGTTACCATCATTAAAGAGAAACTATGACCTTTTTCACTTTTAGGAATGGCTAAAACTGAGGTAATTTTTTCATCAGAGGAAATCGAGAGGAAGTTAGTGGCCGATTTACCTCTCGTTGCCCTCTTACCCTCAGGAATATCATACATCTTAATTTGATAAGCTTTACCCTTATCAGTAAAGAACAATAAATCGTCGTGAGTATTAGCAGTCAAGAAGATTGTGACAAAATCTTCTTCTTTCATATTTAAATCAATTACCCCGACCCCTCCACGTTTTTGGGCTCGATATTCTACCGGATCAGTTCTTTTAACATAACCACCAGAAGTTACGACTAAAACATTTTCTTTTTCAGGAACTAAATCTTCGATATTAATTTCCTTAGCTCCATGTTTAATTACTTTTGTTTTTCGGTCATCACCATATTTTTCCCGAATAGTAACAAACTCTTCTTTAATAATCTTAAGAACCTTTTGGGGATCGGCTAAAATACCTCTCAATTCTTTAATTAGAGCCTGTTTTTCTTTGAGTTCATCCTCTACCTTTTGGCGTTCCAAACCAGCCAATTTTTGCAACCTCATTTCCAAAATTGCAGTGGCTTGCAAATCTGACAGTTTGAAATTTTTCATTAAGGCTTTGTGAGCCTCTTCTGTATCACGCGACTTGCGAATTGTTTTTATTACCTCATCAATATGATCAAGAGCAATTTTTAAGCCCAGCAAAATATGTTCCCGCGCCAAAGCTCCGTCTAAATCATATTTAGTACGTCGGACAACCACCACATTTCGGTGCTTGATAAATTCCTCCAAAATTGTTTCCAACGGTAAAAGTTTTGGTACTCCGTCTACCAAAGCAAGCATATTATAATGAAAAACTGTCTCCAGCTCGGTGTGCTTGTAGAGAATATTTAAAATCTGTTGTGGTAAAACACCATTTTTCAAGTCAATAACAATCCGAATATCTTTTGTTGATTCATCGCGAATATCTTTAATCCCCTCCACTTTTTTCTCATGAACCAGATCGGCAATTTTAACAATCAATTCAGCTTTGTTTACTAAATAAGGAATAGAAGAAATAATGATTTGGAATAAGCCAGCTTTGGTTTCCACAATTTCTGCTTCCCCCCTTAGTAAAACTCCCCCCCGACCGGAAGCGTAAGCATGCTTGATATCTTTCTCGTTAAAAATAATTCCACCGGTTGGAAAATCGGGACCCTTAATAAACTGCATTAAATCCTCTGTTGTGGCTTCTGGATTGTCAATCAGATAAGATAGAGCATCCATTACCTCGGTCAAATTGTGAGGGGGAATCTTTGTCGCCATTCCAACCGCAATACCCATCGTTCCATTTAACAAAAGACCGGGAATAAGAGCCGGCAGAACAGTTGGTTCTTTTTTCGTCCCATCATAATTAGGCACAAAATCAACAGTATCTTTTTCAATATCTCTCAATAGTTCATCAGCAATCCGTGACATTTTAGCCTCGGTATAACGATAAGCCGCCGCCCCATCCCCATCAATCGAGCCAAAGTTTCCCTGACCTGAAACCAAAGGATAACGCATAGAGAAATCCTGAGCCATTCTAACCATCGCGTCATAAACAGAGGCATCTCCATGTGGATGATAAGAACCAAGCACATCTCCTACTACCGTGGCTGATTTTTTGTACTTAGCTGAGAAATTTAACCCCCCTTTATGCATCGCAAATAAAATACGACGATGAACAGGTTTCAATCCATCACGCACATCTGGCAACGCACGTGACACAATAACCGACATAGCATAATCGAGATAAGATACTTCCATCTCTTGAACAATATTAACCGGCAAGATATTTACATGAGCCGGTTTAATCTCATCAGCCTCTTTCTTGATATTATCTTTTTTATCTTTAGCCATAGTCGTTAATTAATTCTAATCGGTGAAAGTGGGAAATCAGCTTCTAAAGACGAGGTTGAGACAGATTCATCGATAGTCTTTTCACTATTTTCATTAGCGTTTGGACTACCAAAGATACTAGCAGCGGTATTTTTAAGAGCACCAGTACCATTGGAGATTTCACCCGACACCCCAGAAAAAAGATTGCGAACAGAAGCAACGGGAGAAAATTGTTCACTCATTGTTTTGTTTTTAGCGACCTGTTCAGTGGGCTCTGGTGGAGCAAAAAAATTGTAGCCCCAAACAACAACTATTAGCATAGTAAAAATAGAGGAGCCAATCGTTGCAACAAAATGCTTTTGTTTTTCACTTTTTTCCTGCCACTGTTTAATTTTTTCACTAAGCGACATAGTTTTAAGAATTAATGATAACAATTTCACCTTCCTTACCTTCAATATCTTTCTTTTTTAGAGAGAGTTTATCAACTGATTCTATCTTGTCCTCTCCTGCTTCCTTAAGAAAAGTCTTGAGAGAATCGCTAGAGTCACATAAGATCGGAACGATAATCTTAGGTTCCAGAGAAGTTGCCAACTTAAGTGCGTCTTTCGGAGACAAAAAATCACCACCACCGATGGGAACAAACAAAATATCTACTGTACCAATATCTTCAATTGCTTGAGAAGACAAATCTGGTTTGGCCAACCCACCCAAATGACAGATTCGAATACCATCAATAATAGTCGTAAAAATAGTATTTATCTTATTGTCAGGACCAGTCGAAGAAAAACCTCGAACAAAAGTTCCACCAATTTCGTATTCACCCGGACTGTCAATAACAAAGGGTTCTTTTGTACCAAAAGACACACTATCTTGGCCATTAAAAAGAGGGTCACGAAGACTAATTAAGGCCACATCGGCCCCAAATTTAATCGCCTTACTATCATATTCTCGGCTAATGGGATTAAAAGCAAAAATAGTGTCACCTTGCTGCACCTTCACAAAAGCCCCACCGTAACGTGTGATAACCATAATGAGTTAATTATAGCAAAAACTAAGGTTCAAGTAAAATCAAAATCCGACAAGTTTTGGAGTAATGATTCCCCTAGCTAAAAAACAGAAACAATAAAAATTACATCTTTCGGCTATCATACGCCCAGTGCAAAATGGCTTGTCGTTGTTTAGGTCGGCACGACAAATCACCAGCTCGGCAATTCTTTTTTACTTGAGCAATATGTCGGCCAATCGCCTTCCAACGCTTTATTTGTTTCTCGTCTTCAACCGGAAGACGCCGACCCAGATAATAGCGACAGTACCACTGAAACCACCCACGAGGGTCATCAGGATAAATCCAACCTTTTTTTCTCCAAACAGACAGGGGTTGACTGGCGTTTATTCCAAATAAATTCAATTTAGGGTCATGTTTGTCTTCACACAATTTTGCCTTAGCATACCAATCAGCCGGAAATTCTTTTTGGCAGTCAGTCATATATTTACCCCCAAATACCCCTAAAGCCAACATCTGCTTAGGTGATAAATCTGGTTTAAAATCTTTAGCAAAATTTTTTCCAGCTGGTTCACTAAGGGTATATCGATAATCAGTCTGCATCTTATCGTTAACTTTAATTGTTCTCGTCATTTTAGTGATTCAAAAAAGTAACAGTAAGTTGTAAGGTAGTCGCAATAATTACCCATAATAGATAAGGTTGATTAGCCCAGGTAATCCAGGGCGCATATTTATACACAATGATCAGAGACCAAACCAGTGTCCCTAATACCAACAAAATATCAATCGATGCCAAATAATTATTTTGCAAACCAAATTGAATTGGGCTAAAAATCAAATTGAAAAATAAATTCAAAGCAAAAGGTAGGGCTACCACAGCCGGCCACTGTTTTGTCAAAACCTTATAAAAAACCGTCCCAAAAGTAATTGCGATGATGCCATACAGAAAAGTCCAGATTGGACCAAAAACCCATGACGGAGGGGCCCACGAGGGTTTAATCAAGCGTTCGTACCAGTTATAGGCATCATTCATAAATAGTTTTGTTAGTTACTCAATAAAATTTTAATAATCTTAAAAAAATAACTTGAGATAATTACTTAACCTTAATTTTACCTCAAACCCCATATTTATCAAAAAATAACTAAACTTATACACTTTTCCAAATTTGAAAATCATAACGAAGTGGTAAAATAAAAGGTAGACCAGTTCCGGAGGGATTTATGCGTTGTTGGGTTTTCCAAAGCGCAGGGTATGCGTTACCATACACCCCACTTTGCTAACCCCAGCTGCCCAGACTTTCCCTTATTTCTGTAAATTTGCAAAACTGCCCACAATAGGCAGCTTTTTGTTTCTATCACTCCAATATCTTTATAGAGTAAACCAATAAAACATGTTAGAAACCACCTATCAATCATACCCTTGACTAATTTTTATAATATGCTAAGATGCTTATCAGACATACGGGTAATCACCTGTATTTTTCTTTTGACAAGTTCATAGTCGTTTTTTATCAGGAAGGAGGAAAAGGAATGCGAAAACTGCGGAGGATCCCGCTAGTCCTCATTTTGGTCGTCAGTTGGGCGATCATGAGGTACAGCGGTATCAACCTGTCCCCGGGCGGTGTTCCCGGAATGATTCTGTTGGGAGTATGCATTGGCGTACTCATGGCGGAGTTTTACAAATCCGGAGATATCAGTCTCGGAGGATTCGGGTTGGATCTGGCATTTGTCGTGGTGGCGCTCATTGTCGCCACGGCCACGACCACCGTTCTCGTGTATGGAAACGGTTGGCAACAACTGGGTTTCGCGGATGCAATGGTCTTACTGATCACCATCTGCGATAGCTGGGTGCCGCCGTACAATTCATTCAGGACTGCCCTTAGGAATCTCCAAGTGGGCGGATCCGGAGCCGAGCAGTAACAATCTTTGGAAACGAAACACATGAGGGAAAGGAACCCTGACAGATGAAGATGAAGAAGCTTGCTTGCCTGTTCGCACTGTTCGCAGTGCTCATGACCTCGGCCCTGGCCCAGGTCGCAACCCCGACCCCGAAGCCCGTTGGCATCAACGGCACCCTCGAGATCGATTACCGTACCCGCACCGACCTCGATGAAACTGGCAACATCAAGCCCGGCATCAAGGATGTGTACAAGTACGACCTGAACATCGCGGAGCTGTACAACTTCAGCGGTAGCATTGCAACGATGCCTACCCTGTTTTCGAGTACGCTCGGTCGCGAAATCCAAGGGGCCCAGAACGTTTTCGATCTGAACCTCGGAGTCCGCAACCCGGCAGACCTCACCAAAATGCGGCCCATCGGCAAGATGGTCGGAACCGTTCCGATCGACAAGTTCGGTATCTACCAATTCGACCAGGGTAACCTGCGATTGGCGATCAACGCCGCCGGCACCGCCAAAGCAATGGAAAGCCATTTCCGCGGACGCGCCGCTGGCAAACCGCCGAAGAATGAAAGCTCGCTCCAGAAAGCACAGAAGCAAGCGCAAACGATCAAGCGTCAGTATCAAGGAAAACTGATGGCCATTAAACTCGTCGACTACGACAAGATGGCTTTCAACAACCTGATTCTGCCGGCTGGTCCCCTTCCGACTAAGTACCCCGCGACAACCGTCAACGGCGAAATGATCTACGACTACGATCGTAGCGTCTGGTTCTTCAATAACGTTACGACGTCCTACGTGGGCGAAGACGGCAAGACCGTCGTCGATCGAATCTCCGGCACCATCCAATGGATCGAAGATCCGAAACGGGAGGTCAACGGGAAAGGGCAATACGAGTTTGACGTGCGCATCAACGAGCCCGAAACCCCGGCCGGTGAAGCATCCTTCTTCCAGTCCGGCGACGACGAAAGTTCGTTCTTCGCGATTGACAACACCTTGGCGGCGCTCACTGGCACCGCTGTCTACCAGGACAACCTGAAGGACGGTGCAACAGTGAAATCGTCAGTGAAGATCGAGATGGTCGGCAACAAGCTGACCAAGGTCCAGGTCTTCAACCTTGCCAAGATCCTGTGGTTCGTGGAAGTCGTGCCGATGAACTCGGATTGATCCGACGGACGATATACCCGAACTATGATGTACACACCCACAGTGGGCCAATCCGGCCACTGTGGGTGTTTTTTTGTTATTATAAGAAATTTTCCTACTACAAAAAAGCTTTATAATTACAGAATCAAGTGTCAAATCGTTCGTTTGATTTGATTCTACTAAATATAGAATAATTGCTAAAATAGTGTTTTTATGTATAATACTCATATTATTAATCGCCTGCTTAACTGCGGTTGTCTATACAAGATCTACTAGAGCACTTAGCTCTAGGGACGCAACTAGGTGGCAGGGCTCACATTTTGTGGGTTAAGGCGTTTTTTTTGTGAAAAAATGAAAAAAGATATTAAAAAAGACATCAAAGAAACTGAAGAAGAAAAAGTGGAAGAAACTGTAGTTTTGGAGTCTCGGAAAGCCATGGAAGAGATCTTGAAGGCGACCGCTAGCCGTCCAGAGCCAGGCGCTTTGGTAGAAGGAAGTGTTATCGGGAAAGATAAAATGGCCCTATATATCGACATTCCTCCTTTTGGAACTGGTATCATCTTTGGACGAGAATTTTTAAATGCCAAGGATATCATTAAGAAAGTTAACATTGGCGATAGTGTCACCGCTAAAGTTGTCGAATCTGAAGGTGAAAATGGTTATATCGAACTATCACTTAAGGAGGCCAAGCAAGCAATCATCTGGAGTGATGCCGACAGAGCAATCAAGCAGAAAACTGTTTTTGAGCTACCAATCAAAGATGCCAATAAAGGTGGTTTGATTGTGGAGTGGCAAGGAATTGATGGTTTCCTCCCTTCCTCCCAACTCAAGGCGGAACACTATCCTCGAGTCATTGATGGGGACAAAGATCGGATTATGGAGGAATTGCGTAAATTTATTGGTACTCGACTGACAATGTCTATCATTGGAGCCGATCCAAAAGAAGGAAAACTGATTTTCTCCGAGAAAAATTCCGACAGCAAATCTAAAAAAGAAATCGTTGAGAAATATGTTGTAGGTGACGTGGTAGAAGGTGAAGTGACTGGCGCTGTCGACTTTGGAATCTTTATTAAAGTAGAAGAAGGTTTAGAAGGACTTGTTCACATTTCTGAAATTGATTGGGCTCTAGTGGAAAATCCTAAAGAACTATTTAAGGTTGGTGACAAGGTTAAAGCCAAGGTGATCGAAATTAAAGATGGAAAAATTTCTCTCTCCCTAAAGGCCCTTAAGGATAATCCTTGGAATGAAGCCTCCAAAAAATACAAAAAAGGAGACTCAGTAAAAGGAGTAATCATTAAATACAACAAACATGGAGCGTTGGTCTCGATTGAAGAAGGTGTCGCTGGCTTGGTCCACATCTCAGAATTCAAATCAGAAGAAGATTTGCGTTCTAAATTGGAGTTAGGCAAAACCTATACTTTCACTATCAATCTCTTTGAACCAAAAGATCAAAGAATGACCTTGTCATTTGGTACCCCAACCAAACCAAAAGAAGAGGAGGTTAAGGAATAAATCACTTTTAAAAAACACTAGTCACAAATCGGCTAGTGTTTTTTAGTTGCAGTTTTTTTAGAGAAGGAATAAGATTAGAAGTGGAGGTCTCCTTCCGGTTAGGAGCCTAGTGGGATCCCCCCCCTGAAAACAGCGGAAATTCTGGACGGTTCTCGCCCGCTTCCGCAATCCCCCCCACTATGGCTACTGAACCCACACCCCGCCCCGGGGCGCACGACAGTCTGTTGTGCGCCCCATCTTTTTTTAATTAAAACGATTCATCATTTTTTCCCGTCCTTCTGTCAATAAACAAGAAATCGCTTCAGTTGTTTTTTTTGCTACTTTTTTTAGTTCTTCCTCTTCGACCGTTTTAAATTTACCCAAAATAAAATCAATCACTTTTTCTTCACCCAGTGGTTTGCGGAGCTTACCCGAGGGGGTAGTTGGAGAAACCCCAACTCTAATTCGGATAAAGGCTTTAGTTTTTATATTTTTAACGATTGATTCCAAGCCTCGATGTCCACCTGTCCCACGATTAAAACTAATTTTATAGTAACCAAGTGGCAGATCAAGATCATCATAAATCACCACCAATTTCTCGGCTTTCTTAGGTGTGTCAACTAAATCACGCAAACTTTTACCAGAATTGTTCATCATCGTCTCGGGCTTTAGCATTAGAATTGACTCCTTACCTATCTTGCCAGTGCTTTTTAGAGCATTAAGCTTTTTATCCAAGGTCCAATCAGACAATGGATTATCTTTACTCATCTTTTTAAAAAACGCGTCCAAAACAATCCGACCGGTATTGTGTCGAGTCGAGACATATTCTTCCCCAGGATTGCCAAGGCCAACGATAATGTAAGACATAAAAGCTTAAGATGATTAGATGATAAAAAGACAGTAACTATACCTTAATTATAAAATAAAACCTATCCTTGCGTCAAAACTTCTTTTGTAATAATATAGACTAATTATTTAGCTATTTTTTCTCTATGGATCTACAAAAAAGCAACGACCGTTCAGATATCAGTGAAGAAAATGTCGTTGTGGAGCCTAAAAAAGAGACTTGGTGGGATATAATTCGTTTCGCCCTGATTACTCTGGCTGTCGTCATTCCAATCCGGATGTACATTGCCCAGCCTTTTATCGTTAGTGGTCTTTCAATGTTTCCAACCTTTAATGATAAGGAATACTTGATCGTTGATGAAATATCTTATCGTTTTAATCCTCCCACTCGAGGAGATGTAATTATTTTTCGGTTTCCTGAGGACCAATCGAAGTTTTTCATAAAAAGAATAATCGGCTTACCAGGAGAAACGGTAACTATCTCGGATGGAAAAGTCTATATTACAAAAAACGGCGAAAAGTCTCTCCTTGACGAACCATACATTAAAGAACAAACTACCAAAAATTCTCAAACCAAATTAGATAGTGACCAATATTTTGTAATGGGAGACAATCGAGCAGTAAGCTATGATTCGCGTTATTGGGGACCATTAAACATTAGTTTTATCCGGGGCAGAGCTTTAGTTCGTCTATTTCCACCCAATAAGATATCTTATCAACCGGGAGAGTTTAATAATTATCAATTGACCAAATAATACCTAAATATGAAAGAAGCCAAAAAATCAGCAAATAAAAAAGAAGATCTTCAGTCACCAAAAGGTATGCGCGATTTAATCGGTGACTCTTTCTATCTTTTTCAAGGATTTTTTGAAAAAGCGGCTGAAGTCGCTATTTACTACGGCTTCAAACCAATCGAGACACCAATTTTAGAAAAAGAAGAATTATTTGACCGCGGAGTTGGCGAAGGAACAGACATTGTAGAAAAAGAAATGTATACCCTAAAAACTAAAGGCGGTGATCATTTAACGATGCGACCAGAAGGAACAGCTTCGGTCATGCGGGCTTATCTAGAAAAGGGCATGCAATCACAACCCCAGCCTGTTATGCTCTATTATTATGGTCCATTTTTCCGACACGAAAATCCTCAAAAAGGCCGCTATCGTCAATTTTACCAATTTGGTCTGGAAATTTTAGGTTCGCCCAAAAGTATCAATGACGCTTCGATCATTCATATTTTTAATATCATTCTTAAAGATGCTGGTATTAAAAATTTACGAGTCTTAATCAACAGCATTGGCGATACCGAGTGTCGCGG
>Ga0172380_10008262_pt1 | contig 11444 bp, 6 predicted proteins | sample Leawe162metaG_FD_119747 | JGI IMG/M metagenome (GOLD analysis project Ga0172380, IMG submission 119747) | Leachate microbial communities from a municipal landfill in Southern Ontario, Canada - Leachate well 162 metaG | ecosystem: Engineered > Solid waste > Landfill > Unclassified | place... | reverse complement strand
TACCGGCTGCATTATTCCAGTAAGATGAGTTCCGGCACCGTTTATCAGACCCGTATTACATCCCTTTATTACCGCGGCTTCAAAGAGGGTTTCGGGAGGATAATCTCTTACATTGCCGTCACTATCCACATTTTTTATTATAATGTTAACCGTCTCACCCGGGGATAAATTTTCTTTCTCAAAGTAAGCCGTTACGTGACTGGAAGTATCCTTCCGTATATGAATTTCGATATCGACCGGCAATATCCTCGGATCGGTCGCGGATATTCGTACAACCGCAGTATCTGTTTCAGCGGGGTTCAATCCATCGGCAATATATTCAAAGGATGCTTCGCCGAATGACTGATGGCTTAAGAATGAAATTGAATTTACGGGATTGCCTGTCGCCGGATCTATCAGGTGGCCCCATTGAATTCCTTTGACAATATTCAAATTGTATCTTGTGGAATCCGGAAGCTGCCTGGCTGTGCAGCGGTCCTCGGCGTATGTATAGAAGGGATCGGGAATAGTTTGTCCATGAAGCAGATTCAATGCGTAGTAATCAGGATAGATGCTGTAAATATAAGTTGATGGCTCCACTGTTAATGTATCGCTCCTTAGTAAACCGTTCGAGAAAGCATTTACTTTTACTTCCTGCGATTCTCCCGCGTTGGGCGAATTTAATCTGACGGAAAAATGCCCCGATTTGTCGAGAGTGGTTGTCATCGTTTTACCTAAGGGGATATTTTCGTAGTAATCGTAAAACAGCAGATCCAATTCCCCTTCCTCCAGGCTCAATTGCACCGTCTTATCGCTAAGAGAAGAGATTTCCCTATTGCACTCAAACTTAATTCCGGAATCCTGCGATCCGCATATCTTGGAATAGCTGAGCTTTATGGAAAAATCGAAAGGTGGCGGTTGTGCGGGAATCCTGTTAAATGAAAACGTGTCTACCTTTGTCCCGCCAAACCAGAACCACATCTGATACCCGGCTATCCATTGAGTATTCCCCTGCGGATCCAGCCAGGTTACACTGTAGCCTACATTTGTCTGGCATTCACAATTGCTTGTAACCGCAACATTATAATTACCGTTAACCGCCGGAACATTGATCACCGATGCGGGACTTCCCCATCCATCATTTGAGCCGTTTATTGAGCCCCCCGGACCTTCAATTATAAACGTGAACGGACGCGGGCCTCCGAATCTGAATTCCAACGGAGAGTATACGGCGGCTGTTCTGAAATCGTTTGATATTTTTGATGCCGGATTAATTCCGACCTTCTCTTTAATTCTTACCTGGGGAGATACAATTCCGCAAGAAGAAATTAACGAGAGAAAAACCAGCAGAGAATAATAGAGATATTTTTTAGGCAGGAAAGGAAGGGAATTCATTTGTACCCCCCTTTTATTTTTTATCCTGTTAAATAGTAGCGATTATTTCAATTTATGTCAAGTTGTTTTTTTGTACAATCGGAGAAGTAAATCGGGAATGAATTATTTTATAATTTATTGATTCATATTGAATGTTCAGAAGAGAATCTTTCCGGTCTAAGAAAAAATTGCCTTTCTGAGTGAGCGTTCAATTGCGTTTTTAAATGTGGCGAGACTTACAGGTTTCTGGAAAACATACTCAACGCCAAGATCTTTATACTCGGCTTCAATCGATTTATTTATATCGCTGCTCAATACAATCACCGGGGGTTTATATCTCAGTTCAGTCATATTAAGCTGTTTTACAAGATCGTACCCGCTCATTACTGGCATCCGGTGATCTGTGATAACGAGAGCGGGAGAAGATTGTTTCACTATATCAAGCGCCTCTTTTCCGTTTTCCGCGGTTAGAATTTTATAGTTCGGAATCAGGCTGTTTATCAGCTTTGAATAAAGAAGCCTGTCTGCGGTGGCGTCATCCACAAATAAAATGTTTGAAGAGGCAACCGGTATAGAAAAAATAAATTCGCTCCCCTTTCCTGTTTCACTTTCTACCCATATATCGCCGCCGTGTTTAAGTATTATATCCCGCACAAGCGAGAGTCCCAGGCCGCTCCCTTTTTCACCCGAAGTTCCACTGGTTGTGAATTTGGTATCGACCCTGAACAATTTTTGTATATCATCTCTGCTGATACCGACGCCGCTATCTTTTACAGAAAATTCGACCTGCTTTTTCTCAATGTTAACATTGGCGCCTATCTTAATGCTTCCCTCGGACTTTGTGAATTTAATTGCGTTGGAGATCAGATTATTGAAAACCTGGAGTATCAGACCGGAATCCGCGTGTACGTAAAAATCCCGGCCCAATTCGGAAGTCAGATTAATCCGTTTCTGCATTGCCGAGCCGGAGAGGATCTGAACTGATTTATTTACAATCTCTCTTACATTAATTCTTTCCGGTTCAAATTTTATACTTCCGGTCTGAAGACGTGTCCAATCCAGCAGCGAATTAACCAGACTGAGCATACTTTTTGACGATTCCTGAATATACTGGATGTACTGAGTTCTCGATTCGGCATCAAGTTCCTTATCGTTCAGAAGCAGATCCGTAAAACCGAGTATCGAACTGAACGGCGTCCGGAGATCGTGAGAAATTATGGAGATGAAGCGGTCCTTTGTCTCGTTGAGCTCTTTTAAGTTCTGAGAGGATTTTATCAGTTCCGATTCGGCGCGTTTGGAGAGAGTAATATCGCTTACGACGCCGAATATCTTTTCAATTTCCCCATTATTATCCCGCACAAGAGTTATACGATTCTCAATCCATATCACATTACCGAGTTCGTCAATGATTCTATACTCGAATATTTCCGAATTGCGCGCTGAGTCGGCATAGAATTTATGCATCTTATCTTCAACATCTTCTGCGTCGTCCGGATGGATAATCTTTTTCCACAATTCCGGATCTTCTATAAACGATTCCGCATCGTGACTCGTAATCTTTTTTATACCCGGAGTGTAAAAAACCGCTCTCAGCTTTCCATTCTGCCTTTCAGCAGTCCAGATGCTTTCATTTATATTCTCGGTAATGCTCCTGTACCTTTCTTCGGAAACCGTAAGGGCATTCTGCGCTTTCTTCTCTTCGGTCACATCGCGTACAATCCACACGGCAAATTTTTCATTTTCAATTTCATAGTAGGAGACGGAATTTTCGACTTCGAAGCGGGCAAGATTTTTTCTTTTTCCGGTAAAATAAAACCTTGAGGGCGCGTCCTTTCCCTCATCGGCCGCATCCATTAAATTAACAACCCGGTCCCTGTCTTTTTCATCAATTAAATCGATCGGGTTATGACCGAGTATCTCGCTCGCGCTCTTATAATTGAACATCTGCACAAATGAATCGTTGACCAGTATGATCCGTTTCTTATTTAATAGCGCGATTCCGTTCTGTGATGCCTCGAAGACCGAGCGGATGAGCATCAGATCCTTTTCCGATTCCTTTTTTAATGTGATATCGGTAAGGATTACATTATAATACTGGATATTTCCCCCGGCATCTTCCGCCGGCGAAAAACTTGAAAGGACATGTATTTTCTGACCGTATTTTGTTGTGAGGGGAAGTTCAAATGTCTTTAAACGGTCATCAACAATTTTCTTGAAATCGAACTCTTCGCTGTTCTGATAATACGAGTCTATCAGATCTGTAAATTCGAGTTTTACAATTTCATCTTCGGTATACTCGAAGACTTCGAGAAAATAAGGATTGGCATATGTTATCTTTCCCCTGGTGTTCAGCGTGCAGATAAACTCGTGTGAATTCGTAACGATATTCCGGAACCGCTCTTCGGATTTTTTTAATTCGTTCTCTTTTTTAACTCTCTCGGTTATGGGTGTGCAGAGGATGAAATACGTCTCCTCTTCCCCGTCGCCGGTCATTCCCATTTTGGCGTCAAAATATTCTATTATCCCCTCATCCTCTCCTATGTGAAGCCGCCCGCGCCATTCTTTATTTTCACGGACAGTTTCTTTAAGCTCCTCAAAGTATTTTTCATTCATCGCGGGAAAAATTTTTCCCAGATATTTTCCGAAAACCTCGCTTCTTGTGAGACCGAAATTATTCGACGCGGATTCGTTCCAGAATGTGATTTTTCCGTTCTTATTTACACCTATAAGTCCGTCAATGACGGTCGCAATTATCTGCTGATATTTAGTGAGTTCATTTATCTCCTCTTCCGATAATCCACTTATTTCCGTCTCTTTGCTTAGGTCTTTTACCAGAATAATCACACAGTTGACTTCTTCCCCGGAATCGCTAAGGGGAATTAATGTTACTCTTGCGGGTATCTCTCTCTGATTTCTAATGAAAGGAATGAGAGTCGTAATCACTTCATTTTGAGAGAATGATTTATCCAGAAATTTTTTAAAGAGGAGAGAGGAAATTTTCCGGGAAGACATCAATGGTCTGTTCGAATCCGGCTCGAAAAGAAAATCATAAGTTTCTGCGCTGGTAAGCGGCTCTGCAATAACATTTCCTTCGCGGTCTACCACAATAAAACAATCGTTGAATGCGGAGAGAAATTTCTGGAAATCGTCCGATTGAACCAGAAGTCCCTGCGTTTTAGCGGCGTCAATCCGTAAGTCTTCAAGAATCAGCACGCCCCCCGCGTATTCGTTATTAAACATTATCGGGGCGCCTTTAAGCAGTATGGATACTTTGCCGCCGCGAAGCGTAGGAGTATTCACAATCTCTTTCTCAAACGTCTCCCCTTTTTTGATCTGATTCAGCTCATCACGTATATCGGAATCGTAAAATAATCTGTTATCATAGATGCTTCTGCCCATAACATTAGCCGGTTCGTCAATTACAACGCCGCTGAACCGGAAAAAATTATTATTCACAAATTTAACTTTCCAGTCGCGCTGGAAAATAAGCACTCCGACGGGCGAAAATTCAAGTATATCCCGAAAGGATATTTCTGTGCGGGAAGCATCGAAAGTTTTATCTGATGATGAAGCCATTAAATTTATGATGTCCTAATTGCGATTTCAATTTATGAAATAGGTGAGATAAATTAAATATGAAACAGTGAAAGCAATTAACAATCACTCACATTAACTCTGTTTTTTAATAATATCGCAACTATATGAATTTATTGATCTCTTCCAGGATCCGCGATGTGGCTCCCGTATTTTCTCTCACATAATCGAAAGAAATTTTTCCGAGTTTTGTTCTTAATTTTTCATCCGAAAATATTTTGCGGAGAGCTTTATATGCTTCCTTTTTATTTCTTACACAGATGCCTCCGCCTATCTGAAGAAGCCGGATTGCCTCCTGACTGTTCTCGTGCTTCGGTCCGAACAGCACCGGGATTCCGTAAACTGCCGGTTCCAGAACATTGTGTATCCCCTGCTTGAAACTGCCCCCTACGTAAGCAGCGTGCGCGTATGTGTACAGAGTCAAAAGCACGCCTATTGAATCGATAACAATTATCCGCTCATCTTTGTAATTATTAAGATATGAAAACCGTATAGATTTGAAATTTTTTCCGATGGAGTTCTCAATCTCCTCCAGATGGAGGATTGTCGGTTCATGCGGAACAATAATTACAATTAAGCCCGGGTCATACTTCAACAGTTTCATCAATGCGGGAATCATTACATCATGATCGCTTTCCCATGAACTTCCGAGCACAAAAACTTTTCTCCCGTCAAAAAACCCGTCTTTGAAAAGTTTTTTTTCTTTGGCATTTAGACTTTTCTGGTGAACCCGGTCAAATCTTGTATCACCTACAGCCTTTATGATTTCTCTGTTGATATTGAAATTGCTGAAATTCTTCTCATCTTCCGCAGATACGGCAAGTATTCTTGTCACATTTGAATAGAGTGATTTATGAAAGCTCTTTGATACAATCCACTTTCTGGGAGTATTGGAGCGCATTGTGGCATCGACTATAAAACTTGGAATCTTCTTTTTCGCGAGCTGCCAGATCATGTTAGGCCAGATATCGTAACGCATAAATACGGCAATATTGGGACGGACTAGATTTAGGAACCGGTCGGTTGTACCGGGCGTATCGTATGGAAAGTACGCTATAACATCCGCATACGGATATCTCAGAGAATTTGTATAGCCGGATGGCGAGAAGAAAGTGATAACGATGTTAACATTTTTCTCCGAGCGGATTTTTTCGATGATCGGCTTTGCCTGCTCAAATTCCCCCATCGAAGATGAGTGGAACCAGATCATTTTTTTGGTCCGGTCTATTCCGGCCAGATCAATTATCAGATTTTCGAATAGCTTTTTTCTTCCGATAATTCCGGTACGTATTTTCTGATTGAAAAATTGTCCGATAAAAAGCGCGGCTCTGATAAGCTGAATTACAAATGCATTATAGAGAAGATACCAGATTTGTTTCATATACCTCTTTGAAAAATTTGGACCTGTTTGAAGACAGAGCCGGGTGTAATTTCATTCATACATTTGAAATGCTTTTTGGGACAGCTGCCGCGACCAATGTGGCTGCACGGACGGCAAGATAGCGAATTATTTTCTAAGATTAAATTATGAGTTCCGGACGGAACGAATCCGAATTCGCGAACAGTAGAACCGAAGATTGCGACTATCGGAATCCCGATAGCACTCGCCGTATGCATAAGTCCGGAATCGTTTGTGATTATGAATTTGCACTCTTTCATGCTGGCCGCGGTCTGAAGAAGCGTGTCATCATTCTGTAAATTAATTGAACCGTCAATCTCCTTCCCGATTAGAGAACAGAGATCCGCGTCATCTTTACCCCCGAAAAGGATAATTTTATATCCGCTACCCGTTAATTCATTGCCAAGGCTGATAAAATATTCAGGGGGCCACCGCTTTGTAAAATGTTTTGAGCCGGGGCAGAATCCAATATAATTTTCCCCTTTCATCAAATTTGTCTCAATCCCGCGGGGCAGGAACAGTTCCAGTCCCTTTTCATCTATAGAGACTCCAGCTGCTTCGGCATATCTTTCCGAAATTGTTTTGAAGTCCTTTAGAAAATTTATCTTGAACCGGACCAGCAGAATTTTTCTTAATGCCGGTTTTATAAAACGGCGTTTTGGACCTTTCAGATGGCGCGCCAGTCTGCGGCTCCTGAAATTATTCTGAAGATCGATTATAAGATCATAATCCGTTGAACTGAATGCCCGTGCCAGTTCTTTAACTTTTTCCTTATCATATAAAATCAGATTCGAAATATTTGGATTGTGCAGAAGCGCGTCACCGTACTGTTTTTTAACAATAAAATCGATGGCGGCAGACGGATATTTCTCTTTTAGAGCGCGAATTACGGGGGTTGTAAGGAGTATATCCCCTAGCGAGCTTAAGCGGATGATCAGTATCTTATTTATCTGTTTTTTGAGCACATTGATATGTAATTTTCAATACAAATCTAACCAATAAAATTTTCCATTCCAACCAATCCTGTTGGATGTAAATGAGTACTTAGTTATTTTTCGGCAGTCAAATTAAAAGGACAGATGATGACAACGTTACCTCCTCCATCGGTAAAGAAATACCCCGAAAATTCGCTAGAGAAACAGTGTTATAATATCACAGAGTTGTTTAAGGAAAATATTCCGGTAATGAACGATAGAAACCGCCTCGGTTACTGCTTATATAAATATATGAAGGGCGAAGGGGATGCTCCGGAAATTCTGGTGAACTCCACTAAAATCGGTATCGAGGGGGTCTCCAAAACGGAACTGGCACAGAAGTTATCAGAAGAACTCAAAAAGATTACCATATAACCGGAATCCCGCGGATGGCGGGTAATTTGTTGATGTAAATTTCTAACCGGCGGAGTTTATTTTTAAGCCGGCCGGTTGGATAATTGGCAATTAAAAATTAATACCTGTCTTCCCCTTCTCTCAGATATTTTTCCACCAGCAGCACATCTTCTTGGCTCCCTATGTAGATTGGAGTGCGTTCGTGAAGATTTTCCGGCTGAAGTTCCAGAATTCTTTTTTTGCCGTCGGTTGCTCTTCCTCCGGCTTCCTCCATAATGAATGCCATCGGATTACACTCATACATAAGGCGAAGTTTTCCCTTAGGGTTCCTTCTGTCACCGGGATAGATAAATATACCGCCGTATAAGAGAGTTCTGTGAATATCCGCCACCATTGAACCTACATAGCGGGCCTGATACGGTTTTCCCTCGAAAAGATTCGCCTGAAGATATTTAATATAATTTTTCAATCCCTGAGGCCAGGAAAAATAGTTCCCTTCATTAAGACTGTAGATTCTTCCATGATTTGGAATTTTAATATTATCGTGAGAAAGAAGAAATTCACCGAAGGCCGGATCGAGAGTAAAACCATGAACTCCATGCCCGTGTCCTGCAGTATAAACCAGCATAGTGCTCGAACCATATACGATATAACCGGCAACAACCTGTTTATACCCGGGCTGCAGACAATCATCTATTGTTCCCGGGCCGCCTCCTTTACTGATTCTCTGATAGATGGAGAAGATTGTTCCGATGCTGATATTTGCATCGATGTTGGATGAACCGTCGAGCGGATCAAAAAGAAGTACGTACTTGCCAATTTTTTGATGGGGCGGAAGATGAATTATGTCCTCCTCCTCCTCCGACGCCATAACGCAGAAATGTCCGCCGTGATCCATCGCTTTAATCAGCATTTCGTGGGCATAAATATCCAGTTTTTTTACCTTTTCACCGTGCACATTTTCGTCACCTGTGAATCCGAGAATTTCCGCCAGTCCGGCCTTATTTACTTCGAGCGAAATTAATTTGGCTGCGAGACCAAGCTGGAGCAGAATAGTGGATAATTCGCCTGTAGCTTCCGGATGTTCTTTTTCCCCTTCCATAATATGGCGGGGTAATGTCATAAAACGTTTGGTGGCCATTTAACTCTCCATTAGGCTTGTTTGATCAATTCCTGATCTTTGTACTGAAGCTGATATAACCGGTAGTAGATTCCTCTTTTTGCCAGCAGCTCCTGATGCGATCCGGATTCCTTCAATTCTCCCTTATGCATAACAAGAATTTTATCGGCATTCTGAATAGTTGAAAGGCGGTGCGCAATCACTATGGACGTTCTGCCTATCAATAGTTTTTCAATCGCGTTCTGAATCAGCTGTTCAGTTTCAGTATCAACGCAGGAAGTGGCTTCATCTAATATAAGAATCTGAGGATTATAGGCAAGCGCGCGAGCAAATGAAATCAGCTGCTTCTGTCCAACGCTCAAGGTGGCCCCTTTTTCTTTTACCTCCTCATCGTATCCGTCAGGAAGCTGGCTAATAAATTTATGGGCTCCCACAGTTTTTGCCGCTTCGATAATCTGTTCATCTGAAATGCCGGAATTGCCGAGATTTATATTTGTGCGGATAGTTCCGCTGAACAAAAAGACATCCTGCAATACCATTGCTATATGTTTCCTCAGATCGCCTGTGCTCAGATTGCGGATATCAATGCCGTCAAGTGTGATACTTCCCTTATCAATATCATAAAATCTGGTAAATATGTTTATGATACTTGTTTTACCCGCGCCGGTGGCTCCTACAATCGCAATCCTTTCTCCGGGATTAATTTTGAATGAGAGGTTTTTTAATACGTAATCACCAGCATTGTAGGCAAACCAGACATCCTTAAACTCAATCTCGCCCCTTATTCTGGAAAGCAGAACCGGATTTCCGGCATCACGGATAATTGTATCGTCATCGAGAAGTTTAAATATCCGTTCCGATGAAGCCATGGCTCCCTGCAGGATATTATATTTGTCTGAGAGATCTTTGATAGGCCGCCAGAACATTTCCGTAAACTGGACAAAAGCAAAAAGAACTCCGACCGTTAAATTGTTCTGAATTACCGAACCGCCCCCGTACCAGATAATTAATCCTATCGAGATAGCGCTAAGAATTTCAACTACAGGAAAAAAAACAGCGTAGTAGAAAACAGATTTTATATTGACCAGTCTGTTGTCGTTGTTTATTGATGTGAATCTTTTAAACTCCTCTTTTTCTTTAGAGAAGATCTGTACTACGTTCATTCCCGTGACACGTTCCTGCATATATGAGTTCAAACGGGCAAGATAAAGACGGATATCACGGTAGGTCTCCCTGACTTTCTTTCTGAATACGGCAGTCGCGTAAATAAGTACCGGCAGTACGGCGAGAGTGACCAATGAAAGATCCCACGACATTGAGAACATGAAGATGAAAATCCAGATTATCACAAATACATCGCTGAATACATTCACAATTCCGGAAGAAAACATCTCATTGAGCGAATCGACATCATTCGTCACACGGGTTACGGTTCTCCCGACCGGTGTTTTATCAAAGTATCTTAAGGCGAGCTTCTGAACGTGGGAAAATATCTGCATCCGCAGATCGTAAACAATTTTTTGTCCGATAAATTCGGTGTAATAAGTAAGAAAGTATTGGATGATTGCCTGAAGTATCAGTGATCCGAGCAGCAGTAAACATATCACCAGCAGGCCGTTAAAATCTTTATTCCCTATCTTATCATCGAAGGCGATCTTTGTCAGCACCGGGCGCAGCGGACCCAGTCCGGCAACAATTATATTTAAAATTATAGCGGCAATAACATATTTTTTATACGGTTTAACATACTTGAGAAGCCTGCGCATCAATTTGGAATCGTACGCCTTGCCAAGTATCTCATCGTCTTTAATCTGGTCGGACATTCTTTTTCTTTCTAATTCATTTCCAATAGTTCTTTTTCCAACAGCTGCCTCATATGCAGGCCGGCGTAAATTCCGTTTTTCTCCACTAATTCCTCGTGAGTTCCCTCTTCTACAACACCGCCCTGATCCAGCACAAATATTTTATCGGAATCTTTCACGGTAGAAACCCGGTGGCTTATTATGATGCTAGTTCTTTCTTTCATAAAATTTTTAAGGTTTTTCAGAATACCCTCTTCCGTATTTGTATCTACCGCCGAGAATGAGTCATCAAGAATGAGTATTTTAGGATCGATAGCCAGAGCCCTGGCAAGAGTTGAACGCTGTTTCTGACCTCCGGATAATGTAAGTCCTCTTTCCCCGAGAATCGTATCATAGCCCGCCGGAAAAGTTGCCACATCCTTCGATAGCTGCGCGATACCGGAAACTTTATTTACAATCTCCTCGGCGCCGTCATTCAAGCCGTAAAGAATATTATTGGCAAGAGTATCCGAGAAGAGGAAATTTTCCTGGGGAACAAGGCCTATCTTCTTTCTTAATACGTCAAGAGGAATTTCTCTTACATCATGACCGTCAATTTTGACAGATCCTTCCGTAACATCATATAACCGGGGGAGCAGATTAATAAGACTGGTTTTTCCGACTCCTGTACTTCCGACAAAAGCAACCGTCTCACCTTTCTTAATTTTGATATTTATATTCTTCAGAACCCAGGGCAAATTATCGCCATATCTGAACGAAACATTTTTAAATTCTATGTCTCCCTCAAGATCGGCCAAGCCGGAATTTGTATTCTCATCGGAAATCTCTACTGGCTCATTGAATATTTT